>Ga0307510_10000722_pt1 | contig 33843 bp, 20 predicted proteins | sample 12_EM_MG_FD_207224 | JGI IMG/M metagenome (GOLD analysis project Ga0307510, IMG submission 207224) | Populus trichocarpa ectomycorrhiza microbial communities from riparian zone in the Pacific Northwest, United States - 12_EM | ecosystem: Host-associated > Plants > Roots > Unclassified | place... | reverse complement strand
CTCGAACGCACCCTGCGCCGGGGCCTGCGACATATCCAGCTCCACCCCGACCTCATCGACGGCTGCCTCGCCGGTACCGGACTCACCCTCACCCAGCACCCGACAACAACCCGACGAGCTCAGTAGGCATCGGCCCCGGCTACCGCCTCGCCCGCCTGGAGGTACTGAACTGGGGCACCTTCCACCGCACCACCTGCACCCTCACCGTCGACGGGCACTGCGCCCTGCTGACCGGGGGCGTGGGATCCGGCAAGTCCACCCTGGTGGACGCCCTCACCACGCTGCTCCTGCCCGCCCACAAGATCGCCTACAACAAGGCGGCAGGCGCGGAGGCCAAGGAGCGCGATCTACGGTCCTACGTCCTGGGCCACCACAAGAACGAGCGCGTCGAGGCCACAGACACCGCCCGCCCCGTGGGACTGCGCGATCACACCTCCTACAGCGTGATCCTGGGCGTCTTCACCAACTACGCCCTCGGACTCCATCTCACCCTCGCGCAGGTCTTCTACTGGACCGCCCCGACCAGCACCGGGCAGCCCGAGCGGTTCTACCTCACCGCCGATACGCCTCTGGCCATCGACACCCACTTCACGGGCTTCGGCACCGACATCGCCGACCTGCGAAAGCAGCTGAAACAGCACGGCGCCACCATCCACGGCAGCACGTACACCCAGTACGGCAAGGCGCTGCTGCGGGGCCTGGGCATCCCCAGCGTGCAGGCCCTGGACCTGTTCCACCAGACGGTGTCGATGAAAGCGGTGGGCAGCCTGGACGAGTTCGTCCGCGAACGGATGCTGGAACCGTTCGACTCTCAGGCGGCCGTCGCCAAGATCGTCGACCACTTCGACGCACTCACCGCGAGCCACAACGAAGTCGTCCGGGCCCGCCGGATGATCGAGGAGCTGACGCCGATCGTCGCGGCATGCGACCGGCACGACGCCATCGACCGGGAGATCACGCTCCTGGGCAAGCGCCGTGATGCCGTTCCCGCTTTCTTCGCTCAGCACCGGCACCGGCTTCTCACCACGCGCCACGAAACGCTCGCAGCGCACACTGCGGCATTGAAGGAACTGCAGTCCGGCCGTGAAACGCAACTGGGGCGGCTGCGTGAGACAGCTGACGGTCTCAAGCGCCGCATCGACGGCGTCGGCGGGGAAAGGCTCGTCTCCCTGACCAGCCGGATCGAAGAGCTCGGGCGTGAACGAGAGCGACGCCATAGGCGGGCCGAGGACTACAGCGGCTGGCTTGCACAAGCCCGCTTGGCTCCTGCCAACGACAGCGACTCCTTCAGAGAACGCCTCGAACAGATCTCGGCCGCCCGTGCCCAGGCCGGAGAAAAGGAAGAGAAGTACCGCGCCAGGCTTGAAGAACTCGCCGTCGCACGTCACAATAACGACGCCGCTACCCAAGAGGTACGGCGCGAGATTGTCAGCCTGCAGCAGCAGCGTTCCAGCATTCCCGCCCGGCTGCTGGAGCTGCGCCGCAAACTGGCCACCGCCGCGAGCATCTCCGACGACTCTCTGCCCTTCGCCGGAGAGCTGATCCAGGTACGCGGCGACGAAGCCGAGTGGGCCGGCGCCGCTGAGCGTGTTCTGGGTGGCTTCGCTCTGTCCCTGCTGGTCCCCCACACGCACTACGACACAGTCTCCGCCTGGGTCAACGGCCAGCACCTGGGGCTCAGGCTCGTCTACTACCGAATCCCCGCCCACACGCCGGTCACCGAGCTGCCTGACGATCCGACACTGCTGACCGGAAAGCTCGAGCTCAAGGCCGACAGCTGGGCCCGGGACTGGCTGGCCGCGCGGCTGGCCTCTCAGGCCAACTACCTGTGTGCCAAAGACCTGGACGCATTCACTCGCGCCACCCGGCCTGCCGTCACCCGGCAGGGTCTCGTGAAAGCCGGCGGCGGCCGCCACGAGAAGAACGACACTCACCGCATCGACGACCGGCGCAACTGGGTGCTGGGCTGGAGCAACCAAGCCAAGCTCGATGCTCTCATCGCCGAGGCCACCCGCCTCACCCAAGAAAGTGCCCGCGTCACGGCAGCCAACCGCGAACTTGAGGAACAGCAGAAGAACCGCGGTGAGACAAACACGGCCCTCACCCTGCTGGCCAGTGTCAGTACCTACGCAGAAATCGACTGGCAGGCCACGGCCACAGACATCGGGCAGCTCGAACAACGAAAGAAGGCCCTCGAGAGCGAAGTCGGCCTGGACAAACTCACCGCCCAGCTCCAGATAACCGAGAACGAGATCAAGCAGAACCAGAAAACTTACAGCGACGGCCAGGAAGAACTGGGCGGCCTACGCCGCGACAGCGATGACACCGGCAGACTGCTGGACAAGACCACCAAGTTGCTGACGCAGCGCGACCTCGCCGAGGTGGCCGAACACCAGGAAGTCCTCAGTACATTCCTGCCTGCCGCCAACGCCGCCGAGCATGAACTCCTGGAGATGCTGGACGACGCCGAGAGCAAGGCCGATGAGCATCTGCTGCGCAGCAGCGCCAGACGCCGTGATGCACGCCAGCATGCGGTCGCCAAGGCCGTCGGCCTGATGACCGGCTTCCGTTCCACGTATCGGGTCCACACCACCGACATGGACAACACCATCGAATCCGCTGCCGGCTACCGCGCTCTGCACAGCCAGCTCACCGACGAGGACCTGCCCCGGTTCGAGACGCAGTTCCTCGACTACCTGCGTACCAACGTCATCCACGACATCGCTTCCTTCCAGGGCCGCCTCGGCGCGCAGGAGCAACAGATCCGCGAACGGATCGACGTGATCAACACCTCGCTGGCCGGCATCGACTACAACCCCGGCCGCTACATCCGGCTCAACGCCGCCCCCACCCTGCACAAAGAGATCCGCGAGTTCCGGCACGACCTGCGTACCTGCACCAGCGAGGCACTCTCGAACGACACCGACGACGCCTACACCGAGGAGAAGTTCCTCCAAGTCAAAGCGCTCCTGGACCGCTTCAAGGGCCGTCCAGAACACACGCGCCTCGACGCCGAGTGGACCGCCCGGGTCACCGACGTGCGGCGCTGGTTCGTCTTCTCCGCCAGCGAACTCAACCGCGAAGACGACACCGAACACGAGGTCCACTCCGACTCCGGCGGCAAATCCGGCGGCCAGAAGGAGAAACTCGCTTACACCATCCTCGCGGCCTCCCTCGCCTATCAGTTCCGCATCGATCCCACCGCCACCAAGCCCAAGACCTTCCATTTCGTCACCATCGACGAAGCCTTCGGACGCGGCGACGATCCCTCCGCCCACTTCGCCCTCGGCCTGTTCCGGCGTCTCGGACTCCAGCTTCTCGTCGTCACCCCGCTCCAGAAGCTTCACGTCATCGAGCCCCACGTCACCCGCGTCGGCTACGTCGACCGCCCTGACAAAACCCGCTCCCGCCTGACCAATCTCACCATCGAGGAACTCCGCGCCCGCAGGCAAGCGGCGGCCCAACAGCCGAACCAGCCTCGTCAGGAGCAGCCGTGACGCCAGGTGACTGGACCCGCCCCGAGCAGGTGGTCGAAGCCCTGCGCCGCAAGTGGGCCAGTGGCCGCTACCTCACCGCGGCCGCCCACGGCCACCCGTTCGAACCCATCACCATGCCGCTCAAGCACCCAGCCGCAGCAGACGTCCTGCACCACTACGAGAAGGCACTCGCCTGGGCCCGGTCCTGGGCTCCCGACCGGCACCCTCATCTGCAGATCCAGGTGAAAACAATCGGAGGCCGCAACGGCACCTCATCGCACACCGTGGCAAGCCGCGTCCGGGTCGACACTTGCGAGGACCTGTGGACGCTGCTGCGCGTTGACGCCCAGGTCGACCAATTCCACACCTTGCACCACCAGACGGCACAACATGCCCCCGAACTCACACGGTGGATGGCAGACCACCCCATGAAGGTCCTCACCCACGCCGCAGCCTGGCCCCGGCTCGTCCACACCACCTGCTGGATCCGTGACCACTGCTCAGAGCCCGTCTACCTGCGCGAGATCGACGTCCCCGGCGTCGACACCAAGTTCATCGAGACCAACAAAGCCGTCCTCGCCGAACTCCTCGACCATGCCCTCCCGCACGACCGCATCGACGCCAGCGCCCCCAAGAGCGATCTCGTCGCACGCTACGGCTTCCGCGCCAAACCCGTGTACGTCCGCATGCGCTACCTCGGGAACTCCCCCCTGCCCTTCAGTGAACTCACCGTTCGCGCCGAAGAACTCAACGATCACCCGCCCGACGCACGCACCGTCTTCGTCCTCGAGAACGAAACCACATACCTCTCGCTGCCACCCGTTCCCAACGCCATCGCCATCCTCGGCTCCGGATACGCCGCCGCCCTGCTGCGTCACCTGCCCTGGCTCAACGATGTCGACCTCTTCTACTGGGGCGACATCGACACCCACGGCTTCGCCATCCTCAACCAGGTCAGAAAACGATTCCCCAACACCACATCACTGCTCATGGACCGCACCACCCTCCTCAGCCACAAGTCCCACTGGGGAGAGGAAAAGTCACAAGCCCTCGACAGCCTGCTCCACCTCACCCCCGACGAAGCCCAGCTCAACCAAGACCTACGCGATGGCGCCTACCAGCCGCACCTGCGCCTGGAACAAGAACGCATCAGCATCACCGCCATCCGAAGCGCCCTGACACGAGGCTCACAGTGACAACCTGGTGACAGGGCAGGTCTGTAGAGCGAGCCGTGTACCACCGGTCGTCTTGGCGCACTGCACGGTTGCGTCCCGAGAGCTGCGCACGGTGTCACGGCGTTCCATGTGGGTGGTCGTGGATCCAGGACAGACCTCCGAGGTCGAGACGAGTGCGGGTGCGCGTGACGGCGACGTAGGCGAGTCGGGCGTCTGCGTCGTCGATGGGTCCGGGTACGGCCTGGCCGACGGCGTCCTGCTGGTCGGTGTCCTTGGGCGGGGTGAAATCATCCGCGATCTTCACACGAGCCCATTCACGGCCTTTGGCTTTGTGGGCGGTCGATACGGTCACCTGGGCGTGCTGTTCGGGCACGAGTTGAGTCACGGCGGCGAGGATGGCACCGGTGCCATGCGTGTCGACGAGGTCGACCAGGGGCTGAAGGTCGCGTCCGGCCGGGTCGTGGACAGCGTAGTCCTGCAGTTCGCCCCAAGAGGGGAACAGGATCAGTTCGGGGTGGGTGGTACGGCGGCCGTCTTTCAAGTCGCGCGCAGCCAGAGCCAGGGCGCGCAGGCTGTCTCCTCCCCCGACCAGCGCGACCCTGTATCCGGTGGTCATCAGGTCCATGACGTGGGCCATGGCGCCGACGTTGGTGCGGCACAGCACCGCGTCGGGCCGGGTGAGGGGGCCGAGTTCGGTGGGGACGGCGGGGGTGCCGGTCAGGCGGAGGGGGGCGTCGGCCAGGTGCAGCCACCGGTTTGCTTCTGCGGCGAGGAGGGGGCCGAAGCGGAAGGACTGGGAAAGGGGCAGCTGGGTGCCGTCGAAGCCGGTCATGACGTCTTTGGCGCCGCGCCAGTGATAGATGGCCTGGGCGGAATCACCGACCATGACGAGCTGGGCATGGTCACGCTGGCCGAGGAAGACCTGTTCGACAACGGGGTTGGTGTCCTGAGCCTCGTCCAGGAGCAGGAAGTCGGCCTGGATGCGCGGCCGGGTGAGGGCCCAGATCTTCAGGTAGTGGTCGTGCTCGAAACGGACCGCGCCGTCGTCCGGGTGTTGCAGGTCAGCCCAGGCCTTGCGGGCGAACGGAACGATGTGGGCGGCGAGTTGGGCGTGCAGGTCGGTGTGTTCCAGGCCGCGTAGTGGCGGCACGTGGTGGCCGGTGATGGCTTCGTCCGCGGTGTGGCAGAAGCGGGTGACGGTGCGCAGCGTGGCGTTGGAGAGGGCCTTTGGAGTCACCTCGCAGTCGCCGATACGGATGGCTTTGGTGATACCGAGGGCCTGTCCGGTCTGCCAGGCCGGACGGCGCGGCGCGTTCAGGCGACGGGTGTAGCGGTGGCCGACGGCCCCGTAGGCCAGGGCGTGCGCGGTCCTGCACTGGACGGTGTTCGGGAAGCGGGCGCCTGCGGCCTGAGCGACGGGCCGGTTGAAGGCGAGATAGCGGCCGCGGCGGGTGGTGGCGTGGGCGAGGAGGGCGAGGGTGGTGGTCTTGCCAGTGCCGGCACCGGCTTGCAGGGCGAGGTGGTCACCGGCCTGGAAGGCGTCGGCTGCTGCCGCCTGTTCGTCGGTCGGTTTCATGGCGTGGGCCTCTCGGGGAGCCGGGTGAGTGCGTGCCCGACGGCGGCCAGCAGGTAGGCGGGGGTGGTGTCGGCCAAGAGTTCGCCCACTGCCCGGTCCAGGCGGTCGGTCTCCTGGTCGGCGTGCAGGGCCAGGGCCCGGCGCAGGGCCAGTTCCACGAAGCACTCGGGGCTCTGATGCGCGCGGCGGGCTTCGTTCTTGAGGGCAGCGTGGGTGGCGGCCGGAAAGGCGACGTTGAGGAGCACCTTGTGGTCGGCATCCGGGTAGTGCGCGGTGATCACGTCGATGGGCAGCCGTGCCCCGAACCGGTGGCGCAGCCTGCGGGCAGCCTGGTGAGGGGTCTTGGTGTGGACGAGGACCATGAGACGGGTGGTGTCGTAGTTGGCGGCGAGCGGCAGTACGCGGGCGGCATCGCGGAGTTCGGCCTGGGCCAGGGAGCGGGTAAGCACGACTTCAAGGGCGTGGTGCGGCATCGTCATCCCCTCCCCTGCCGGCGGGCCGAGGGGTGGGGCAGTCGGGTGTGGATGTGTGCCGCGTGCAGGAGGGGGTCGAAGGGCTGCCATCCGGCCAGGGCGAGTTCGGCGGCGCCGGATGCGGCCGCGTGTGCGGGGCAGCGTTGGGCGCGCCAGCGCAGTTGTTCGCTGTAGGGGAGCTTGCCGAGGTCGTAGACGGCCATCAGGCCGTCGGGGAGGGCGAGTTGGCCGTGCTGCGTTGTGGCCGGCAGCAGTCTCCAGGTCCCGGTCGGGCCGGTGGGGGCAGGGACCGTGTGGGTGCAGCGGTGTCGGTGGCGGGTCTGGGCCACGCAGCGCAGATCGTTGAGGGGGTGTTCGGCAAGGTAGCGGCAGAGCAGCATCTGCACGACGGGGCGGTCGGGCTCGCCGGTGTCGGCATCGGTGACGGCGGCAGGTTGTGCGCTGGTGGCCGGTGCCGGGGTGAAGACGCCAGTGTCGATCATGCGGCGGGTACGGACAGCGAGTTGGCGTCGGATCGCTTCGAGGCCCGGGGCCGTGCGGCAGGTGAGGGTGCGGCGGGGGCAGAGCAGGGCGTGCGGGATGCGGCACCAGCCGCTGCCGTCACCGTGCGGGTGGGCAATGCCGCCGCTCAGGTGCCAGCGGCAGGACTCGGGGACGTCGGCGGCGGTCAGTTCGGCCGGGTGGAGGGCGATGGGCCGCTGGTCGGTGCGCTGGTAGAGATCGATGCGGTTGCCGCACTGGCGGCAGCAGCGGCTCTGGCCGACGCGTAGTAGGCGGCTGGGACTGGTGCCGGCCACCCGCAGGGGTCGGGGGCGGCGGGTGACGCGGGGGCTGCCGTCCCAGTGGCGGCCGGCGGGGGTGGGAGTGGGGCACATGGCGAGGACCGTGCCAGGCGACACGCGGCCCGGGGTGCCGCGGCGGCCGGTATGTCCTCCGGTCGGCCCAGCCGGAGTGAACGGGCGTGCGGGCTAACGGTCTTGTGTTCTATACCTGCTCACCGGTTCGGGTGATTCGCGGCGGGGTCCGTGAAGGGCGCGCCAGCAGGTCAGGAGCCTTGTGCGCCGGGCGGGGTGTGGTCGTCACAGAGGGGGGCCAGCAGGTGCTCGATGGGTACGTCGAAGGCGTGGGCGAGGGCGTGCCAGGTGGTGACGCTGCCGGTGGTGCGGCCGTGTTCGAGGTCGATGAGGGTGCGGCGGGCCAGGCCGCTGCGCTCGGCGAGTTCGTCGAAGGTCCAGCCGCGTTCGCCCCGCAGGCGCGCCAGCGTTACGCGCAGCGCGGTGAGGTCGGGGTCGGGCGGCAAGATCGTCACTCCACCATCCGACGGTGCAGGACCCTGCCCTGTCAGTGCAGACCTCTGCACTATCTGGCTAGGCGGGAGTGACATTCACGGTGCAGAGATCTGCACTACCGTGCGTTCGTTCCGGCCTCCAACAGCCGGGCACCAACCATCGCGGCACGGACAGACGGGAGGACGACCAGCCGATGAGGCTCGCGCGTGCGCATACAGCGGTGCGGCGCATCTGGACCGTGGAGCTGCGTCCGCAGGCAGGCGGCCCCACGCTCGTCTGCCCCTCCTGCACCGCCCACACATCTCCCCTGGCGGCCTCCTCCGCACGGTCCGCCGCGCTGGCGCATCTGGCCTGCCACGCCCGCGCCGATGTGCTGCCGGTGTATCTGCGCAGCTGTCAGTGCCGGGCACAGGGGTGTTCGTGGCATCCGCGTCACCGCGGATGCGCCGGGCCGGTACGCCTTGCCCTCACCCGGGACCGCGGCGGCCGCACCTGGCGGCTGGCCGATGCCTGCACGGCCTGCGCGGGGGCGACCAGCCATACCGCCGTGGTGCCGGACACCCTGCTCGGCTCCACCCGGCCGCACTCCTCCCCCGGACCTCCGTCCCCTGCCCGCGTCGGGCTCCGCCCGAAATCCGACGAGCGGGTACGCGTACGGGAGATGCTCACCTACCTCAGCGCCGCGCTGCCCCGCTTCACCTCCCCCGCCGCCCGGCTACTGAGCCTGCAGTGCGCCCTGCGCGCCGATACCCGCGGCCAGGTCCGGCTGCCGGCCGGGCTGTTGCGCGGCATGCGCCTGCGCGGGCACCGGGACCTGTGGCAGGAACTGGCCCACGCCGGCTGGCTGGAGCCGCCGGATGCCAGATCTGTTCCCGTGCAGCTGCGGCTGCTCGATGCCGCAGTCCTGGACCAGGCGCCCGGCCGCCGCGCCCGCTGCCGCGCCGCCCACTGGGCGCTGCACCCCGCCCCGCTAGCCCTGCCGGCGGAACCGCCCGCCCTGCGGCTGACCACCCTGGCCCTGGCCGCACACATCTCCCTCGGCACTGAGCACAGCACCGAGATGGACACCCTCGCCCGCATGTGCGGGCACTCCCCGCAGCAGACGGGAGAACTCCTCGACCGGCTGGTGGCAACAGGCATCCTGACAATCTGGCACCACAACCGGGAGACCGACGAGGCAGTCTGGCAACTGCCCCAGCCCCCCACGCACGAACCGCACCGGGACCGGGCCCCGAAGGGATCAGACAGCGTGGCACTGACGTCCGCGCCGGACAGCGGACGCCACTCGAGAGGAACAACTGGTTCCGGCTGTCCGTAGTATCTCTATGTCAAGGCATTTTGCGGCAGTTACAGGTCCGCACCGCCGGTACAGCACACAGGGAGCGCCGCCCCGGTTCAAGACCGCTCGCCTGGATCACCGCCGCACACCGAGGAAAGGCTGGCCCACATCATGTCCGAGAGCACAACTGTCACCACGGGACTGACATCCCAGTACATCGCCCAGGTGGCCGGCGACCTCGAAAGCAACCTCAAAGAACAGGAACGCATCGGTGCGGAAATCGCCGCTCTGCAGCAGCAGTTGACTGCCGTGCAGCAGGACCACAGCGTGCTGGTCAACATCCAGCAGGCGCTCGGCGTCACGTCCGAACCGGACGAGCCGTCGGCCACGGCCGGAGGCGCCGCAGCACCCGCTTCCCAGCAGAAGACCGAGGCCGCGCTCCCCAGCAAGCGACGGGCACGGAAGAGCACAGCTACGCGGGAAAACGCGACGGCAGGGAAGCCGGCTGCCCGCAAGTCCACATCCAAGGCTGATGCACCGAAGGCCCAGCCCACCCTGGTGGAACTCATCCGCCGTCACCTTATTGAACAGAGCGAGCCGCGCTCGGCTGCGGAAATCTCCACCGCGCTCAGCCAGGCCCACCCCGAACGCAACATCAAGACCAAGGTCGTCCGCGTCACCACCGAAGGCCTCGTGGCCAAGAGCCAGGCCCAACGCACCAAGCAGGGCGCCTCAGTCTTCTACACCGCCCCCGCCGCACCGGAACCGACATCTGCGCCCCAGACCGGAGAGAAGACCGACAACACCGACCGCTGAAGCCATGGGGCAGTGACCACACCACCACGGCCGACACTACCCGCCCACCAGTAAAAGCACTCAACCCTGCAGACCCAACCGCCACTCCTGACGAACGCGTCTTCTCCCAACACGTCACGCACAATCCCCAGCTCACACCACGCGCGCCTGACTGCGACGGCCCGAACGACCGCTGCGCCACACATCGTTAAGTCGTAGTTGCCGTTCACCCCCTTGTCTTCCGGGCGTCGGTGAAATTACCGTGGGATCACGTCGGGGACAGATGTGTCCCCAATGCGAAGCCCGCCTTTCGGTGGGCTTTCGTCGTTTCTGGAGTCCTGTGGCCCCCGAGCTGTCCGGTTCGGGGGCCACAGGCATTCCTAGAGCACAAGGGACAGGTGCAGGTGAACGACAGCGTGTGGGAATTCGTTGTGGGCGGCGGCATCCTCGTACTCGTGGTGGTAGTGGCCGCAGTGGTCATCCTCGGCCTCAAGGCACTTGAGCGTGCCCGCAGGGAGGACGTACCAGCCGTGGTCGACTCGATGATGCGAGTCCTGCGTGACAGCCGACTGGCCGTACGGCGTGGGGCGCATCCGGAGCCGTATCGACTCATCGAGCAGCCGCGCACCGAAGAGGGAGGGGGAAAGCGGTGACATCTCGCGGACGGCGCAGGGCACCCCGTGCAGAGCCGCGCTGCTACAGCCGGGTCGACGATCAGGTGACAGTCCAACTTCTTGAGGAAGCACTCAAGGAGGCCATATCGACGTGGTCGAACGGGATTGCGGTAGAGACCGTTCACTTCCTCACCGGGGGAAGCGATCAAGTACCGGCCGCGAAAGAAGAGCGGCGCCCGGCAGGACATCCCAGCGACAGCACGGGGCTCGACAGGGTAGCGGGCTTGATCTGTATGGCCCTCAGGCGGATTGCGGTCAGTGAATGCGCCTCGCTGGAAGCCGACCTGGATCACATGGGCGTGAATGTAGAGAGGCACGCATCGGCCTGCTTCGAATGTCAGGAGATCCTGGCGTCGGAATCCTTTCGTTCAACCCGAACCCCTGCGGTGCTGAGGCTGATCGTCAAGATCACCAAGGAGAAAGTTCAGCGGGAAAAATGGACCCCCGTCTCCTACCCATGACCTGCGGCACAAGGGTAGCGCCGTTCACCGAGCCGACACGATGACGGACGGGCGAACGGCGCCCCTGCCTGATTGCCAGCAAGGGTCAACTGCCGGGACCTGGCAGAGGCGACCCAACACCGCCTCGCAAGCAGACAACTTGGCGGTCGTCGACGCGACGCATGCGCTGTCAGGCCCTCAACGCGCTCACTCGAAATCGAGCCATCAACATGCCTCGACACCACAGGGAGACCTGACGCTCCCGGCGCTTGTCCAGGCCAGGCTGTCGCAGCTCGACACGTGCGCCCTCTCCACGCGGGAACTGTCCCGCAGCACCTGCTCCGGCAAGCCTATCTCGGCCAGATCCCCCAACGCCTGTCGCGTACATGACTTCCAGTCTCTACGGTGTGACGCATCGCGCGATGAGTGTGGGGGTCATGGGACGTACGCGTCCCATGCAGTGCTCTGGGGAGGGCGCATGCGGTTACGGGGCGGGGTCTTTCGTGCCATCAGACAGAGCCGGCACCGGCTGATCACGGCAGGGACGCTCGTGCTCGCGCTGGCCGCGGGAACCGTCTCCGCCCAGGCGCTGCCCCCGCAACCGGAGCCGGCCAGGACCGCCCCGGCTCCCAAGACGACGACACCCCAACCCGGTGCGGTCTCCTCCCCCGCACAGACGGATACGGCCGCTGCCGAGCCGACCACCGACAACGCTGTCTACGCCTACGACGCGATCGGGCGTCTCGTCGGTGTCAGCGACCCGGCCGGCCAGACAGCCCGCTACCGCTACGACAAGGCCGGCAACCGGCTCGGGGTGGACCGGTTCGCCTCCAGCACGCTCTCCGTGCTGTCGGTCGTACCCGTGCGTGCCGCGCCCGGCGCCAAGGTCACCCTGTCCGGCACCGGCTTCTCCGCCACCGCCGCCAACAACACCGTGACACTCGGCGGCAAGACGGCCGCCGTCACCTCGGCCTCCGCTACCCGGCTCGTCGTGACCGTCCCGGCCGATGCGGCGAGTGGGAAGGTCGCCGTCACGGCCGGCGGTTCGAGCGTTGAGGCGGCGGAGTCGTTCACGGTCGCCCCGGCCGGTCCCACCATCTCGAAGATCGCCCCGGTATCCGGCGTGTCCGGCACCCAGGTCACCCTCTCCGGTACCGCGTTCGCCGCGAGCGCGACCGAGAACGTGGTGCGGTTCAACGGCATCGTCGCCGAGGTCAAGGCGCACACCGACACCTCGCTGACGGTCGAGGTCCCGCCCAACGCCCGTACCGGAAGTGTGGCGTTGGACACTCCGGACGGGTCGGCGAGTGCGCCCGGCGACTTCACCGTCACCCAGGACGCTCAGGAGGCGCTGTTCGACTCGACGATGCGCGCTTCGATCACCGACCCGGACCCGTCGCAGGTCTCCGTGGTGACGCCGGGGCACAAGGCGCGGATCCTCTTCGACGCCGCCCAGGGTGATGCGATCGGGTTCGCCCTGCAGGGAGCCTCGTTCACCTCCCGCTCCGACATCACGGTGGTCTCCCCGCAGGGCACCACCGTCGCGGCCTCCAACTTCCTGAGCACGCTGGCGGACTGGGAGGTGACCGGTCTGCCGCAGTCGGGGACGTACCAGTTCGTCATCGCCCCGCGCAGCAGTGACACCGGTTCCGTCGCGGTGCTGCTGTCCAAGCCGACCGGCGGAACACTGTCCTTCGGCGGCCCGACGGTGACCACGACTCTGTCGCGGATGGGACAGGACGGTGCCTGGACGTTCACCGCGGCCAAGGGCGATTCGCTGAGCCTGGGCATCGACGGCACGGCGATGGGTGGCTACCTGCGCTGCTACGTCTATCTCCCGGACGGCACGCAGTCGACCTATCTGCCCGTGCCCGACGGCGACAGCAACTCGGCGGACGTCGACTCCCTGCCGCAGGACGGGCAGTACACGCTGCGCTGCGATCCCGACTCCGCCGGTACCGGCACCGTCAAGCTCTCCCTCGCCCACTACGCCAAGGGCACCCTCACCCCCACCGCCGCGTCCACCACCCTGGACCTGGCCTCGCCCGGCCAGGACGGCCAGGCCACCTTCACCGCGCAGGCCGGGGACTACCTGAGCCTGGGCGCCACCGGGACCACCGTGCCCTCGTACGTCACGGTCACGGTCACCGGGCCGACCGGCAGCAGCGTCGGCAGTTTCACTGCGGCGCCCGGCCGTGACGCCGACTGGGACAGCACCGCCCTGGCGGCAGCCGGCACCTACACGGTGCGGGTGGCCGGCTACAGGATAGGGACCGGCAAGGTGACGCTGACCCTGTCGAAACCCGCGAACATCGGCACTCTGACGGTCGGCGCGGCCGCGGTCCGGGGGACCGTGGCCCGGCCCGGGCAGAACATCAACGCCTCGTTCAGCGCGCAGACGGGCAACAGCCTGTCGTTGGGGCTGGCGGCGAACACGTTCGCCAAGACGCTGTCGGTGACCGTGCTTGCCCCCTCCGGTGCCACGGTGATCAGCAACCGTCTGATCGCGGCGGGCGCTTCGGGAACGATCGCGCTGACCAGTGTGGCGGAGAGCGGCACCTACGCCGTGCGGATCAACCCCAGCAACGCGGCCACCGGCACGGTCGACCTCACGCTCAAAACGGCGACAGCAGCGGCCACCAGCACAGCGCTCACCGTCGACGCTCCGCGCTATTCGCTCAACGCCGTCTGTTTCAGCCTGCGGTTCGCTCTCCTGATCCCGGACTCGGTCCAGGTGCACGCCGACAAGTGCGCGGCGCTGGACAAGCAGGCCGAGGCCAGGGCGGCCGAGGCCAAGAAGGCGGCCGGCGTCGTGCCCAAGGGCCCGGATGCCTGGCAGCCGAGCGCCGAGAACCTGACGGGTCGTGACTGGATCACCGGCCGGGGCGCGGCCCCGAAGTCGCCGGCCCGGCTGCGTGCTCCGCCCGGCAGCACCGCTGTGATCGGACACGTCCTCAGGCTGGACGGCACACCGCTGGCCAAGGTCACCGTCCGCGTCGGCAAGAAGACCACCCGTACCGACACCAAGGGCCGCTTCGTCCTCGCGGGCATCAGCGCCGACGCCACCACGCTGGTCGTGGACGGCGCGAGCGCGAACACCAGACTGCGTACCTACGGCCGCTACGACATCCGTATCCACCCAACAGCCGGCCGCAGCACAGACCTGGGTTTCCCGGTCTGGATGACGCCGCTGGACACCAAGCACACCATCAGCTTCGACGCCCCGGCCAAGCGTGACATCACGCTGACGACCCCGCAGATCCCGGGACTTGAGGTCCGTATCCCCAAGGGCTCGGTGATCCGCGACGAGCACGGCAAGACGGTCACCGAGCTGGGCATCACGGCGATCCCGGTGGACCGGCCGCCGTTCCCGCTGCCCAAGAACAGCGCCGTGCCGGTCTTCTTCACCGTCCAGCCCGGCGGCACCACCGTCTTCCCCGAGGGCGCGCAGGTCGTCTACCCGAACTACACCCACGAAGCACCCGGCGCCCGCATCGACTTCCTCGCCTACGACCCTCAGGGCAAGGGCTGGCACACTTACGGCCACGGCACCGTCACCCGCGACGGCAAGCAGGTCGTCCCCGACAAGAAGACCCGCATCTGGGCCTTCACCGGCGCCATGCTCAGCGTCTCCGACATCATCCCCTTCGACATCTCCGGTATCGCCGACATCTTCGACTGGCTGTCGGGCGACCCGGTCGACCTGGGGACCGGTCTGCTCACCGACTCCCGCACCGACCTGGGCGTGACGGACCCGCTCGGCTCGGCCGAGGTCACCCGGACCTACTGGCAGGGCGATTCCCGCTCCCGCGCCTTCGGTGTCGGGCGCGACCTGTCGTACAACATGTACTTGCAGTCCCAACACCTCTACACCGAGGTGGACCTGTACATACCGGGCGGCAAGAAGGTCCACTACGTCCGCACGTCGGCGGGCACCAGCTACGGCGACGCGGTCTTCGAACCCCAGGGCACCCCCACCGCCCTCAACGGCTCCAAGATCCAGCAGGAATCAGGCGGTTGGCACCTGCGCCTGCGCGACGGCAGCGACTACATCTTCCCCTGGTACGGACCGCTCAGGGAGATCCGCGACCGCTACGGCAACGCCATCCACCTCACCCGCTCCGACGGCACCAAGGGCGACGTCACCAGCATCACCACGCCCGGTGGCCACTGGATCTCCCTCACCTACGACAGCCAGCACCGCGTCACGGGAACACGGGACAACACCGGCCGTACGACGTCCTACACATACGACAGCGCAGGACGGCTCCAGACGGTCACCGACCCTGCGGGCAAGGCGAGTTCGTACACCTACGACGGCACCTCCAACCGCGTCGCGACGGCCAAGGACGCCCGCGGCATCGTCTACATGAGCAACACCTACAACGCCGACGGCCGGGTCCAGCACCAGACGCTGACCGAGGGGCAGGACTACTCCTTCGCCTACACCCAGACCGGCACCGGCCAGATCACCGCGACCGAGGTGACCCAGCCGGGCGGCGCGATCCGCCGGGTGGAGTTCGACGACTCCGGCTTCGGCGCCAACGACACCGAGGCGTACGGCACCACGCTGGCCCGCAAGACCGTCTACGAACGGGGCACGAACCATCGGGTCACCGCGGTCGTGGACCCCTATGGGCGGCGCACCGAGCTGTCGTACGACGCCAACGGGCATGTGGCTTCGGCCCTGGAGCTGGCCGGGACGACCGATGCCCGCTCCAGTGGCACGACGACGTTCGACGGCCTCTACGACCAGCCCACCAGGATCACCGACCCGCTGGGCAACGCCACCGTCCTCACCTACGACGCCACCGGCAACCTCCAGACCGCCACCGACCCCGAAGGCCGCGCCACCGCCTTCACCTTCGGCGCGGACGGCCAGGTCAAAACCGTCACCGACAATGCGAACGCCCCAACCCAGTACACCTACAACCACGGTGACCTGACCGCGGTGAAGGACGCCGAAGGGCGCACGACAAGGCAGTTCACGGATGCCGCCGGCCGCGTCAGCACCCTGACGGACGAAGCGGGAAACCTCACCACCGTCACCTACGACCAGCTCAACCAGACCCGCGAGATCACCGACCCCCTCGGCGACACCACAGCCCTCGGCTACGACGACAACGGCAACCTCACCACCCTCACCGACGCCCCCGGCAACACCACCACCTGGGCCTACGACGACGCCGACCGCCCGAAATCGGCCACCGACCCGCTCGGCGCACAGGCCCTGTCCACCTACGACACTGCCGGGTTCCTGAAGAAGGCGACCAGCCGGTCGGGCAAGGCGGCCACCGCCGACTACGACCTGCTCGGACGCACCAAGACCGTCCAGTACGGCGTCGACGACCTGGGCCAGGCGGAATCGACCGTCGGCTACACCTACGACGCCAAGGACCGTCCCCAGCAGATCACCGACAGCCAGGCCGGCAGCCAGTCCTTCACCTACGACGCCCACGACCGCCTGGCCTCCACCACCGGCCCCACCGGCACGGTCGGCTATGTCTACGACGCCGACGACCGCCGCACCCAGATGACGGCGGCCGCAACGACCACGACGTACGGCTACGACAAGTCGAGCATCCTCACGTCCGTCACCTCGGGATCGCAGCAGGTCACCTTCGGCCTGGACGCGGCGGGCCGGGAGAAGACCGCCGCCCTGCCCGGCGGCATCACCCGCACCACCGGCTACGACACCACCGGCGTCATCAAGTCCATCACGTACGCCCAAGGCAGCACATCCGTCGGCAACTTGGCATACACGCGCGACGATCGCGCCCTGCAGACCGGACTGACCGGCTCACTGGCGAAGGTGGCCCTGCCCGCCGCTGAGACCGGAACGCAGTTCGGCAAGGACAACCGCATCACCAGCTACAACGGGCGCACCTACACCTACGACGCCAACGGCCAGCTCACCAGCGACGGCCAGCGCACCTACACCTGGAACGCCCGTGGCCAGCTCACCGGCCTGAACAAGGCCGGAGCCGTCTCGTCGTTCGGCTACGACCCGCTCGGCGGCCGCAGCGCGAAGACGAGCGGCGGCACCACCAACCGGTACCTGACCGACGGCAGCAACCCCTTGGCGGAACAGAACAGTTCGGGAACCACAACAGCCACAGTGGCCACCTCCGGTCTGGACTCATTCCTCACCCGCACGGAAAGCGGAAAGACCCAGGTCTACCTGACCGACGCCTTGGGCAGCGTGGTAGGCCTCGCCAACTCGGACGGCACGGTCGCGACGACGTACGCCTACGACCCCAACGGCACACCCACCGCCTCCGGTTCGGCGACGACAAGCCCGTACACCTTCACCGGCCGCGAGGACGACGGCACCGGCCTGCTGTACTACCGCGACCGCTACTACGACCCGCAGACCGGCCGCTTCATCTCCCAGGACCCGAGCGGCCAGGCCGGCGGCACCAACCTCTACGAGTACGCCCTGTCGTCCCCGACCACGTACACCGACCCCTCCGGCAACAATCCCCTGATCGCCGCATGTGTGATCGGCGGCCTCATGGACGGCGGCCTCGACTGGCTCACCCAGCGTCTGTCCGGACGCAAAGTCAACTGGGGCCAGGTCGGCCAGTCCGCCGTCACCGGCTGCCTGGCCGGCATGCTCGGCGAAGGCCTCGGAGCCCTGGCCGAAGGCAGAGCCGGTTCCAGACTCGGCAGCTGTGCCCTCCCCAACAGCTTCACCGCCGACACACCGGTCCTGATGGCCGACGGAACCCGCAAGCCCATCAAGGACGTCGCCATCGGCGACACCGTCATCGCCACCGACCCCGAGACCGGCAACACCGGCCCACGCAAGGTCACTGCCCTGATCAAGGGGAAGGGCAAGAAACAACTGGTCGACGTCACCGTCGACACCGACGGCCCGACGGGCGGCAAGACCGGCACCGTCACCGCGACCGACGGCCACCCCTTCTGGGTGCCCCAACTCCACCAGTGGATCAGCACCGGTGACCTCACCGCAGGTCAGTGGCTGCAGACGAGTGCCGGCACCTGGGTCCAGATCACCGCCGTCCGCCGCCGCACCGAGCAGGCCTCGGTCTACAACCTGACCGTCGACGGCCTCCACACCTACTACGCACTCGCGGGCTCGACGCCTCTTCTGGTCCACAACTGCGGTGTGGACCCGGCCGCGGTCGACCCGGACTTCACCGTAGGAGCCATCCGCAATACGGACGGCACGTGGACCATCCCCGAGGACTCCCCGCTGTACCGGCCACCGGGAGTGAACCGGGTCGGGCAGGGTAGGTTCGAGGGCAAAATCGAGATCGACAAGGACGGCCCGAAGACGCGTACGGGCGCGGCGACAGAAGCCTTCGTGCGCGTCCTCGACAAGCTGCCCGACATACACCTGCCCGGGCACTTCCCGGGCTCGGGCTGACACGCGAGGTGGGGGCTCGAATGGATCCGCGTGTGGCTCTGGAGGCGTTGAAGCGCCGGGCCGAGGAAGGAGAGTCGCCGGAAAGCCTCTCCCACTCCGCGCTCGACCTCGTCGGGCGGTCGGCTGCCGAGACTGCCGTGCCGTTCGATGACGAAATCCGGCGGATGGCGGTACGCCTGGCGGGCGGCACCATGATCCACGGTGGCCGGGTCGCGGGGGAGGATCGACTGCGCGGGGCCAGGGTCCTGGCCGGGTTCCTGCACGCACTGGCCGGGCACGGAGTCCATCTCATCACCCCCGACGAGCCTCAGGCACAAGAAGAGGGGGAACAGGCAGCAGCTGTGTACGGCCCGCTGGGAGTGACCGTCGGTGTCCTGCGGACAGACATGAGCCGGACAGAGCGCAGAGCAGCGTACGGCGCCGACGTCACCGTCGGGGCCTACCGCAGGTTCGGCCTGGATCTGCTCCATGACCGGCAGGCCATGACCCCTGAGGACCGCAGCCGCCGGGATGCTCCCGCCGCGGTGGTGAAAGACCCCGGACACGTCCTGGTCGCCCCCATCGCCGAGCCGCTGACGCTGGTGGAGGACGACGCGTCCCCGGCGCACGACCTGCGCAAGGTGGCCCGACTGACGGCCGACTTGAGCGACGGCCAGGACTATGCCGTCGATACGGACCGAGGAGTGGTACGGCTGACTCCCAAGGGCCGCAACCGACTTCACGATGCCTTCGGAGTGACCGACCCGGCGGGTATGGAGACCCTGCTGCTGGAAAAGCGCGTCGGAGAAGCGGTCCTCGCGAACCACCGCTACGTACAAGGGCGGGACTACGACGTTGCCGGCGCCAAGGTGGTGCCCGTCTCCTCCGGGGAACTGCCCAAGGGAGTGCGCCTGCGCGGCGGGCTGCTTCAGGCCATCGAGGTCAAAGAGGGCCTGACGGTGAGCGATGCCCAGTGGGTCACGACGACGGTCTCGGTCTTCGAGTACTTTCGGCGGTATCCCCACGTGGGCGGTACCTCGCTGGCGGAGCTGATGTTCACCGCCGAGCTGGAGGAGCTTTTCGGGCTCACGGTGTGGGATCTTCGAGGACCCGACGAGCTGAGCACCCAGCAGCAGTACGCGCAGCAGATGGCCGTATACCTGGACCTGAACCGTCGTATCGCCAGGTGGAGCCGACTGGGCGAGCAGCAGCGAGCCGAACTGAACGATCTGCGTGACCGTAGCTGGGAGCCGCACGAACTGCGGACTCTGCTGCGTCATTCGGTCGGCGAAGCGGTCAGGGAGGAGCTGCGACGCAGTGACGGCGATCCCCGGCGACTGCGCCGTGGACTCGGCGAGTTGGCCAGCGGCCTCACGCCGGAGCGGCTCACAGGTACCGGGGATCCGCAGAGGATCGCGGACACCGTGCTCACGCATGCGCGGAGTGTCTGTGACGACCGCCTGCTGGCGGACCCGGACACCCAGCGCGGAGGCGTGCAGTCTGCCGTCGACCAGGCAGCCGTCTATCAGGCCCAGGCCGAGATGTATTACCGGGATCTCCACTGGCCCGACGACCTCGCGGCCTTCGAGGAGGCGCTGACGGGAGTCCATGAGGGACTCCGGACGCAGTTCGGCCGTGCGGTGGCCCGCCACGCCCTGCGCCGCAACTGAGCCTTGTTTCCTGGGGACTTACCGCACAGCCACCGGCAGACCTTGAAGCGGCCCATGAACAACTCGATCACTTCCTGAAGGACGGCTCACTGATGATGCGAAGCAGACGTGGAGTCCTGCGCACCTCTGTTGCCGCGGCCGTCGGAGTCGGCGCCCTGGGCGTTGTCGGTGCTGCCGCGCTGAGGGGCGAGTCAGGCCACGGAAAAGGGACTCCCGCACACTTACGCGGAGCAGTACCCCTCCCGTATGCACAAGTAGTTTCGCTTGACCTGGCCACCAGCGAAAAGCACCGTGTTGATGCCCTGCGGGCGGCGTGCCGCTCCGTCGCGGCTGTGGACGGCGGCCACACTGCCGCCTGGATGGCACTGAGTGCAGATGGTTTTCCCCACGTCGCGGATGCACCGCGGCAGTTGAAACGGATGCCTACCTTCGCCGGCGACGTACTCGATCCGGCGCAGTCACACGGTGATCTCCTCCTGCACATCACCGGAACCTCGGCCCGAGCAGTGAGCGATGCTGCCGGCCGGACACTGCGGGCGTTGCCGCAATGGGACGTGCGGTGGCGCCTGGACGGCCACCGTCCCGAAAACCACACCGCGCACGGTCGTGGACTTGCCCGCAACCCGTTTCACTTCACCGAGGGCTACGGCAACCCCGACACGCCCACCGAGACCACCGAACGCGCCACGATCAAAGCCGGCCAAGGCGAGCCGGTCTGGGCGGTGGGAGACAGCTACCAGGTCATACGGATCATCCGCCTCGCCACCAACTTCTGGGACCGGGACACGGTCCATCAGCAGGAGCGCATCATCGGCCGCCGTAGAGACGGACGATGGCTTGACGGAACCCCCAGCACCGAGCAGCCCGCATTCGGCGCAGACCCGCAGGGCAAGATCACACCGCTCGATTCCCACGTCCGCAAGGCGACTCCCGACCGCCGCACCCCACCACCCCTGGTCCGACGCGGCTACAACTACCAGCGCGCCGCCGACGATCAGGGGCTGATCTTCTCCTGCTTCCAACGCGACCTGGCGCACGGCTTCGAAGCCGTGCAACACCGGCTGCAGGGTGAGGCCATGGCCAAATACACCCTCACCGTCGGGGGCGGATACTTCTTCGTCCCACCACCCGGCGGCGAATGGCTCCACGCCCTGGCCTGATATTTTCTAGGTATCAGCGAAAGCAATGACGTTGATGCAGGCGTTTTCCGCCAACGGTCTTCCAGGTCCCGAGTGAATTCTCGGCTCTCATGTTCCTGCTGCTATCCGAGTGATTTCGGTCTGCCGGATCGGGTGCTGTGCATTTCGGCCACGCTCGATGGCTGCCGAGGTCAGCTGCGGATGCTGCTGTCGAGGAAGCTGAGGACCATGCGGACCGTGTCGCGGCTGAACCAGGCGGTCTCGGGGTGCTGTTCGAGGATGTCCTGGATGTGGAAGGTGACCTTGGCCCAGTTGCGGAAGTTGCCGTGGCAGGCGGCGTCGTTGATCCACATCAGGTCGTCGGGGGCGACGTTCTGCCACAGGGCGTGGTAGGTCGGCATCAGGGCCAGGACTTCGTCGGGGGTGAGTGGTTGGTACTGCTGGTAGATCGGGATGCGGGAGAAGAGGCCGGGGCAGCTGCGGATGCGCTGGAGGCAGTTGTCGCCGCCAGCGAGGATGACGGTCAGTTGGGTGCTCTTGTTCTCCCAGAGAGTCTGCAGGTACTCCAGGGAGTTCTTGGTCAGGCCCTGGGCTTCGTCGCAGACCAAGACGCGGTGCTGCTCGGCGAAAGCCTCCCGGAGGAGTTCATCGAGCTCGTCGCCTTTGGGTGGGTCGCCGGGCATCGCTAGTGCGCGGAAGAGGGCCTTGCGCAGGGTACCGAGCGGGGCTCCCTTGCGGCATTCGAGCCAGAGGGTGTTGTCGGGGGCGAGGTCGCGCAGGCTGGTGTTGAGGGCGAAGGTCTTGCCGAGCCCGACGTCGCCGTGAATGCAGAACAGGGCGCGGGCCTTGATGACGGTGGCCAGGTGGCGTTGGGTCAGACGCGAGGCGATGGTGGGCAGGATGCGTGCCCCGGCCAGGCCTAGGTAGTGGTCGTTGGCTGGGGCGGTGGTGTCAATCGTGTGGTTCATCGGTGGGCTCCTCGGACGAGGTAGGCAGCGGGGTGGGGTTCCAGGAGGCGGTGGGGTCGGGCAGCGGCGGGAGTAGGGGGTCAGTGGAGCCGGGGCGGCTTTCGGCGGGGCTTTGGGTGTTGTTCCAGGTGTCGGTGGGGTCGGGCAGCGGGATGAGGTCGGGGCGTGCTTCGCGGGCGAGTTCGTCCTGGCGATGGCCGTCGAGGAATGCGGCCGCCTGTTCCTGGGTCATGTCGCTGACCGGGCGGGGGGTGGTGGCGACGGTGTCGGCCTCGAAGCGTTCCTCGCGCTGGTGCTTCGCCTTGTCCAGGGCGGTGCGCAGGCGGCCGGCTTCGCGGTCGGCCGCGCGCCGTACCTCACTGCGTTCCTGGGGGTTGGCTGCGTCCTGCAGGACGGCCGGGCCCAGGTAGGTGCCGTCTTTGGCGTCGAAGAGTTCGACGGTGCGTTCCTGGCGGGGCATGTAGCGCAGCACGACTTTGGTGCCGCCTTGGCCCTGCATGTAGGGGGCGAGGTAGAGGCGTTTGCCCCAGTGGACGCCGTCTGAGTTGATCGTCAGGTGGGTGGGGTGGGTTTCGAGGGTGAAGAGGAGGTCTTCGGGGTCCGGGTCGTAGATGGGGGTGAGGTCGTCGTGCCACAGCTCGTAGGGGGTGCGGTTGTCGCGGGTGCGGATGCGGTGCTCGTGGTTCCACTCGTGGACCCACGTGAGGAGGTGGCGGATGAATGCCTCGTAGGTCAGCAGGCGTTCATCGGGGTCCTTTTGGGTGCGGCGGCTGGTTCGGGGGGCGTGGACGAAGCCGGGGAGGCCGGGGAAGAGCATTGTTTTGACGGCGCGGTTGAGGGCTTCGACGGTTCCCTTGAGCTCTGGGTGTCTGGGAGGCAGGTCGACGACGCGGACGCCGAGGATGCCGAAGGCGGTTTCGACGGTGTCGCTCAGGAAGTCTTTGCCTCTGTCGACCCGGACGAGGCCGGGGCTGCCTCCGAAGGGACCGCGGTCGCCTCCTCGCAGGACGGCGGCCCGGATGGCGAGGAGGATGTTCTCCCGGCTGGGGGTCTGTGCGGAGACGGACAGGCCGCAGATGGCGTCGCTGGCGCAGTCGATGAACCAGGTGATCCAGGGTTTGCGCCGGTGGCCGTTGACGTTGACCCAGACGCTTGCTTCGACGTGGTCGGCTTCCCAGGCCTGGTTGCGGTGTCCGATGTCGCGGGTGAAGTGGACGTCGAATTTGCGGCGTTCCCTCTCGCCGCCGCGCAGGCCGGCGAGGAAGCCGGGGGTGTAGGCGGTGGTGACAGCGCGGTGGAAGGTGGCGTAGGAGACGGGGTCGTCTCCCAGGTGGCCTCTTTTGCGCAAGTCCCGGTAGGCGACGGCGATGTTGCCGCAGAAGAGGGCGACGGCGTCGCGCATCACCTGGGTGAGGGTGAAGGAGGCTCGGCGTTGCGGGGTGTAGCGGCCGTTGTGGTGGGCGGCGTTGTCCATCCACCGGCGCACGCTGCGCGGGTGGACTCCGAAGGCTTCGGCGACGGTGGTGATGTGGTCGGTGGTGAGGCTGTTCTGTTGAGCGAGGAACATGAGCCGGCTGACGGCCGCCCGCCGCAGGCTGGTGTCGCGTAGCGGCTGTTCGATGGTCACGGAGTGTCCTTTCGGGGGCGGCTGTGCCCGTATGCGGTGTGGTGCGGTCTCAGGCGGGGGCGAGGCTGAGCAGGCCCGCGCCGTAGGACTGGGCGCGGCCGATGCCGCGGCAGATGCTCTGGGCGAGGAGGCGGGCGTCGGTGATGCGGGCGTGCCCGTCGAACTGGATGAGCTGGTGGTCGAGGCCCGGCCGGTGGGGGGCGTGCGAGGAGCGTTCGAAGGCTTGGGGGGTGAGGCTGATGCCGGTGAGGGCAAGGCCGGACTGGCCGGCTCTGCGCTGCCACCACAGGGCGGCGTCGTGTCCGTGCAGGGCGGTGGGGGTGCCGCGGCGGCGCAGGAGGCGGCCGTCGGGTCGTCGGCCGCAAGGGGGTCCGGGGAGGTGGCGGACCGGGACGGCGGTGATGCGGTAGCGCACGTGTTGGCCGGCGGTGAGGGCGTGCAGGACGGGGGTGAGGTCGCGAGCTGCGAGAAGGGCTCCGTAGCGGGCGGGCAGGCCGGCCAGGTTGGGCGGCTGGGCGGTCTGGACAAGCAGGGTGGGCTCGTCCTGGTCGGTGTCGAGGCGGAAGAGGAGCCCGGCGTCACGGCGGGGGTGGGGGCCGGGCGTGCCGGGGGTCAGACGCATGAGGGTTTTGTGGAGCTGGACGCGGTCGGCCAGGTCGCGCCGTACGGCGTGGTGGGCGGGGTTGAGGCGGATGCGGGTGAGGGTGGCGGTGGGCGTCATGGCTGCTCCGGGTGCATGTAGGCGGCGAGAGCGGTGAGGGGGTCGGGGCCCGCATAGAGGGCGGCAGGCAGGGGGATGCGGGTGCGCCACACGGTGCGTGGGTGGTAGCGGCGGCGGCCGGGGGTGAAGTCGACGGGCTGGTCGCACAGTTCGTAGTGGTCGATGGCGGTGGTGGGGTCAGGTGGGGGGTCTTCGTGGATGAAGTCGACGTTGACGGTGGTGGTGTGGGGTCGGGGCGGGCGGGCGAGGCTGAGCGGGGTGCGGCGGGTGAGTTCGTTCATGGGGTCGGGGATGGCGGTGGCCAGGACGAGGGGTTCGGTGGGGACGCAGGTGCGGCGGCCGAGGTAGGGGGCGTTGCGGGGGTGGCGGAGGTGGCCGGCGATGGTCTGCAGGAGGGGGGCGGGGCCGGTGACGGCGACGGTGAAGACCGGGTCGGCGAGGTAGTGGCGGTGGGAGACGAGGGTGGACTCCGTCTGAGGGCGCTGGGGGCCGCCGCTGGTGCGCAGCTGCTTGTCGCGGGGGTGGCCGCCGCCGACGGTGTGGAAGTCGGTGTGGGGAGTGCCGGGCCGGTCGATGCGGATGAGGAATCCCAGGTCCTGGTAACAGGGCCGGCCGGGCAGGTCGGTGAAGGGGGCGAGGACGTGCTGGGGTGCGCGTCCGGCGCAGTTGGCGAACATGCCGATCAGGGCGGAGCGGGTGGGGTGGGGGGCGGTGTCGCGGTCGTGGAAGGCGGCGCTGGTGCCGAAGGCGGCCAGGGGGCCTGCGAGGCGCAGCAGCAGAGCGCTCACGCGGCGTCCGCCGGCGTTTGGCCGGTGGCTTGTGCGGCCGCGTTGGTGAGGGCTGCGGCGATGAGGGCGTCGAAGCTGTCGTGCCGGGTGCCGAGGTGGGCTGCGTCGCCGCTCTGGGCGGTGGCGTAGCCGTGGCCGACGAGGTCGCTGGTTCCGGTCAGCCGGTGCGTGATACCGGCGCAGGTGTCCAGGGCGCGGTAGCTGGGGGCGAGGTAGCCGCCGCCGGGGGCGGCTTGCACGGGCTGTTCGAAGGCGCTGGCGTAGCTGACGGGGCGGCCGTCACGGACGGCGTAGGCGACCAGGTCGGGCACGGTGTGCGGGGCGGTGGACGTCTGCTTCGCGGGGAGCACGGTCATGATGGCCGCGCGCATGAACAGGCCGGCCAGGCGCAGGGCCTGGTTCTGGTCGCCGTCGAGTTTGCGGGTCAGGTCGGTGAGGTTGACCGTGGTGAACCGGTAGAACACTCCGCTGGTCAGGAACGAGGTGTCCATGAAGGCGCTGCCGCGGTCGCCCGCGCCGAGCCAGTCGTCCACCGCGGTCACGAAATCCGGCTGCAGATCGCTCTTGTGCGTGGTGAGGGCGGGGGCGGTCTGCACGGCGCTGGGGACGTCGGCGTCGGTGAGGCCGGCGAGCATGCGGCCGAAGAGGTGGATGGTGGCTGTGGGCCGGATCAGGCAGGCGGCCACCTTGTCGGTGGGCAGCAGGGCAGGCGGCTTGCCGCGGCTCTGCTTGGGGTCGGCACTGTCGTCGGGCTCTTTCTTCTGGAGGCGGGCCAGGCCCTTCTCCAGGGCGGCACGGTGATCGGTGCACACCGTGGCGAGGTCCTCGACGATGGAGTCGGCGGCGACCAGGAGCAGGGCCTTGGTGCGGTGGCCTTGCGCGGGGTCGGTGTCCAGGCCCTTGGCGGTGGCGGAGCGGGCGATCTGCCCCGCGGCGAAGTGGGCCAGGTCCTTGGGCCAGTTTTCTACGCACAGCGCCTCGGCGACACGGAGGAGGAGGTCGCGGGTGCGGGCGGCGCGCTCTTCGAGCGTGTCCTCGATCGCGAGGCGCCATTGGCGTCGTTGGGTCTGGGCGGGGACCATGATGCGTTTGGCGTTGCCGACGGTCATGGTTTTGGGCACGTCGTGCTCGCCTCGGTTCAGGCAGGACGGCGGCCTGTGCTCGAGCATGTGGATGTCGAGGTAGCGGGTGTGCATCACAGCTCCAGGAGGGTGTCGGGCACGGTCAGGAAGAAGGCGTGGCGCCAGCGGCCGGCGACTTCCAGCGGGTCGAAGTCCCACTGGGCGAGGTCTTCGAGCAGGACGGCGAAGTCGCATGCCAGGCCGAGGTGGAGCAGCCGCCGGACGGTGTGGGGCAGTCGGGGGTACAGCAGGTCGGTGGAGAGCACGCCCATCACCTCCACTTCGCGCTGCCAGCTGGCGGCGGTGTGGGGGTGTGCGCGGGCGGCGTCGGCCAGGGTGCGGCCGAGGTTGGGGCGCCGCGCCCAGCCGTCCGGCGGTGCCGGTTCAGGTTCCAGGGGATCGTCCGGGTCGGGGCCAGGGTGCGCTGGCGGGGTGGCGGGGGCTGTCTGGGTCCAGTCCGGGACGGGACGTTCCAGGGCGATCAGGGAAGCGACCGTGTAGTGGGCGCGGCGGGCGCCGAAGCCCTGGCAGGGTTTGACGAGGTAGGCGTCCATGCGCGGGCACTCGGTGACGGGCTGGCCGCGGCCGTCTTCGAGGCGGCTGCGGATGCGCGGGGTGCGGCACAGGCCGCGGACGTGGGCGACGAAGGCGTCGTAGTGGCAGCGGCGTTCGTCACGGCTGGGCATGCGGCCCTCCACTGGGGCGGAGCGTGTCGTCAGGGGCTGTGCCGGCGCGTCGCAAGCTCTGCACGGCGCGGGCAAGGGCGGGGCCTGCCTTGGGCAGGCGGTTGAGGGCGTCGCGGGTGGTCTCGGACAGTGCCGTGATGGCCGCGGCAGCGAACACCCCGTAAGCGGGCCGTGTGTCGTCGACGAGCTGCCAGAAGGCCTGCTCGGCGCGCGGCCAGTAGTCGGCCAGGGCCTGGCCGGCCCAAAGACTGGCGTCCTTCTTTCCGCCTTTTCGGGATTTGGCTGCCGCGCGCAGGGAGAGGCCGGCGTCTTTCCAGGCCTGGTCGGCTGCCTGGCGCAGGGTGGCGCCCAGGGTCTCCGCGGCGGCGCAGCACTCGACGATGCGGGAGGCTTTGACGGGGTCGTTCTCCTGGGCCAGCGGCCAGATCGGCGGGGTCAGGCTGGTGTACCAGATGCGGTTGTTGACCTGGCCTTCCTGGTCGAATCCGCACACCCATACCCGCAGGCTGGCGCGGGTGTCCTCGGGGAGGCTGTTGATCGTGGTGAATGCCTCGGGCCGGCAGCCCGGCCGGTGTTCGTCACCGGCGAGTGCCAGCGCGGGCAGCGCCCGGAACTTGGCGTAGTCGGCGTCCGCGCGGCGTGGGCTGCGCCGGCGCTCCGCGGGTGCCGCGGGGTTGATGTCGTAGACGAGGTAGGGGTCGGTGGCCTCCAGCGGAGGGTGCTGGGTGGCCCAGGTCAGGTAGGCGTCGGTGACGTGCTCGCCGCTCTCGTCGGGAACCAGGAGCGCGGCGTGCCGGGAGCGGCCGGTCAGCAGCCGTCTGGGCCAGGTCACCTGGGGCGGTGCCTGCAGCGGATCGGCGACGGGCTGTTCCCAGGGGCAGGCGTCGCTGCCGGGGGCCTGGTCTTCGCCGCGGTAGGGCGCCTGGTGCAGCAGAAGGGTCTCGTACAGGGTGCGGCCGCGGGGGTGGAAGGAGACGGTGGAGCGCAGCGGGCCGGCTTGCAGCTGTCCGCTGCTCACACCGTCGACGGTGCGTGTGGTGGCCCGCCCGGAGGGCCCGTAGTAGTGGTAGGCGAGCAGGTTCCACAGTGCTTCCCTGGCGGGCACGGGCTGGGGATCGGTGTCGGTGTGACGGGGGTTGAACCAGACCAGGTTGCGGCCGGCCGCTCGGCCGTAGACGAGGGAGTTGATCCCGCTGCGTTTGGAGCACTGGAGGGCCAGTGCCGCGTCCTGCCACCACGGGCGTACGGGGTGGAAGAGGTCGAAGGCGTCGGGGTCGGCATCGAAGTAGGCATGCACCCTGTCGGTGTCGAAGCCGTCTGTGCGTCTGAGCAGTTCTGTCCGGTGCTCCAGCCAGTCCTTGATGGGCTGGTCCGGGTCGTCGAGTTCGGTGATGGGGGCGCAGATCGCGGTGAGGACGCGGTAGAGGGCGGACTGGGCGGGCGGCAGGGGCAGGGCCAGGTCGTCGATGCGGTGTGCGTTGGCCAGCAGGTCGCGTAAGCCGACGTACTCGATGTGCTTGCCGCAGTGCACCGGGATGCACGGTCTCAGGTCGATCCGGTAACTCGGCGGTGGCATCACAAACACTCCCTCTTCGCTTGCCGCCGGCCCGTACGGGGCCATGGCGAGGACAGGGCACAAGGCGTTTGGGCAGAGCGGTATGGACGGGATGCGGCGTGAGGGGTGCGCCCGGGCGGGGTCCGTGAAGGGCGGGGTTCCGGCGGCGGGAGCAGATCGAAGGGGCCGCTGAGACGAGAGCAGGGACACATTCCGTGGCGAGCGATACGCACCGTCACGTGGATCAAGGAAAGCATCTGCGGTGAACTGCCGTACAGAGCCTGCGAACTAGTGTGGCCAACGGCTGGCGCGCGGGCCGGGGCGCGTGTCCAGGGGTGGTGCGCGCCGCGTACACCGCCGTGCGCCGTGCCCTGCGCGCAGGGACGGAGGGCGGTTCTTGCTGACGTACCGTCACCGCGCCCCGGGGCGGGTGGACGTGCTGGTGCTGCCTGGCGAGGAGGCCGTGTACTGGTTGAGGGAGTCCTCGCGGCCGTGGCCATGGCAACGGCCTGTTACTGCGGGAGCGTTGAGGCATCGGCGACAGGCGCTGCCTCACACGCCGCACACCGGTGAACGGCCCTGCCCGTGGCGTCTCGGTGCAGGAACGCGTGTCCCTCTTGCCGGGTCAGGCCGTTTCGGTGTGGATCAGGCCCAGTTCGTCATCGATATACAGCTGGTGGCGGCCGAGTCGGGCCGCTTGCGGGCGGCCCGGGTCGTGTGGGAGGAGGACGAGGTCGGCGAGCAAGGGGTGCTGCTGCCAGGCCTCGGGGCCGTGATGCGCCTGGGTGGCGGCAGCGACCCAGGCGCTGGGTACCGGCACACAGTGCTGCAGGACGGTACGGATCGCGGCTGGGCGCAGGTGGTGGCCCTGGGGCAGGGGAAGTTGGCCTGCCGCGTCGAGGGTGGGCGGGCGGTCGCGGTGCCGGTAGCAGGCGAGGACGCGGCCGGGCCGGTCGTGCGGGCGGGTGGCTGCCTGGGCCGCGGTCAGCTTCTGGCGGTGCAGGTCGGACAGGGAGGCGACGCGGTCGTGCGGGGGCACGAGGTGGGCGCTGCTGGTGTGTTCCTCGGCCCGCTCTGCCGCCAGGTGCTGGGCGTGCAGGGCGGCGAGAGGGTCAGACCAGGTGGCTGGCCGGCCGGACTGGTGGATGAGTTCGACCAGGTGCTGGGCGTGCCCGGGCAGGGTGATCTGGTGGTGGCCGGGAAGGGTGAGCAGGTGGGCGGTGGCGTGCTGGAGGTAGGGGTGTTCGGTCGCGGTCCAGGCGGCGGGCAGCAGGGTGGTGCGGTCGTGGTCGACAGGGTGCACGACGGTGAGACGGGGGCCGCGGGATCGGATCCAGGGCGGACGCGGGGCGATGCCGGGAGGCCGCTCGTTCTGCCAGGTCTGTTCGAAGCGCCACAGCCGTCCCGCGCGCTGGATGAGCCGGGCCAGTGAGGTGAGGTCGCTGACCACGAGGTCGGCATCGATATTGAGGCTGAGTTCCAGAAGACTGGTGGTGACCACCACCAGCCGTTCGGGGCGCGGACCGGTCGGGCCGAGCCCGGTACGGACCTGCGCCAGAGCCCGTTCGAGATAGTGGCCGGGAAACCGGGCGTGCACCAGCAGCAGTTCCTGCGGCCCTGCGGGCCACTCCAGGAACCGCTGGAGGTAGCGGTAGGTGTCCTGGGCGTCGGCGACCGTGGCGCACACGATGACGGCGCATCCGCCCAGCCGGGCCACGGGAGCGACCTCTGCGGCGATGCGGGCCAGCCGCTCCCCCGTTCTGGCCCGGCGTGCCGGGCCGTCGAGGCGACGGTAGTGCGCCGGCCGCAGTCGAAGAGTGACGGTGCGCTGCTGGGCTGCGGCGTGCTGTGTGCGTGCGCCGGCGGGGATGAGGGCGACCTGGGCGGTGGCGGCGTCGGCGAACAGCCAGCCCGGGCAGGGCACGGTGAACTCGTCTGCGCGCGCCATCAGATCGCGTCTGCGGTGGCCGGCACCGGCCAGGTAGGAGTACACGAGTTCACGCGCCTCCTGTCCCGGCAGGGTCGCCGACAGCACCACCACCGGAGTGCGCAGGCTGCCCAGCCAGTGCAGCAGGCGGGTCAGGATGCGCCGGCTGAACGCGGTGAGCGCATGTGCCTCGTCGACGATGACGCACTTGCCCGACAGGGACAGCATCCGCAGAGCGCTGTCACGCACCGGGAGCGCAGCCATCAGTGCCTGGTCGACGGTGGCGACGGTGAACTGGGCCAGCAGCGCACGGTCCCAGCCGCGAACCCAGCCGTCCGGGAGAATCCGCCGCCAGGTACCGCCCCTCCCCCGGCTGCCGGCCGGCCGGCAGCCGTCGTCCTCCTCGTCGTCCTCGTCGGTGCGCGGGTCGTCGCCGGTGCAGACAGGGACGTCGCCGGGGGCGAGCATCTCGTCGGTGTAAGCGGCGTTCAGCCAGCTGTGGTTGTGCACGAGCGCGAGCACGGCCGCAGTGGGCCGATGCGCACGGAGATAGCCGCACAACGTGTCGTAGGCAGCGTCCGCGGTAGCCGTGGTGGGCAGCAGAAAGCACAGTCCCCGGGTGCCGCACGCGTCGTTGAGGATACGGGTCGCCTCCAGGGCGGTGACGGTCTTGCCCGCCCCGGTGCCATCGGTGACCAGCAGGATCCCCACGCCTCGCGCACCGGCCAGTTGAGGCAGACGGTCCAGGACGGAGGCCTGCAGCGGGTTCGGGGTGCGCAGACCGGGATGCGCGGCGCAGAACGGCAGTTCCGGCAGGTCGATACGTGCCAGCCGAGACTCCTCCACCACCTCGCGGGCCTTCCAGCGGGCCCAGGCGAAATGCTCGGCCGCACCATAGGCGGGCATGTCCGCCCGCGGCGCCCATACCTTGCGCTGGCTGGCCAGCCGGTCCGCGGCCATCACCAGTCCGGTCATCAGCACCGCAGCCGTGACGGACACCTGCCTCGGCGTAGCCTCAGCACCCGTCAGATGCCGCACCTGGGCGGCATAGCGGAAGCGGATCTCCTGCCACAGCCGGCCGCCCAGGTCGGCCTGCACACGCCGGGGGCTGGCCGCACCGTGCACATCGAGCTGCGGGAAACGTCCATGATGACCGCCGGCGATCTGCGCAATCCGCACGGCCGGACTGGCATCATCCGACAGTCCGTAACCCATCTCCGCGAGGATCCCGACCAGGGCATGCGCCGAAGCCCGCTCATGCCGCATCAGCCTCCAGCGGCCCGTATCGGCCCGCAGCGCATCACTGACCCGCGCCCACGCAACCGGCTCACAGGCCTGGAAACGGCTCACTTTGCCCAGGTCATGCAGGCCCGCGACGAACATCACCACACAACGGGCCTGCGCCTCGCTCATCCCCAGCCCCCCGGCGATAGCGGCGCGCTGTGCCCCGGTCAGCAGCCACTCCCACAACTCCCCCGCCACAGCAGCCGTATCGAGCATGTGAAACAGCACCGGGTAAATCAACCCGTGCCGGGCGCAGTACTTGCCCCACAAACACAACGACAACCCCTCGACCCGGCTCTCCTCTACGACCCCCACGCCCGCGCTCACCCTCCCGACAACCACCGGAACCGAACGCCGCCTCCCCTACCCCGCCGCACCCCGGCACGCGCCAACCCCTGCCCACAACCGCTCACTTGAGTGAATCGCCCCCAGGGCACGCATCATCAGCACGGAAGGCCGGGCAGACTGCCCGAGACGCCCACCTCGCACCCACATCACGCAACGGCAAAGTCACCACACAACCGCAGGTCAAAGAGGGGCAAGTCCGCACACGCTGAGATGAACCGGTCGCCGACTGGCGCATCCCTCTCGGCCCCTAGCCCACTCCGCACACGCTGAGATGAACCGCTGACCGGCCATAACCCGCGCGGCGATGTCGCGCCCACTCCGCACACGCAGAGATGAACCGTCGCACCGCATCTCCTGGATGCTCGACGAGCCATCTACTCCGCACGCGCAGAGATGCACCGCTGTGGGAGGGCACCTCGCTGAGCAAGGCCGGGCACACTCCGCACACGCAGAGATGCACCGAGGCCGCGGCCGTTCTCGTCGTCGGGAGCCGCGTCCACTCCGCACACACAGAGATGCACCGTGGCTGTCCCCGTGGGGCATCGCCGTCCTCGCGTCCACTCTCCACACGCAGAGACCAACTACTGCCCGAGCCGCCCGCCCCGCACCGACATCACGCAACGGCAAAGCCACCACACAACCGCAGGTCAAAGAGGGGCAAGTCCGCACGCGCGGAGATGTACCGCGGGAGAACCACCACGGCTCACGGTCCTGTCCGGCAAGTCCGCATGCGCGGAGATGTACCGCCGAGGACGAAGTCGGCGCTGGCGATGACGGTGTCAAGTCCGCACACGCAGAGGTCCGTCGGCCGGGAAGACCACCCTGCTGCAAGCGATGCTGTCCGCTCTGCACACGCAGAGATGCACCGATCCGCACCCAGGCGGAGACCCAGGGCTGGTTGTCCACTCCGCACACGCAGAGATGTACCGCTGCGTGCGTTCATGGAGGTCGATCGCACCACGTTCAACTCCGCACACGCAGAGATGCACCGTCCTTCTGTGCCGCACTCAGTACGTGGGCCGGGTCCACTCCGCACGCGCAGAGATGAACCGGGCAACCGCACTGCGCCCAGCCCACCAACTCATCCACTCCTGCACACGCAGGGATGTATCGAACAGGGCGCCAGCGACCGGGTAGGCGCTGGTGTCCACTCCGCACACGCAGAAATGCACCGCAGCGCGTCACCACCGCATACCTCTGGTACAAGTCCAGTCCGTACGCGCGGAGAAGTGCCGATGTACCGCGCTTCGAGTTCACAGACCACACCAGGCACTTCAGGCCGACGAACCAAGATCAAATCTCCTACGCGATTCGCATCAGAATGTCCCGGGCTTTTACATGACTTGTCACGCTCACCTTTCGCGCAATGTCACACCACGGAACCAACAGACCAGCTCAACAGAGCTTTCCGATCGACATTCACATGAGAGAGATCTTGGACATTTCAGCGTGAGACAACA
>Ga0307510_10000720_pt1 | contig 33879 bp, 46 predicted proteins | sample 12_EM_MG_FD_207224 | JGI IMG/M metagenome (GOLD analysis project Ga0307510, IMG submission 207224) | Populus trichocarpa ectomycorrhiza microbial communities from riparian zone in the Pacific Northwest, United States - 12_EM | ecosystem: Host-associated > Plants > Roots > Unclassified | place... | reverse complement strand
CTGCCTCTGCCTCTGCCTCCAACCTGTCCTTAAAGTAGTCCCACCTCGGAATGATGTGCCGCCCAAGCTGGAGCATCGGCATCCACGTGCCCCGAGAGACGTGCAGCAGGCCGATGATGTTGACCTCGTCCGGGTGGATCCCGTCATCGTCACCCAGCCTCCAGCGCTCGTTGAACGTTCTCGGATCGCGCTCGCCCTCCTGTCGCACGCAGCAGTCCCGTCGCATGTAAGCAAAACGGCCCCCACCAGACAACAAGATAACAAAGCTGTCGACCAAAGTCGACATTGTTTTGACTCACCAGATACAGACGGTGGAGTCCCCGCGCGACGCGTTCGACCACGCGGAACATCGGGACGGGAACATGTGCCCCGAGCTTCCGGTCCATTATCCTAAACTCGTAGTGGAACTCTTTATATCCAGGCCACTACGCGATGGGGGGAAAACGAAAGCAAAACGATACAAAAGAAAGGACGAAAAAAGGATTAACGAACTTATTACTGGCTGCCCCGCGCCAGGAAGCGGGTAGGAAAACGGTGGACACACCTGTACCCTCATCCGCAAGTTCTGGTTGTTCCTTCTGAGCACCTCGGGCGCGAGGGCCATCTCCTCGCGCAGCAGTCCGCGCACCTCGCCGCGTTGCGCAAGCGCGTACGGCACGCCCAGCGTGCCGTCGTGCTGTGTGAAGTAGATGGGGCAGAGGACGCCCGTGGCCTCGGTGACGCCGATCCACGTCGGCTGCGGTACGACGGTGCCGCGGTACTGGTCGACTATGTGGTCGAAAGCCTCTTCGCAGCTGCGATGCGGATGGGGGTCGTCTGGGTGGTGCTTGATCAGGCCGGGCCGGGGCGTCAAAGAGTGAGGTGGTGATGGCGGTGGTGGTGGTTGTAGTGGCCTGTTGCAATTGCGATGTTCGAGGATACGCTTTTGTCGTTGGTGATGGAGCTGGTCCTGGAATTGGTGCAGCATCTGCGCCGTTTTCGAACATTCGACGAACCACCCAGCGTCCCGCGCAACGAGCGATGCGTCCCATTTTTTCTCCAGGCACTTTGTGAAAAGGAATATGTATTTTTCTGCGTATTGAGGCGTAAGCGTATGGGATATGTATCCATCCACCAAGAGGTCCATCTGCCCCAATGTCGGTGAGCAAGGTTCGGTAAGTGGCATTGCCGACGACAGGAGGTCAAGCTCTGTGAGTGGGGGTGCAGCTTCGGGCTTCGCCAAAAGTGTCAACGCAGTAACCTGCTGTTAATGTTAGTGGCTTAAAACCGAGTCTGTGAAGGGGGGGAATGAGGAAAAAGGAGCGGTGGCCCCATTAAAAACAGAGGTTGTACTGCCATTGCGGCAGGATGGTGTTACAACTGTGGAACCACACATATCGTCCACAATCACTTCAGGGATGCGCGGAGTGGATCGGGCAAACCCTAGCTGACGAGAATGTGGCCGGAAGACACGCAGTCGTCCATCGCTTGCGCTATTGAAAGAGGTGGTGGGTGGGAGGAAAGCATGACCAGCAAGGGTATTATTAGTTGTATTCGCATTTAGACAAGGGGGTAAGAGTGGAAAGAAAGGACTAGGTGAGGAAAAAAGAGCACGATGCGACACAATAGAATCCAGAGTCCCAAACCCTCAGACACCCGCCACAATCCTGAAAAAAAAGTGGCGCGTCAGGAACCGGACACACAAGCAACTTAATTAAGGGACGTACTCCTCGGCCTTGTTGAGTGCCTGGACCATACTAACGACCTCCTTCCGGCGGGTGATGACGAGCTCACTCTCCTTGAGTAGATCCTCGAGTACGTCGGGTTTGTATAGCTCCTGTAGGAGTTCGCGCTGGAGGTTCTCTTTCGAGTGGTTCACGAGCGTCAACGTGATCGCTTTGGGCACCATGTCAATCATCTCGCGCTTCACGATGTTAAAGTAAGAATGGATGAGCAACTCTACAAACGATAGGCTGGATCAGCAAGGCGCGTTGAGGGGAAAAAACTGTGCAAGTGGACGCACTGATGACCTCAGTTTCGAGTGTTTCGCGGTCGTTCAACGCAGTCTGCGGACGAATGACCGTTGGTGGCTACATTTACGGAGGGATAACCAGTTAATGTCATGAGCCAATATAAATGAAAAGTCCGAATACCGCTTCCATAACCTGCACGCCCTTCTTCGCCTTCTGTTGTTGGCTCTTGGCAGAGCTGAAGAAGCTGCCAAAGAAGCTCGGCTCTTCCTTCTTGAGGTCAACCTCAAGGTCTTTGTTGTTATTCAACTGCGCTGAGGTAACCTTCCCACCTTTAGGCTCGGGTGTTGCGGGTTTGTTCGCATTCAGGCGGTCTGTCACGATCGCCATGGCCTTCAAGGAAAGGTCTGTAAAAGAGAACACAAGTATGTCTGAGGCGCACCTTGTGACCGTTGAGGAAGTCCGGATGTGTCGTGTTAACATAGCAAGCCTGCATTGCGACCATATCGGATACAAGTTTCGTTGTTGGCGCCATCGCGTTCTTGAAGAAATTGACGACGACGCTGTTGAAGCGCTCGCGCAACGCTGGATACCGACGGAATGCTTGCTAATGACATACAAAAGACACATTTAGGGGACAAAAGGTACACTATGGTCAAAGAACATACGATCTTCGTGAGGAGTTGGCCAAGAATGCGGATAAGCTCATCGTAGACGAGCTGGCAGCATTTAAGCGCAGGATCTTCGAGTCGCTTGATCTGTTGCTTCACAATGACCTCAAAGGCAGCGGTCCCAACGAAGAGGGCAGGAGTCGAACCCTGAGTAAACACTGTAAGTACGTGTCAAGGTAATGCAAGCTTCCTAACAAACCGAAGAGTTGTATAAGATCGTCCGGATGTCGCCGTCTTTAACTTGGTCAAATGGATCGAAGCTCTTGACACCATTGTTGAATAGTTCATGGAACACGAATGAAATGCGAGCGCCACCAGAGAGCTCGTTAAGCGATAGGTCATTCGTGTTGCCGTCGATCACTGTGCGGAATTCGTTCGTGAACTCGGTGATGATGCTAAGGACGATGCTCGACGAGTTCCCGTCACCAAGCGGTCCACCGAGCGATTGCAGCTCCGCGTTGTATTTTTGTAACTGTGAAGTGATACGAGCTTTGATGTCGGGAAGTGTCGCTCGGATGTGGTGCATCAAGATCTATAAGACGCATAGCGTTGACACCTAGGTAAGTAGAATGAAAACGTGGTACATACCATATTGAGTTTGCGTGCGAGGAAGGGTGTACCGCAGTACTGCGCCTTTCCTTGGTACGCGGGATGGCTCTCAAAGAAATGACGCTCAGCATCAAGCGCCTTCTGGATTGGCTTCGACGTGTCGATGTCGCGTTGACCACGATTGACAACAGGGACGTAGCCCAAACGTAGAGGAATGACACGACCAGCAAGGATGTCAACGACATCAGTGCCAGTATCCCTGTTTTTCTCGGTGTCAGGGTCATCCACGGGCAGCGTATCACACGCAGCACTCACATGAGATCAACCTTGGTAAGAACACCGATTGTCCGGGTTCCCTCTGGATCGACTTCACGGGCCATCTTAAGACCGTCTGAATTGGCCAAGTCGGTGTTGGCTGGGGTGACTGCAAGGATGATGCAAGCCGGCTTGGAGATGTACTTGAAGAGCATATCACGGATCTGCTTTTCGATATCTTTGGGTTGGTCACCGACAGGAACTTTGGTTAAGCCAGGAAGGTCGACGAGGGTTAGGGTGAGGACGTTGGGCGAAAAGATGCGCAGATTGATGGGCAGTGGCGAAATGCCAGCGTTGCGGCCTGTCTTGGCCTCAGTGTCGCGGACGATTTCGGCGCGAATCTTGTTAAAGTCATAGAACTTCTCGTTAGGGAGGTGGAGGAATTCACCCCATTCGTTGTCGTTAATCCGTGAGTCTGTGTTGGGGCTGGCAGCTACGCTATCTATTAGGGCAGAGGGGGAATTGAGTTAAGGAGGTGGCTCACCTGGGACACCGTTCGGCATTGGTGCCGTTGCAGGTCGATGTATAAGTTGTAAAACCTAGAGGTTGAATGAGAAATGGCCGTAAAACCTTCCTGGACGACATACCAGAGGTCGGCGAGTGACAATGCCAGAGCCTCGTGGCAAGAAATCTCGGCCAACGATATTCTAACAGACAAATATTGGCAACCGTTCATGGAAGATATTATCACGACGTACCTCGAGAACAGAACTCTTCCCACTACTCTGACTACCCAACACGCAAATCTGCGGAAGGTCTATTTGCGCAGCGCTTGAGCCGACAGCAGTGAAGACATCTTGTAATTTGTTTACAGTTGCAACGATCTCTGTGCCAAAACCGGTCGACATTTTCGAGAGAGGTGTCTATGGATGGGACGAAATGGAAGGGGAAAGGGGAAGAGATGGCACGAACACGAGCACGAGTATGAAGCAGAGCAGAGCAGAGCAGAATGTGTTCCGACTTGGCGAGGCGACCGGCCGGTGGTCACAGAAAAGGCAATCATACCGTTTTATGGAGACTTTCGGCCGGCAGTGGGCACCACAATGAGTCAGTGACTTCTGACACCTCAATCAGTACTTCGGTTCGCACAGATTAATTGGTTTGTATATTCCCCACACCCAACATAGTCATGACAACATCGATATGGGGGAATTTCGCCCAGTTTACCCACAGGCCCTCATGGCCTTTCTTCGCGGGGTATTTCTAAACCTTTGATGGGTATATCCAGACGTTCCATGATGTGGTTCGATGCCTCGGTCTTACCTCGGCGTCAAGCATTAGCTTGAAGCTAGCCGTGACGAGACAGGTCTTGTTCAGTATAAATACCGTACTGCAACATGCTCGGCTCTCAGCTGGAAACCTGGAGGCCATGCGTCTATTGTTCCTCTCTGCCGCACTGTTCTTAACCTCCACCCTTGGGTCCCCGTCCCCCCAGCTCCATCCTCATCTCTTCGACCCTCTCATCGCCCCAAAACTCCTCGCTACTGCAAATCTTACACCCGGCATCCCCACCTCATACCCGCAGTACACCACCCGCGACACTGGCGCATGGCTCCTCTTTGGCGCAGACACATGGACGTCCGGCTTCCTCCCCGCAACGTTCTACGCCCTCGCGGAACGGGCCAAGCTCTGCCCGCGCTCCATGTACGGTACAACCCGTGATCAATGGCTCGAGATCGCCCGCACGTCCGCAACAGGTGAGATCCCGCTCGAGACGCACACGAGCGTCGGGCACGACGTCGGGTTTCTGAGCTTCCCGTTTGTCGACGAGCTTGCATTGTACGTGACACCCACTCTCTATCCTAACCTTGCATCTCCCTTTCCCTTACTTAATCTATCGCTTCCTTATTCACATCCATTTCTCTCACCCAGCAACCCGCAAAATATAACCGCACGGGACGCCGTCGAGAAGTTCGCTGCGGCGCTGGCGGCGCGCTTTAACCCCGTCGTTGGCTGCACGCGCAGCTGGGATAAGGGGGATCCGAGCGATTTTCAGGTGATCGTCGACAACATGATGACCCTCGACGTGCTTTTCGTCGCCGCAGACCTAACAGGCAACGACACACTACGCCAAATCGCCATCTCGCATGCTGACAAGACTATGATGAACCATATCCGCCCGGATGGTGTGCCCCCCTCCTGAAACCTCGTATCGCCCTGTAGCCTCCCCTTATGACTACGCTTGCACAGGGTCATCATTTCATGTCGTAGAATATGACGCCACGACTGGCGCCGTCATCACGCGGTTCACGGTGCAGGGCTACTCCAACTCGAGCACTTGGAGTCGCGGTCAAACATGGGGCATTTATGGCTTCGCCAACAGTATGTGATGGGAATTCTCTCATTTTTTACGTTTCCCTCCTCATCACGAACCTCTCATCGTGATGGCCATAGTGTACCGTCGCACACGGCTGGTGCGCTACCTCGACACAGCGCGGAGTATGGCAAGCTACTTCCTGAATAACATCCCAAAAGACGGGATCATCCCGTGGGACCTCAATGCCCCACTCGTCCCAGCACGGCCCGCGGATAGCTCTGCCGCGATGATAGCCGCGAACGGGCTCTTGCTACTCGCCGAACAAGAAGAGTGCGTTGTCCCCTCCAACGGGAGCGCAGTATCGTACTATCGCAATGCGGCAATCCAGGTTCCTTTTCCCCCTTCGCCCCTACTTGTGTATGCATTTATGAACGTTGTTTGTAGATTTTGCATGACACAACAAACGCATTTTGGAAACCTTCATGGCAGAGCTTACTGTCTAATGGGACGGTTAACAACCCCGCGTCACCACCAAACAACCTGACAGGGACCATATATGGTGCATAGCCTTCTTTTGTGAAGGACCTGTTTTTGGGCTGATGATTGCGTGCAGGTGATTACTACTTTATCAAGACAGGCAATGACCTGGTGAAGCAAGGACTTGTAGCATGTAACAAAGCAAGTTGACTCATATGGAACATTGCTAGAATACTAGGCTGTGAGAAGCGTGGTTAACAATTGCAAAACCATTAGAGTACCAGCGACCTTCGCACTGTTCGCAGGTGCAAATTTGAGATGTCTGCTGGTTTACCTGCACCTGCATTTTATTCATTTGGCCCGTCTCAAAGGATGTCCCTAAAAAGGAAACATCTGGAATGTTCTGACCGGCGCTGCACTAAACACGTCCAAATAAGTGCAAATTCGAAGCTCGGACCATGCTGTGTTGCGGGCGTCTGAGGGTGAGTCAGTTAAACGGAACATCGTGCTGCGGAGTTCCAGGGCCCCAGGAACGGGAAGGAAATGGGACAACAAGGCATCATGCACAGCATATGATAAAGGGAACAGCATGGACGAACGGTTGATAAACCTCTTTAGAATGCCAAAGATTGCGGGACGCCGAAGAATGCGAAAGGTTGGGAATACTGCTACTTCCAGCACTCCAGTAGCATGTAGCGTGGAAAATTGAATTGCGTGCGCAAGTCGCCCGAAGCATGTGGCTGGAGTGAGGATCGAAGAAAGCAAATAGGACACAACTGCATAATGCATAGAAAAGTAACCTGAAGTTCCAAGAGCCCAGGGAATGTCAGCCAATCTGAGAAGAGGGAGAGAGGGACACAAACGAGCGAGGGACGTCGACGTCGCCATCAAATGACAGATGTGAGATCAAGAGGTGAATAAGGTTTGACTGTCTAGTAACGGTCGGAGTTCCAATTCGACTAGGTATATAATGCCGCAGGTCGCGACTCGTTGAACACTTCTTTTCCCCCCGGCGCGACTTTCCCACGCCCTAGAAAATTCTTTGCTCGCCGTCGCTGTTGTTCATGTCCTCGTTCTCTCTTCCTACTCGTCAACTCAACTTTGGTGGTCGCTCTCAATATCAGCCCCCGCAGTCCCAGACACAGACACAACAACAGCAATCGCAGCAGCAACAGCAACAAGCGTCGACCAATGGGCTCGCACTTCCCTCCGCATCCAACCCCTATTATGGTGCTTCTGGTCTCGTTCTCCCAGGACCGGGGCCGGTAACGGCTGCTCCTACTGTACAACCATCCTCCTTTTATAATTCGCAGGCTCCTGCGGCAAAGCCTGCCCTCCCTACTACCCAGACATCAATCTCTTCCTCGCAGGCCCCAACTCAGGGCGCCACGACAGCAACGGCAGCTGGACCGTCGACGCCACCCGCCCAAGTCCCAGCCACTCCCGCTCCGCTTACCCTCGAGCAACAACACATTACCGCTGTTGAGGGGATCGTCCCCACTCTTCAGAACATTGTCGCGACAGTAAACCTCGATTGCCGCCTAGATCTTAAAACGATCGCGCTGCATGCGCGCAATGCTGAGTATAATCCGAAGGTTGGTACAACTGACTAGTCTAACGCGTCGCGAGCGCGTGTACTACCCTTCTGTCCCATCCATAGCGTTTTGCCGCTGTCATTATGCGGATTCGCGACCCCAAAACAACGGCGCTCATCTTCGCTTCTGGGAAGATGGTCGTGACCGGTGCCAAGAGTGAAGACGATTCGCGCCTTGCGTCGCGCAAGTACGCGCGCATTGTCCAAAAGCTTGGCTTTGACGCCAAGTTTTCTGAATTCAAGATTCAGAATATCGTCGGCAGTTGCGACGTCAAGTTCCCGATTCGTCTTGAGGGTCTTGCGTACAGCCACGGGCAGTTCAGCAGTTACGAGCCTGAGGTGGGCTGAACAAGCATCTTGCTTACTGGAATTGTCGAACTGACCTCGATGTAGCTTTTCCCTGGGCTTATCTATCGCATGATTAAACCCAAAGTTGTGCTCCTTATTTTCGTGTCAGGAAAGATTGTCCTCACCGGTGCTAAGGTAACTGGTCATTCCTTGGTTGCTAGCTTTCTGTTGCAAGACTGACATTTCCGTCCGGGTGTGAAGGTGCGGGAGGAGATATATACGGCGTTCAACACGATCTACACCGTGCTATGCGAGTTCCGCAAGCCGTAACGACCGCGTGGCCCGCCACTCCTCCCCGCCCGCGCACGGGCGGGAGTGTTAAATCGCGCTCCGACTTCTGTTGAACGCATACGGATACCTTTGGACCTCAGTCTCGGTTTTTTTTGGCACCCGCAAAGAGCGCATGCCACGTGTCTGTCACTCTTGAAAAAGTCAGCTTTTCAGCTCCCTACCCCTACACATGCACACTCCCCCTTCCCCTACCCTGCACGTATATATTGGCAAATACCATACTACAGAATACGTATTTCTGGACCCTTCGTCCCTGTGTTTTAGTAATAGCTCTATCAATGACAGTGTATAGTGAGGCATTAGACTCAACAAGGGCAATGATTGTATCCTTGAGAATTATTGGTAGGAACCATTTATTTATTGTCCTGTACGTACTGTTGCCAGCGCTAGAAGCCGGGAACCCTCGACTGTCTCAGAAATATTAAGCGCACGAACACATGGCCGCTTTCATCTTATTACTCTACTATACTACCATTCCAACCTGACGTTCTTAGCGATGCGTCCCCACTTTAAAATGCCCACAGTTCTTCATCCTACTCCTTCCTTTCCCATATCCCCACCATGCGCCCCGTGCCCCGTCTCTGGGGTATTTTCACCCTATTTCTCTTTTTACTTGGCCCCGCAGATGTCGCACGTGCAGAGGAAGTAGATCCAACCCTGTTGGACGCCTGTCCAGGGTACAATGCCACCAACGTGAAGGTCGACGGCCCCAAGCTGACCGCCAAGCTTGTGCTCGCCGGCACACCCTGCAAAGTCTTTGGCAACGACATCAAAGCCCTGGATCTGACCGTAGTGTATGAGACCGGTGAGCCCTCGTCCCGTCATATGGCGCAAGAGTGGCGGCTTTCTGACGGCTGCTCTTTCTCGCCCGCCTCCCGCTGGACACGGACACAACACCCCAGAAACGCGCATCCACCTCAAGATAACCGACGCGTCGAACGCGCGCTACGAAGTTCCCGAGTCCGTCTTCCCGCGGCCCGCGGCAGACCCAAAGACGCGCGCGGACGCGGCCCAAATCCGTTTCACATACAGCGCTGCACCGTTCGCGTTCAATATCTCGCGAACACGCACGGGGGACGTGCTCTTCACGACCGCGGGTCACCCCCTCATCTTTGAGCCTCAATTCCTCCGCATCAAGACAGCTTTACCCCGCGATGCGAACATCTACGGTCTTGGCGAGCACTCGGAACCCTTCCGGCTTGACGTGGTGAATACGACGCGCACGCTGTGGGCGCGCGACGCGTATGGCATTCCGCAAGGCACGAACTTGTACAGCAGCCACCCCGTCTATTTCGAGCATCGTCCCGCCGGCAGCACGCACGCTGTCTTTCTCCTCAGCTCGTCTGGCATGGATGTCAAGATTCGTGGGGATGGCAACGGCGCTTCGTTGGAATATAACGTCATCGGTGGCGTATTCGATTTTTACTTCTTAGCTGGGAGCGAGACGGATCCTGCCGAGGTGTCGAGGCAGTATGCGCACGTCGCCGGGACTCCGGCTGAGGTACCATATTGGTCTTTTGGTCTGCATCAGTGCAGGTATGGATACAAAGGTGGGGTTTCCTTCCCTTTTTCTTTCTCTGAGCTTGGCGAGTGACGGAGCCTTCAACCTGATTAGATTATATCGACGTGGCTGGTGTCATTACCAACTACTCTGCCGCCGGCATCCCGCTTGAGACGATGTGGACCGACATTGGCAAGCTTGTTACTTTACCCTGTTGACATATCTATTCACGGCTCGCCAATTAGATTATATGTTCAAGCGCAGGATATTCACGATGGATCAAGATTATTTCCCGACGCCCCGCATGCGTGAAATCATCGACGACCTGCACAAGCATGATCAACGTTATGGCATGTCACGTTTATATCAGCGTTGGCGCACAGCACGATGACTTGAGTACCTCAGTGCTTATGACGGACCCCGCCGTTGCATACGTACCTGGGCAGGGATATGATCCCTACGACCTTGGCACTCAATTGGACCTCTGGCTCAAGGCTCCAAATGCCAGCGCTAGTTTGGGTGTTGTCTGGCCAGGTATGTTCCGATCAGCTGTTTTTGGATGAAACAAGGCCTTAAACGCATTTATACAGGCGTCACCGTTTTCCCTGGTGAGAGGGTTCTAGTACAGATATGCGATTCCCTCGTTTAATCACAGTCCCTTAGATTGGTTCCATCCGAAAATCGGAGAGTAAGTCCCTCCTTTATTGTGTTGGGCACCAGAATGTGGGACACTGAGCCCCGCGCTCGTTCTAGGTACTGGACGGGCGAATTTGAGAGCTTCTATAACCCTGCAACGGGTTTCGACATCGACGGCGCCTGGATTGACATGAACGAGCCTGCAAGTGTACGTTGGACGCACTTTCTCTTTCGTAGTCCTCATGCCTAGATTCACTTTTGTCGGATTAGTTCTGCGTATATCCTTGCGATGACCCCTTCGCCCAGGCCGTTGCGGACAATGTCCCTCCTTCCCGTACCTCACCGCCGCCTAACCCGACCGCTCCAATTTTTGGCGACGGAAGCGCTGCCCACGCAAAGCGAGACACGCCGAGCCATGCAGGGGAAGATCTACTCAACCCTCCGTATGCCATTAACAATACCGCAGGTCCCCTCTCCAGTAGGACTGCATACGTGGGTTTATTTCTGGTTGACATACGCGCCTTGCATGCTGAATTTACAAGACGGATGCTCTTCATGCCAATGGGTTTGTTGAGTATGACACGCGTGAGCGCCTTACTCATGTAGGACTAACCGGTTGCTTAACTTCCCGAGACAGACAACCTGTATGGGACGATGATGTCTGTTGCAACCCATGACGCTATGCTCGCTCGTCGTCCTGGCTTACGCACCCTCGTCATCACCCGTTCGACGTTCGCGGGTGCCGGACACAAGGTCGGGAAATGGCTTGGCGACAATTTGAGCACCTGGAACCACTACCGGATATCCATCGCAGGCATGCTGAGCATGGCGACCCTGTTCCAAGTGCCCATGGTCGGAAGTGACATCTGCGGGTTTGGTGAGTACATGAACGTTTCCTTGTCCTGAATCGAAATGGAACTGTGACTGTACAAGCGGACAACACGACTGAGTTGCTGTGTGCCCGTTGGGCGATGCTCGGCGCATTCTATCCGTTTATGAGGAATGTGGGTGCTTTCTAATGTATCGATTGAATGCTGTTGACAAGACCAATGCCGTATTCCAGCATAATGCCATCGATACTATTAGCCAGGAATTCTATCGCTGGCCATTGGTTGCTCAAGCTGCGAAGAATGCGCTCGAAATCAGGTCAGGAGCGTTCCTAATAAGAACGAAGCCTCCATTTTAAAGCCATATACAGGTATCGCTTACTTGATTACTTCTATACCGCCTTCCATAAAGCGAGTTTGGATGGATCGCCGGTTCTCAATCCGCTCTGGTTCAAGTATCCGACAGACGCGAAGACGTTTGGCATCGACCTGCAGTACTTCTTTGGCGACTCTATCCTCGTCTCGCCCGTAACAGAGGAGAACGCGACGTCGGTGACGATCTACCTGCCGAAGGACAAGTTCTACGACCTCGCGACGCTCACCCCTGTCGAGGGCACTGGACAGCAAGTCACGCTCACGGACGTCAACTATACGACGATACCGCTGCACATCCGCGGGGGTGCGGTGCTTCCGCTTCGGGTGGCAGGGGCGAAGACGACGACGGCATTGCGCGCCACGGACTTTGAGTTTGTCGTTGCTCCTGGGGCAGACGGCAAGGCGAAGGGGTCGGTGTACATCGACGATGGGGTGAGCATCGTGCAGGAGCAGACGACGAACGTGGAGATGGCATTTGCAGACGACAAGCTTTGCGTCTATGGCTCGTTCGGGTTCGATGTCGGCGTGAAGGTTGCCAAGGTGGCCTTCCTGGGCGTTGAGAAGGCCCCCGCGTTCGTCACGATCAGCCCGGAAAAGGGAAAAGGGCATAAGGTGCCATTTGCGTATGACGGCGCGTCCGAGGTGCTACGGGTACAAATCGATACTCCGTTGACTCACGGATTCGAAGTCGTGTTGCACTACTGCTATTAAGTCGGATTCGGCGACGGCGGGCGGGAACGCCCCTTTAACCTGCCTTACAGTGCTGTACAGACGGCACAGTATGATGTATCGTTATGTTCGAGGTCCGTCCTGGGACGATGGTATCGCCTTGAACACGAAAACATACTACGGCGATCTATGTACCGTAATGTACAAATTTCGTCCAATGCTACGAAGTCATCCCCCTCTTGCTCCGCGGTGTCTTCAAATCCAGCCTGAGCGTAAGAAGTACTTCTGGTGTTCTCTCGGAACGTGTTTCTTGCATCTCGTCTATCTGAAAACAGACCCGTGAAAGATACTAAAATAAACCCGAGCCAGGACTGGCTGGCCCCCTCCGCATCTCGGAAGAGCTGAGCGCTGAGGTCTGAGGGCTCCTACGCAAACATGTGTGCACTGGACTTGATCAAGTCTGACCGCTCCTCATTTTCATTTTCATCCATCATTTTTGTTTGACCCTTGGACATGTTTCATTTACGTTCGCATATATGTCTTTCATCCAGACTGAGTCCGAGTTCTCACGCCATATAAAAGTCGTCGGGTGTGGTGGTGGTAATCGGGGTGGTAATCGGGGAGGGGAGGTTTGCTCACCAATTGCTTACCAAGATAATTGATTGATGACACACCATTTGTACGTGGCTTCCGAAAAAAAACTGCCGCTGCGGGCCGCCCGCTCACACTAGAGTGCGGCATCTTTTGTCCCCTAAACGGTATTGCCGTATTGCCAGCTGAGTCGGCCAGACGTAGAGTCTGTCCTGTAGCTCAAGGGTCTCGATCGCTTTCTCAATTCGAACTCATCTGGATCTAATAGACAGCGTCTTGAAATCGACACTCATTTTGCGACAGGTTGGGAATATCGTGACTGTGTGGCACGAATATACGTAAATTCTCACTTGCGATCCTCCTCGATTTACTGAAAAGCGGATTCATTCAGGGTGGCTGTAATTCGTTCGCAACTTTACGACAATTCACTGCCTGTTTTGTACTCGCGTTCTTTCTTTGCGGGATGTCTGGGCCATGAAACGACGACAAATGACATGCTATGGCGTTCATACGTTCATGCCAGAAACTGTGAATGCATGTGAACCTCCGGGTCAACGGAATTACGCACATGAGCACATGGCGGCTGGGATTTGGGTTTTCATCTTACGACACTCTTCTAGTACACACTCCAATGATGCATCCCCACTATAAATGCTAAAGGTTTTTCATCCTTCCCACCCATTCTACATATACCCGCCATGCACCCCGCACCCCATCTGTGGGCGATAGTCACCATACTTTTCTCTTTGCTTGGCCCCGCTGCGGATCTCGCATGTGCAGAGGAAGTAGACTCAGCGCTGTTGGATGCCTGTCCAGGGTACAATGCTACCAGCGTGAAGGTTGATGGCCCCACGCTGACCGCCAGGCTTGTTCTCGCCGGCGCACCTTGCAACGTCTTTGGCAACGACATCAAAGCCCTAGATCTGACCGTAGTGTATGAGACCAGTAGGTCTTTGTCACAAGAGGGAAGGATAGCATTTCTGACATATACACACTCCCACCCTATTGCGCACCCCGCCCCCCCAGAAACACGCATCCATCTCAAGATAACCGACGCCTATAGCACACGCTACGAAGTCCCCCACTCGGTCTTCCCGCGGCCCGCGGCGGACCCAAAGACACGCCCAGATGCAGCACACATCAAATTCTCGTATAGCGCCGCTCCATTTGCGTTTAATATTTCTCGCGCCCGCACGGGCGACGTGCTCTTCACGACCGCGGGCCATGCCCTCATTTTTGAACCGCAGTTCGTCCGCATCAAGACGGCGCTGCCTCGCGCCACGAACATCTACGGCCTCGGCGAGCATTCGGACCCTTTCCGGCTTGACGTGGTTAATACGACCCGTACTATGTGGGCGCGCGACGCGTATAGCATCCCCAAAGGCACGAACCTGTACAGCAGCCATCCCGTTTACTTTGAGCACCGTCCCGCCAGCGGGACCCATGCCGTCTTTCTTCTCAGCTCGTCGGGCATGGACGTAAAGATTCGCGAGGACGGTTTCGGTGCTTCGCTTGAGTATAACGTCATTGGCGGCGTATTCGACTTCTACTTCCTAGCTGGAAGTGACACAGACCCAGCCGAGGCGGCGAGGCAATACGCACAGATCGTCGGGACTCCGGCTGAGGTGCCGTATTGGTCCTTTGGCCTGCATCAATGCAGATATGGGTACAAAGGTCGGCTTTGTTTCTTCTGTATCTGAGCTTGGCGAGTGACCGGAGCTACTACTTGACTAGATTACGTTGAGGTGGCTAATGTCATCACGAACTATTCGGCCGCTGGCATCCCGCTCGAGACGATGTGGACTGACATTGGTGAGTCACGGTAATCGACCCTTCCTCGCGTCGATGTTTCAATTTGAGCGTATTAGATTACATGTTTAAACGCAGAATATTCACCATGGATCAAGATTATTTTCCAACTGTCCGCATGCGTGAGATCATCGATTACCTACACAAGCATGACCAACGTTATGGCATGTTTAATCTATATAGAAGTGGCGCACAACCCGTGCTGATATGAGCCTTTCAGTTCTCATGACGGACCCTGCCGTGGGGTACTTACCCGGGCAGAGATATGAACCCTACGACCGCGGGACTCAATTAGACCTCTGGCTCAAGGCTCCAAACGGAAGCGCAAGCTTTGGAGTCGTCTGGCCAGGTATGTTCCGATCAACTGTGTTTGGGTGAAACAAGACCTTGGACTCATTTATGCAGGGGTCACCGTTTTCCCTGGTAAGAGGGTTCTATGTAGAGATATGCTATGCGTGCAATTGATCACGATCGGCTAGATTGGTTCCATCCAAAGGTTGGCGAGTAAGCGCCTCATCCTTTCTATGTCGGGAACTGGGATGTGGAGCGCTGATTCTCCCACTCGTTTTAGGTACTGGACGAGCGAATTCGAGAGATTCTATAATCCTGAAACGGGTTTTGACATCGACGGTGCATGGATTGATATGAATGAGCCTACGAGTGTACGTCACCTATGGTTATCTTTCGCTGTTCTCATATATGGTGGTTTTGTTTTTTGGTAGTTCTGCCTTTACCCTTGCGACGATCCCGTCGCCCAGGCAATTGCGAACGACTTCCCTCCTTCCCGCACCTCGCCGCCGCCTAACCCTACCGCTCTGATTTTCGACAACGGAAACAAGGGGCACGCAAAGCGAGGGGCACCAAGCTACACAGGTGAAGACCTTCTCGATCCCCCGTATGCGATTAACAACTCCGCCGGTGTCCTCTCTAACCGGACTGTATATGTGGGTCTATACCTGCTACATACGATCTTTGCACGCTGAATTTAACAGACGAATGCTGTTCACGCCAATGGGTTCGTTGAGTATGACACGCGTAAGTCCCTGCTCGTGTGAGATCTGTGTTGTTTGACATCAGTCTCGAGACAGACAACCTGTACGGCACAATGATGGCTGCTACAACCCACGAGGCCTTGCTCGCTCGTCGTCCAGGCTTACGCACCTTCGTCATCACCCGTTCGACATTCCCGGGAGCCGGACACAAGGTCGGAAAATGGCTCGGTGACAATTTGAGCACCTGGGACCACTACCGGATATCCATCGCAGGCATGCTGAGCATGGCGACCCTGTTCCAAGTGCCCATGGTCGGAAGTGACATCTGCGGGTTTGGTGAGTACATCGTTTCCTTATCTTGAATCGAAGTCAAACTATGATTGAACAAGGGGACAACACGACTGAGACGCTGTGTGCTCGTTGGGCGATGCTTGGCGCATTCTATCCGTTTATGAGGAATGTGGGTGTTTTCTAATGCGCCGATTGAATGCTGGTGACAAGATCAATGTCATATATCAGCATAACAGCATTGATTCTACAAGCCAGGAATTCTATCTCTGGCCATTGGTAACTCAGGCTGCGAAGAACGCGCTAGAAATCAGGTTAGGATCGTACCTGATACAGACGAAGCATTCATGATGTTGAATCCATTCAAAGGTATCGCCTACTTGATTACTTCTACGCTGCCTTCCATAAGGCGAGTTTGGACGGATCTCCGGTTCTCAATCCGCTCTGGTTCAAGTATCCGACGGACGCGTCGACGTTTGGCATTGATCTACAATATTTCTTCGGGGATTCTATCCTCGTCTCGCCCGTAACAGAGGAAAACGCAACGTCGGTGACGATCTACTTGCCGAAGGACAAGTTCTACGATTTCGCGACGCTTACGCCCGTCGAGGGCACCGGACAGCACGTCACACTCGCGGACATCAACTTCACGGCAATCCCGCTGCACATCCGCAGCGGGGTGGTGCTCCCGCTTCGGGCAGCGGGGGCAATGACAACAGCGGAGTTACGCGCAACGGACTTCGAATTTGTCGTCGCTCCTGGGGCGGACGGCAAAGCCAAGGGTGTACTGTATGTCGACGATGGGGTTACCATTGTGCCAGATCGTATGACGAACGTGGAGATGATGTTTGTGGACAACAAGCTGTGCGTGTATGGCTTGTTTGGGTTCGATGTCGGCGGGAAGGTTGCCAAGGTGGTCTTCCTGGACATCAGGAGTGCTCCCGCATTCGTCACGGTCAGTCCGGATACGGGGAAAGAAGGAAATGAGGGCTACGTGTCATTTGAGTACGACAGCGTGTGCAAGGTGCTGCGTGTGCAAATTGATACTCCATTGACGCACGGATTTGAAGTCGCGTTACACTTCTAACTCGGGTTTAACGACAGTGGGAAGGGATGGACCTAGTAATACAGAGTCTACACAGTAGTGCAATGCGACTCATTATTCTCATCTCCTGAGTTCCACATGTGCATGAGTAACAGAGCAGTGAGCGCCGCGAGCTCAGCGCTCAAGCGCTCAACGTTCAACTCCGAATCAAATCCTCATTTCAACATTTCAACCCTTAGCACATAGCTGGTGGTCGGGGGAAGGACGATGATTTTGGATGATGAATACGAAAGGGCCGTTGGCCCGATATGCCTTGAAAAGAACAAGAACGTCAGTTTTTCCATTTCTTATGTTTTCGTACATTTTCATACTATTTGCCAGTATTTGGTACTTTTAGTAAAATTTCCGAAAAAAGACCCCTTCTCCAATATTCCACCACACCACCACGTTCCATGGGGATCTAATCATCCTGTGCCCTTAATTTTCTCATTTCTCTTTCCTTTCGCCCGTGAGATCATGGTATGATCCAACTTCTCTCAAAGGGGTCACTTCAAGTTGATCGTGCCAAAAGACAGAGAGGTAATAACTGAAGGTCCCAGGCCGCCTGGGTGTGTGCCGCACGTGGCTGTACTGGGCAAACTGAAGTTGGTCGTGTCCGATACTGATACTTTGTCGAATCGGACTTGTCTGTGCTACCTCTAGGTGATCTATTGAATTGTGATCCCCACTACTTAGGCCACTGCACGTCGTAGACACTGGCAAATACAGCATCTTACACAGTATACGTCGACCTCGTACCACGTCATCTAGCATCTAGCAAGTTATCGGGAGCAACGCCATTTGGTGTCATTACTGCCTAAATCAGCCCGATGGACGGTATATATGATATGTCTCAAATATCAGCAGTTGGGTAGAATGTGATGATCCGAGCACTTCAAGAAGTTCTGTTCTTATAATGGACTCTGCGATTGGGCACACACCCGAACAGGACAAAGACCCCGACTAACGTGGGGGCCCAATAGACCTCTGGCTCAAGGCCCCAAAGTGGCAACGTAGGACTTGAAGCGCTCCGGGAAGGGTATGATCCGATCATTTACTTGGACAACAAAGCTTTAGATGCATTAATACAGGGTCTCGGTCACCCCTGGTAGATGCGTTCTATATGGGGGATTGTATCGTACATTTAATCATAATCGGCTAGATTAGTCTTATCCGAATAGTTGGCGGGTGAGTTCCTCATCTTTACCATGTCAGGCACTGGAATGTGGGGCGTGAGTCCCACACTCACTTAATGTCCCAGTCAGGATGAGTTTGTGATTTCCTATGATCCGAAACAGGTATTGACATCGATGGGACCTGAGTTAACATGACTTCTCTTCAAGTGTGCGTCGCTCGGACCTCTCTTTCTCACTTCTTCATGGAAGCGTTTCGTTGGACAGCTCCGCATCCCCCTCACTCAGGGCATTGAGAAAGACCCCATTCATCACCTTAGCCCGCCACAGTCCACTACAGATACTCCAAGTCTTGGAAACGTGAGCACGAAGCCTGACAGCGAGGGTCGCCAAGCACCGTAGACGATGTCGCGCTCGACCTGACGTGTGATGGCCCGCGTGCTTTGAACTGGACGGCGAATGCGAGTCTATCCCCACTGGGCTACTATTCCTATTCGACCCGTCGTGTGCTGAATTGGCTAGATGAACCCTATTCGCAAATAGGCTTGTTAGTATGAGACAACGCAAGTCATTGCTTTGGCAGGACCGGCGGCCAAGCGGGTTGCTTGACATCTCGAGACAGACAACCTGTATAGCACCATGATGTCCGTTGCAATCCCCATGAGGCCATGCACACCGAGTCCTGGCATAAGCACGCTCATCATCACACGCTCGAGAATCCATGGGGCCATACACATACGTAGTATGGAAATGGATTGACGACAATTTGAGCCCTTGGGCCACTGCCGCATGTTCATAGTGGGCATTGCCAGCACAGCGACCCCATGGTCAGGAGTGACATCTGCCGTCCTGGGATGTTCCTTGTCCTGGATGGGCGTCTAGCTATTATGGGACAAGGGGTCAACCATGACGGACACGTGGTGCGCCCCCTGGGTGGTACCTGGCGCATTGCTATCCCCTTATGGGGAAATTTGAGTGCCACCTACTGCACCAATCGAATATCTTTGATGAGATAAGATTGACGCGACAGACCGCTGCAGCATAATGTCATTATTTCATCAGCTAGGAATACTATCGCTGGCCGTTGTTTGCTCAGGTCGCGAAGGACGCTCTCGAAATCAGGTCAGGATTACTCTTAGGGAGGGTGACACGCTGGTCCTAAAACCATGGAGGCGTCGCCTACACGAGTACGTCTGTATCGCCTTTCATAAAGCGTGTGTGGATAAGTTGCCGGTTTTGCAGGTCCAAGTGCCTGACAGACACGTCGACGGAGAGCATCGACCTACAGTACTTCCTTGGCAACTTCATCCCGTCGCACTCGTAAAGAGAACGCGATGACCGTCATAACCCACCTCCTCACGGACAAGTTCTATGACCTAAGGCGCTCATATCAGTCGGGGACATTGTACAGCACAGGGAAGCACGTCGCCCATAGACGTCAACTTCACGACGATCAGCTACACATCTTTCGGCGGCGTATGGGGTGGCAGGGGTGATTACGACGACGGAATTGCAGGCGATGGACTTAGAGTTTTCCCTCGTGCCTGGGGTGGATTGCACGACGGCGTATGTGCTGCACACCAAGACAGGGTGAGCGTCATTCAGAGCGGGTAACAAGCGTAGAGTTAACATCTACAGATGGCAGGCCAAGTTGTGCGCCCATGCCTTGTTCGGGTTCGGCGTAGTCGGTGTCAAGGTTTCCAGGGCCCCTCTCGTTGGATGTAGAGTGGGACCTTGTGTCCATCACTGTCAGTCCAGATACAGGGAAGGGTGGAAGAGAGACAAGGTGCCGTTTGAGCATGGTGCTGCATGCGAGGCTCGGCTGCTGTGTGCGTGAATTGATACACAGCAGACGCGCGGATTTGAAGTGGCGTTACACCACTAAGTCCGATTTGGTGGCAGCGGCGGGAAATGCACTTCTAGCTGTACAGTACAGTACGGCTCTGCCTGAGTTATTTTCTATGGAATGACACGAGAAACGCGGTGTGATCTGGCGGAGGCCTCTTTGTAGCATTTTCTGAACCAGGTAGAAAGGAGTAATGGATTTTCCGTCTTGATGGGAATAGATTGATGTCGACCAGATATCTTTCTGTAAATGTATGAAAATATTTCCCGTTGGTCCAACGGAAGTGACCATGTGGGGTCAGGAGCTGCAGTTAGAAAGGAGAAATGGGATCGCCCATCCGAGTACAATTCCTGCTGACGTCGAGCACCAGGACTGTATCCAGATACTCCATCCCATTTGATTCCGCTCTATCCAGACGAGGACGTCTTCCGGGGTTCAAGCCCAGGTACCAACGGGAGTGTAACACAGTACCCAAAGTACTGGTAACCGGTAAACCCAGAAAGCGGAAAGAAGATCTTGGATGATAGAAGATCTAGGGGTGGACGGAGACAGATGTCCCTTTGAACGTGAGCGATAGAGATAGAGAAAAGGCAGGTTTCAGGCCCAAACCGCCCGATTAAAAGTACAGCACATCCTGGACCTCGATATCGAATCGGAATAGGTCGCCCACCTTTTCGGAGCACTTACGTTGGCCACGCGGTGCAACTGAGTTGTTATCTATAAACACCGCTTGTCCGCCACTGTAGATTATATTCGTGATTGGCCATGTTTGTTCCCGATAGGAACTCCGACGTGGCACATATTTTCACCCATACAACGCGATTTTCATTCACTCATTCACATCACATCACATGGAGCACGCAAAAAAACAGGTTCAACACGTGGAGCTTTTCTGAAAATTAAACGAAAAATTTGTGAGAAATTCGATGCCTGGCTCTGGTCGATGTCGATACAGTTCTGTATCGTGGTCCATATGATACTACAGCGTGGGACTACTGTACGTTACTGCATGACGGCACAAATACTCGAAACGAAGAGATACGGGTGTCGCACCTCGAAGCCTTAAGCCCCCTTCGGATCACCGGGGTCCGTCAAGGCACGATAATCCCGTCACTTGTCCCACGACACATCGATCTTCTACCAGATCTAGGCTATCGCAGTTTTGGGTAAATTGGCCACTTGGCCGTCTCACAATGGAAGCTCTCCTCTCCCTCTCATCTCGTCGGCGACCTGACCAAACTTAAGAAGGGCTATGAGAGGACTGAAATTACGAACCCGAGCCCTCGGTCCGTACGCAAGATTGACCCGCCCCGGCCCTCCATTTGGCACTTGTCACTGTATTTGACAACAAACTGAATGTCAGTTTGCGTTTGGTGCCTCCGAGTCCCCCTCCCCTTACGAGAACCCACTTTTTCCCCCGGTTTCAATGGGCGTGCCTACACTGGGAGCAGCGGATGGCCCCCTTTGTCGATATCAGTGGGACGGAACTTGAGTATAACATACAAGCCCTGAACGTGGCCTGAACCGTAGTGCCGTGTCCCCATTTTCCTCATTTTTTCTTTCCCAAGTGCCACATCCCCTGTATCCCGTCCGCCGTTCAAGCTCCCTTCCCTCTCCCGGAAATGGAAGACCTGCCTCTGTCCGCACTACGCAGACGATTCGTCGCGGTCGGACTCGGGCTTGGAAGCCTGTCGGTGCCCCAGAACGAAGCAACAACGATTCCCGACGTCCAGGTCCAAGGCGTTGCGTTTCTAGGGCCACATGCTCTCGCGACGTTCATCAGCGCGATTGAGACGGGTATCATCATCGCGTGCTTTGCGCGTTTTCTAGCACGTTCGGAGAATGAGAAAACGGGTATCAAGGTCTTGGTGTATTCCCTCACTTGCGTGGCCATGTGCGTGATGTTTAGCCTACCTGCTTGGTGGCATTGTTATTTTGTATTCTGACACCTTGACATCAAAACCTTCTCATTCGATCCTACTTGATGGATATCACAATGCACTACACCGTCTATGGACCAATTCTTGGGCTTGAACGGGCAGGTTTCAGACGGGGACTACCTTCGCGGCGTGGTGGAAGATCTCAGTGCGGGATTATGGCAATTGGGTGGGTAAAACCGTTTTTGCTTTACCTGATGTGATCTCGCGTCTCTTATCGAAGGTCTTACCCCTTTCCGTGACATGTTTCCTGAATCTTCCTTCCTCCGCCTTCCTATGGATAGTCGGCAGCTGCAGTACCCGCGTGGCCTCAAAAGACACACTCGATGCTGGTGCGTGCCAATTTCATGTCGACTGTCTGTTCTGCTTCGTTGACGGACGAGTCCACGGCGGCCACCCTCGCTTAGACCACCTTGTTAGCTGCTCCGATTCAGTTATTTCTCATATGGCGTTGTTGGAATGTAAGTGTTTCTTGACATGAAGCAAGGCCTAGGTTTCCTCTGAGCATGCCTTTTTGGTTTACTGCCTTCCGAACAGCTTGTGAAGCGGCGCTGGCTAGTTGTCGTAAGTAGTGTTGCCCGTTTCGTCGATAGGGAAATGGCTGATCGTCTATGTCTATGCTATCCAATTCAGTTACCCCTCGTCTTGTTGGTCATTGGCACCATCGTCACAACTATCTACGTCACGGTCATACTTTTCCTCCTTCAATTCAAGAGCACGCATGCTGAGGCGTTGTCACTGGGAACCTTTTTCACATGTTGTACGTCTTTTTATGTCCGAGGTCTTAAGTCCTAAATCTGATTGCTTGTTCCCCTCACCCCAAGTCGTTTTATCCTTGGCCTTCTCTGCAGGTGAACTCCTTTTGATGGAAACGAAAGAGCCCGTTTGACAGTTGACAATTTATATCCTTCAGTCGTTGACATCGCCGTCACCAGCATCCGTAAGTCGTATGCGAATTTGGCACAGTAATTATACCTAACTTGGAATCATCCCCATATGCTACCCCGGCCCAAATTAATTCCTAGTTCTTGTGTTTCTCATCAAGTCACGATCTAAAATATACACAAGAAAGTTTCGCAGGGTACGGGATTGTATCTCGGTACATTGATGCTGAGCGAGGCTTACCGATTCCAAGGTGTTATCCCAACTTATCATTATCACTTGGGAATCGGCGGTCCCACCATGCGCTTGTGCGATCGCTGCCTTGGTCGCTTGTGTCATTGGGGTGTGTGATATTCCTTCATCCATTCGGAAATGTGAACTAGATACAACATGGTATTTCATCCGATCTAGAGGCCATTTATCTCCTATTGGTCGGTTATGCTGCAAGTAATCCTTGGAAAGTTATATCTCATCTCACTGTTCGTAACATTGTAAGGTCTCCCGATTTTTCTTTGTTTTCCGCCCCAAGCGACCGTGTTGACATCTCGTAGGGAGGGTCGCGCCCATCTAGCGAGAGTCAGCCATCTGACGCACTTCCCGACTCTGACAAATGCGACTCGACGCGATGGGGTTTGGTCTGACCAGCCAGACGAAGCCGGAGGGCATGATCCTTTGAAGCAGCCGCCAGTTCCCGTACGCCCGTACTACTCTCCAAAAGAAGGAAATATCACCTTATTTATGAGTTTCTTTTGTCAGCTGAAGTTCGTATCATATAGGATGGACATGTCGAACGACACAAGCGCCGAAGAAGGCATATCGAGCCCTGACCCTTCCCAAAAACCAGGGGTGTGATCCGACGCACACTCGGCACTTTTTGCGGCTTCTACCTGGTTCGCGAAGCACTTTGACCGTAGTACACCATACCAGTATCAGCCGCCTAATGTGTACGTGAATGTACATATCCCCGGGCCATCGGTAGTCGACCGGGCCGCCAGTGATATCTCCTTCCCTCCTTCAATGATGCTCTCTTCCATCACGTCTGGCGATCTCACCCATAGTCTGATCAATCAAGAACTGGCCTTCTTGCGGGTGGCTACAGGGATGACGAGCCTTGACTTATTTTACAAATGAAGCACTGTATACGTACATTCCCATCATGCTTGCCGCTAAACATACTACATACAGTACATATCCCACAAATCGAATATAATTGATCTCTACCTCCGGTCCCTCTAGGGTTTCCGGGTTTCGTGATCGTGCTGAACCGTATGGCACCTTCGGGGCATGTACCTCTCAACACTTCTATTTATTGAACGCTACGACATCATTGTTCCCTGATCACGATAACGTACCATCGTACTGTGGCCATTGTAGAATTGCTGAGTGCCCAGGAAGCGCAGCGCCACCTGCTTGACACAATCACCGAATCTAATTTCATCTTTGATGCTACCCAGTAAGACTATCCTGTTTCAACATAGGCTATGGCTCTGGATGAGCTCGTCACGTCAGTACATTTTATCCTATGGGAAATACAAAATGACCTCGACCCGTTACATTACTACTGAATAGTCGACTCCCTCTTAACCCATACCCCATCTCCTTAACCCATACCCAAAAACTCACATTTCTCGACAATTCATTGGACTTTCCAATCTGAAACTTAGTTGGCCTCTTGTTAGTGTCCCTCAGAACCCGTATGTCCCATAAGTTCGAACCCGAGACACCTAGACCTCTCCCAAGGGGTATAGGTTAAGAGGGAGTCGACTGTAGTACTGAATAATGTATTACTATACTGTATTCCTTGCGAAGCTTCATAAACCGATTCCTCGTTTGTATTCGAGTTAGCAGAGAAAGCTGCATGGACGTGCGGCAGTACTACGCGCAGTTGCTTGTTCGATTATTGTCGGAGGTATCCTGTCACACAGGATCTTTGTTCGAGTTTTCAGTACGTTCAGTCATTACGATAATGCGTCGTCGGCAATTCATGTAAGTCAGATCCCTGATTCACTGGTGGCGTCTTTGGAGTCTGTGCGGCAGTTGGAAGCAGCAGGGAAAGGCGCAACGTATCCTTTGCATGACTGGCCGCCGCGATGGGACCTCCCTTGACATAGAAAGCGGGCCATTTTGTGCGCATGGCCAAGATCGATTGCCACATCCGATTGCCGACTCTACAGAAAAGAAAACTGCGTTCGGCAGAATCGGTGAAAACAGGTCGTGTAGAGTCATTGAGAGGACTTAGCAGAGCTACCCCACGCCGGGTGTCACAGTTGATGCCCAAGCTGGACTCAAGATTTCAGCACAAGAAGTCCGGTGGCAAGTACTATTAGGGACATCAGGCCTGATCACACTCCCGCCGCATCTGTAGTAGTCATTCCAGCAGGCGAACGACGAACCGGGTGAACGGAAAAGCTGTCGTGCAGCGCCGACAAGTGACCTCAGGGCTTTCCCTCCAACAAGAAAAGACCATTCCCCGTAGGTTCGCTCGTCCCGTTGCTAACTGCGCGCCGATAAGACATGACACACCGTGGCCACAGATTCTTTTGCACAAATCACAGATCCTTGGAACCGGTAACGGGGTGCAACAGAGTTCTGGCAACCATTGCGTAGTCCCCACGTCGTCTGGTCAACGCGGTTGCGAGCATTAACCCCCCTCGTGGAATGAAGAAGCGGTCCAACGCAGAGGGGGTTGACGACAAGTTGCACACATGCCCTAGAGAGGAAAGCTGGCTGCCAGTCCCAGTCCTATGCACGAGACTCCCCTACTAGTACTACGCGAACTTTCTCGTCGACAGTAATCAACTGTTCCTTCTGTTGGGGAGAGGCAGGAAAGTGTGACTTGGGCCTGAACGGAGGGTTTGTCAAAATCAACACATCCTTGATTGGGTGTGAAGCCCGAGGGCGTTTCTGTTGCCGTTCGATTGATCAAGTTGAATGAAAGTTATGACAGTTGCGAAGAGAGGCTCGACAGCGAAAGCCCGAATCTACGTCCGATTGGCACGTGACCTTTGAGCCAGTGAAAGCCAATCGCCGCGCAACTTGAACAAAGAATTAAAACGTCAACGGCCGAGTACGTAGGGACTGGGTCTAGGAAACATCCCAGATGGTCGTAAAATGCCTCTGGATTAAGGCGGTTGAGTGAGGGCAGTGAGATGAGAAAAAAAAATACCGTCATCTGACAAAGTGAAAGCATTCTCCGCTGTGACTTTTTTTTTTTTTGAATTTAGCCGCATGCGCGGCCGTTTATTGTGCCGAGTCAGAGACTAGTATTACACATATATTACACACTTGCACTATTGGGAGTCTATCGACCTCTGTGCGTGGGTCACCCCACACACCAGCCACGGTCCCGTACCTGGCTCACTACCCAACGTAGCCCTATCAGACCGGTTAATACGAAAGAAGCCTCCTACGTCCGCGGCCGGTTACTGGGGTGCCTTCACTTCACAGCCCTGGGATCGTGTCCAGTGTGGGGGTGACCGAAGATTTGACCCAATGTGGGTCCCGCCGTGACTTTACAAGACAGTGAATAACTGTAGGTCGTATGATCGACCGACGGATCGACTCATCGGTTGAATGAAGCTGCCTCCTCTCGCTACTCGAGGCGGAAACGGACGATGCAGAATAATTGCCTGATTAGGGATTCGGCTCGGTACCATTACAGTATGTTATATGGGTACGAGATTCGAGAGAAGGGAAGAAAGTACGATGGTTTTTCGATGAGATACGAGAATGCGAAAGTGCTGTATTATAAAGGAGTATCGACGTGCAAGGATAACGTACTGTGCAGTGATAGAGAGCAGTATGCAAGTTTTAAGTGATTGATATATGTAAGGTTTCCAAGAGCGGTTCGACGCGACGACCAAGACAAAAGGACAACAACACAGCACAAAGCAGAGCGCAGCCAATGCCAATAGACAAAAAAAACGGATCACAGAGAGCGATTATCAGGAGGACGAAAGCACACATAAAGGGGGAATTGACCGAGAAGGCGAATAAATAGCCGGCGAATGGTTCGCCTATAACGTCTGGACGATGATGGTCGTGTCGTCCATCCACGGGGTGTCCATATCAAGCGTCGTCATCTGCGAGACAGACACGAGGTCCTCGCCGCCAAGCGCATGGCGGAGTAGCCGCAACGCAAGGTTCTCTTCCTTTCCTTTCCCCTTCTTCGCGTCCGCGGCTGCCGCCTCGGCTACGCAGCGCGCCCAGCCGGCGACCATGTCCGCGCGGCCGGCTCCCTCGCCGGCGTCGCATAACTCGCTGAGGCCGTCCGTGGCGAGGATGAGGAAAGAGCGCGGGCCGAGGCGCCGATGGACGACGTCCGGCTCCGAGGATATGTACGGCGGGGTGCGGTTGCGCGTGAGGAAGGTCTCCCATGGCGTCGGGTCCGCTACGCCCGGATAGAGGTTGTAGAGTATGCGACGCGTGAAGAGCGCTGGCTGCTTGAACGGTGCGTCGCCTATGCCTGGAGTGGAAAGGAACCAATGGTGGAGGAGGAAAAAGGGCAGTAAAATGGGACGAGCCGCGGATTGGGTCCATGAGTCAGTGGTGGCTAACTCGCGGCCGGAACAGAAAACTCACATCGGAAGGGTGCTATCGTGCCGAGCACGCGGCCTTTCATCACGCTGTCCAGTTCGCCCGGGTGATCCCGCCGGACACGTGCGATTTCCGCAGGGTTGGTGCCGTTGTGCAATACGTTGAGGGCCTCGTGACGAGGTGGACGCCCATCCGTATCGGGCGTCACGAGCACTGTTGATGGTGGAGTCAGCCTACTTTGTTCGGCACCGGCCAAGGAGGGTATAGCGAAAAAAAAACAGCCAGGGATGGATATGATGGGCGGACGTACCGGCTTCGCAGTCCCCGAGATTTGCGACCCACAAGTTTTCATGAGCGGGATCGACGAGTGCGACGAGCGCGGTGGTGCCGTAGAGGCAGAGGCGTGCCTTCTTATAGTTCGCTCCCGCACTCGGGCCCGTAAAATCGTTCACGACCGCCTGAATTTCCTCATCGGAGCGGCTCGGAAGCGAAGCTAGCCCGCCTGGGAACAGCTCAAGCACGTCACCAGCGATGGCGTCATCGAAGGCCATGATCCCTTTGGAGAGCATGTCGCGCACGACTTCGGGCGCGGGCATGGGTACGCCGGGACCCGAGATAACTTTGTAGAGCGACTCTTGGACGATGATGGGGAGGTGGTACGCTGCGTGCTCAACGGTGGCATCTCCGAGGTGGCCTTGGTAACCAGACATGTCCGATTTTTCGTCAGCACCGCACCCTGACCGTGCCGCCTTGCCCCGCAGCCAAAGAGCGACGCACCGTCAAAGACCCCCGTGAACGTCCACTTCATTCCGTGCACGTCGATCTGCCGCACGACGAAGCGGTCCTGCGATTTATATGGCGCGCAGGGCTGAAACGCAACGGCGTCTGCGAGGTGGCCGCGCGTGGCGTTGAAGATGGTCCGCTCTGGCTTCGCGAGGGCGGTCAGGCGCTGGACGACGTCGTGTTCAGAGAGGGACACGAAGGCACAACGTAGAGGAGAGTCGTCGGGCCGCTCTGCGAGCTCGACTCGCACTTCTGTGACGACGTTGGGAGCAGGGCCCATAGTGTGCGTTGGGTTGAAGGGTTTAGGTATAAGTTAAAGAGTGTGGGTTGTGTGGTTACTATGGGAGGTCCTGCTGCCGATGGTTGTATATTATAAGTGACGACGGTAAGCGGGTTTGCGGGTTTATTAAAACCGGGTGGGTTGTTGTAGGGGAACGCCACAAGTGGTCGATTGGGATACTGGTTTCAGATTTCCGGTGCCCGTAAAGCTGAGGAAGTATTAACTAGCCACCGCTTCCTTGACTGGTCAGGGTGATGGTTGGTGGTCACAAGTTGCTCCACGCACACGGTTGATTTGTGCTGGGTCTGAGTTGGGTGGGAGGAACAGGTTCAAGTGGGTGACAAAAGGAAGGCGATACTAGGGGTGGACAACTAGGGAGGATAGTAGGATATGGTTGGACTGGTTTAACTATATACCACTGGCCACAACACATTGACCGTGTGACGGTCAAGTGCATGTGCCTCGCGCCGGGCGGTGTCGACCCAACCCATCGGTCCATTCTGCACTAAAATGGTAATCAATCATTTCACCGGGGACACGACAGTCAACACGTGATCGCGACCATGGGTTTCAAGTCACGGCAAGTCCCGAATACGAGTGTCTCCACAACACAGCACCGCGGTCTGGATTCCGAACCCACAACTGGCATGCACCTTTCTGGAGACGTCACAGAACGTCAAGCTTGATGTTATGCTCCTCTTTCTGCGCCATATCTACCCCTTGTGAAATCCACAGCCCCTCAATAAGACCAGAAGCTCCGCCGCGAAATTTGACTGGTATTGCTGGTGGGTGTCTCTAGTGTATTAATTGATGCCTATTGGGGGGCGATCTTCGATACGATGGCTGGTCCTGGACACCAATCCGCGGATATTGTGGCTTATGGCTTGTTGGGGTCCAACAGTACTCAAAACGCAGAACGGAAAAGAAAATTTTGACAAGATGTGCGGTCTGGGCGCAGCGTCTGACTCACATTGAATTGAAGTTATGGACCATGTTCTATACATGACTACAGATACAGGTAGAGTCTTACTCACTGCACTCTCGCCGCCAAATCTTGGGGTGTTCTGACCGACTGGCCAACTGGTCGGTATTATATTCTTCGGCGTCGGTGGAGGGAGTACATCACTTTCAGAGATTCTCTATGTCACTCTTCCGGTTCTGGCATAACCCTGAATAAAGCAAGTCGCTCCCCCGCTTCATGCCAGTGGCCCATCGCGTGTCCCATATTGAAATATTGTATGATTTCTCCGCTATCTTGACCCTTGCGTAACAGCCAACGGTTGCGGTTGTGTAAATGGCGTCTACCCATCGCAGTCCACGAGATCCATATCCTCCCGATTTCTCTCCCCACCGTCAATGACACTGACACCTAACACGAGATGCCACCTACCGTTTGAGGTCGAAGGTATGTGCCCTGTCCAATTCTCACTCGAATTGGCTCTTCACCATTCCCGCTGGTGGATATATTAACTGCCATGCATACACGACGATAAGAACGACAAAAGACGGCCGAAACGTATCAAACACCGCAACCGACTCGGGATGTCCGACAAAAACGCCCTCTCCTCACCATGCGACGCTGCAGGCCAGTAGTTAGTGCTAAGATCTCTGCTCCAAGACAAACAGGATTACGAACCGAGAACTGCGAATCATGCGCCATAGTGAACATAGTTCACCCAACGCTCCAATGTCATCCCACTCTTTCTTCGTAGCTTCACCACAGCATCACGAAGCGCGCCTGCCGTTCTCTCATAATGGAGTGTACCTTGCCTGACGTCTGAGAACACCGAATAATAAAAGTTCCTAGCCAGGTCCGGCCCATCCGTATCGGCCATGGCCCACATGGTCCCAACCACACTCCGGAATCCGCAGAACTGCATGGCCGCGGCAAGATGGAGCACCTCGTCCGCGATACTCTCGTCCGTCAGCTCCGCAGTATGACAAGCGGACAGGAAGGCAAACTCGGCATCGGGGAGTTGAGATCGCACGATCTCGAGTAAGGGAAGGCGCTTCCCTCGATGGAGCTTGAACGAAGCCTCGAATGGCTTCCCCGGCTCGAGTATTCCGTGGCATACAATGTGGGCGAAGCGATGGTCGCGCAGGTTTCCTAACACGGTAGTGGGCGTTGCCTTTGCCGAGAAGAGAGTCGTCACTTGGGTATCGACGGCTTGTACAGCTTTCGTCTCTTTCCATGCTTGTTGCAACGTCTCATCTGGTTGTGCGACGAGAAGTATCGAAGGCTTGCTGTCCGCTTGTGAGCCGGGTTTGCGGGATTCAATGAGCGCAGACAAGGATGGGATATATGAGGGGATGTATAGGTCAAGGAAATATCGTGGAGGGCCCACGTCATGTGGAATTGGACCCATTGCATGAAGCGGAAGGGAGCAGAAAACGGATGTAGGGCACCACCATACACGAGATTGCTCCGGTACATTCAACTCCTTCAGCCTTTTAATCACTGGCCGGCCGACAAGTTCATAGAGCTCTTTAAGTACCGATTGTAGAGCGTCCTCATATTCATTCGAGTCAAGCCCCTTCTTCCGCTCCCGCAATAGCTGATCTTGCAGTTTATTCGCACGGGAATAGAAGCCGTTGGGCGAAGTAATTAGGGAGGGAGGACAGTTCTGGAGGAGAATGAGGATATCGGAACGCCGCTTGGAATGGTTGATGATGACTACCGGGCCATGACGTGCAACGGATTGGAGGGTATTGAAGGAAGGTGGCTTCAAGAAGGTGTCGAAGCCTGGCAGGGTTTGTATTTGAGAAACGAGCTTCTCTCGATCGTCCAAAAGTTTCCGTTGCTGCATCACGATGTGACCAAATGGTTCCATCCCATCGAGGGCATTATTCCTCCTGTCGACATTGCCATCCGGTGAAGGGATCAAAGTAAGCCTTTCAAGGTCCTTATTGACCGCAGCGAACTTGTCTGCCAAATGCGAGTCGGCTGCGCGAAGCTTATCGGTGGAGGTCCGGAGGCCGCGCATTTCGGACCAGAGTAATGCCCTTCCTTGTTCGAGGGTCTCAATGGCCTGCTTGAGTTGACCATTGCGTATTTGATAGGACGTGTAGTCCAACGGCAGGGTCTTTATCCTATCGCCCATTGCGACAAGTCGAGAATGCTGTACGTCAAGGGTTGGAGCAAATATAAGAGAAGCCTGGATCGATGACATAGCCCGATCGTAAGCTGTCGAAGCGGAGGGGTGTCCGAAGATGTGTGCAGTCAACGCCCAGTAACATGAAACTGGGCAGTCCGTAGCGGAAGTTACATGTTGATGTGCGGTTACCATAGGAAATAGTTGCATAAGTTCATCCAAGTCTTCTCTGTAACAGAAAATGGCGAGACGTCTTTGTAGGAGTCGAGTAAGATTGGCAAGTGAGCCGTCGCGTAAGTGCTGTGAATCTGCGGTGTTGATATTTTCCCGCGCTATTGAAATTGCCCGATTGAGGTACTTGATTTCACTGGCGCAGTCAAAGGCACGTTCGAGGAGAATCTCCAAGGCAAAACTGGCCATGGGTGCAGATTTATGACTGGGGTAAGAAGCAATCAATTGTTCACAAAGCTTGATACGGTCACCGATGTCCACTATGTCGACAAGGTCTTGGATAAAGAAGGGATCAATCGCATGGATGAAGCCCTGAAGCATTGTTGTCGAAAATGGCTTGACCGGGTCGAATTCAGCGAGAGAAGCGATCAGGTCCTTGGCTGAAGGAAGGTTGGCAGATTCAGAAGGACTGAGAAGCGGGGTGAAGCCGGGGTCGTAGAACCGCTTTCCCTGAAGGTGAGAAACGAATGCGGAGATCCAGGGACGGTTAGGGTCATCACGAGCCACATCAATCCAGGAACGAAACAGGCTGATTGCCTGCTCCAAATGCTCTGGCTTCCCACACACGTAAAACCGAGCCGTCTCGAGGATGGCCGCCCATTTCAATGCCATGTCTCGGTACGGACTCGGCCTACCTCCAGCGGTACAGGATGTGATAATATTGCGAAAGATAGCCATCCCCTCTTTGTAATCATTATCCGAAGGAGCCATAGAGAAGCGAATTTGGAGGAGTCGGGCAAGCACAAATGGGACTTGATGTAAATCTGGTAGGCGCATACTCGCATTTCGTAAGCAATCAATGGCCTTGTTGGAGGGACTTTGCCATCCGAGCTGTCCTCTGAGATGGTAATCAACAACCTTCGCGAAGTCCCTGATAAGGATAGGCAGGGTGGGAATCCAGTCGTCAGAGTTGAGGAGTTCATCACAGAGGACCGCCATCTCCTCGATGTCCTGATACACATCTCCGAGCCCTAATCCCGTCTGGACCATCAATAAATGGACAAGGATTTCAACAACGGGAAAGCGAGTACAAGCCGCGTGCCCTCCTTGTTCACGCAGATAACGAAAGTACATGATACAGCTCTTGACATCTTCAGGCTGCCTAGATTCGTCGACGCGAAAAGACATGGCCATTGTGATGAGAGAGAATATTTCGACGACGTTTAAGAGGCATGTGTCGTCCCGGGGACGTGGGAGGAGTACAAGTTCCGTGAAGCCGAGGATTGATTGCTCGAGGCCGTCCTTATCCAGGTTTGTGAAATAAAAACGCCCATATCTCGCCATTGCCAGGCGTTGAGTAAAGAGTGGGCGCCGAGGATCGGATCTGGGTAATGACAAAAGGGCAGTTGGATAAATACAAATATCGCTGTCGAACATATCGAGTAGGCCCGAAAAGACTGAAGATAAATAAGAAAAATCCTGGTCAAAGAAGTCGAAAACGTCCAGATTGGATTCCGAACTTACATTGGCCATCCATGCTACTGTAGGCGCTCATCATTTGATGCAAATGTGATGATCAAAAGTTGAGCCGCGTATTCTCAGGCGGCCAGGTGTTAACTTGGAACGTCGTACAGAATATGGGATGAAAGACAAAGGTCCCAAAGGAATATGCCACTGACCGAGGCGATATTCGGGACGTATATTAGGTTATGAGTACTGTTGCGTACCTAGTAGTAACCATATATCTGACCTAAGGCGGGCTCATACATTTGTGAGAGAAGGGAAACAACAAAAACCTAGTCTTTTTGCTCAAAAAAAAGACAAGTGAATTCGCATTTTCATCAACTTTCACATGAAACTAAGAGATAATGTTTTTTTTTTGGTTGTGTGTCCAGGACAGTATATACGAGTACAGGGTCGCTTTGGTCATATCTATGGTTACTACAGTTCAAATCACACATTTTCAGCACGTGAGTGGGTGCCTAAGTATTGAGCT
>Ga0307510_10000719_pt1 | contig 33902 bp, 41 predicted proteins | sample 12_EM_MG_FD_207224 | JGI IMG/M metagenome (GOLD analysis project Ga0307510, IMG submission 207224) | Populus trichocarpa ectomycorrhiza microbial communities from riparian zone in the Pacific Northwest, United States - 12_EM | ecosystem: Host-associated > Plants > Roots > Unclassified | place... | reverse complement strand
ATGTCCTTCGCTGCTGTAAAAATTCGCGCATCGTCTGCGCCCAAAGCCTCAACCTCTCTCACTTTCACCCGGTCTCGCTCAACTGCGGCCGCCAGCCCCTCATTTCTCGAGGCAAGGGCAAGAGTAAAAGAACATGCGCGTAACATCAGTCGTTCGTCGGCCCACAATGCCGTCGTCTCTCAGACTCAGACTGTGTACATTTCGTTCTCTTCTTACCTTTGTGCTAGTCTAAGATATTTGTAGTCGCCCGGCTCCCCTTCCTGCCTTCCAGCAGCTTCCCCCGAAAACCAATATTCCCAGTCCCGCCCCGATTGGGCCCGCTCACCGGGACGCTCCTTTAGATCACTCTTTTATCGGCATGTCAGGCGGTGACATTTTCCACGAGATGATGCTCCGGCACAATGTCAAGCATATATTCGGGTATCCTGGCGGAGCGATCCTTCCCGTGTTCGATGCCATCTACGATTCAAAACATTTCGACTTTGTCCTTCCGAGACACGAGCAGGGCGCTGGACATATGGCGGAGGGATATGCGCGCGTATCCGGCAAGCCTGGCGTTGTTCTGGTGACATCGGGTCCTGGTGCGACGAACGTAGTCACTCCCATGCAAGATGCCCTCAGCGACGGTGTTCCGCTGGTCGTGTTCTGCGGCCAGGTCGCGACCTCAGCCATAGGCTCCGATGCCTTCCAAGAAGCGGACATGGTCGGCATCTCCCGCAGCTGCACAAAATGGAATGTGATGGTCAAGGACATCGCCGAACTGCCTAGGAGAATCAACGAGGCGTTTAAGATTGCTACCTCCGGCCGCCCAGGCCCCGTGCTGGTCGATCTCCCGAAGGACGTGACTGCCGGCATCCTGCGCACTCCTCTGCCGTTCAAGGCGACAACGCCCGGATTCAGTCTCGATCTCCCGTCGAACCCTCTGCACGCGCCTGTCCGCCCATCTTCTGAACTCGACCTCATTCGTCAGGCCGCGCAGCTCATCAACCAAGCGGAGCGGCCGCTTATCTATGCCGGTCATGGCGTCCTTGGAAATCCACTCGGACCAAAGTTCTTAACACAACTCGCACGTGAAGGCAATATCCCCGTGACGACGACCTTACAAGGCCTCGGGGTCTTTGATGAGACAGATCCCAAGAGTTTGCATATGATCGGTATGCATGGCTCTGCATACGCCAATCTTGCAATGCAACAGGCGGACGTGGTTATCGCCCTTGGCGCTCGTTTCGATGACCGCGTCACCGGCAAGGTGTCCCTTTTTGCTCCCGCCGCACGCGCCGCCGCCGCTCAGGGGCGGGGTGGTTTCGTCCACTTCGAGATCCTGCCGAAGAACGTCAACAAGGTTGTGGACGCGTCTATCCCTATTCTTGGCGATGTTACCGAGAATCTCGGGGCAATGCTCCCCTTGATTAAGTACTCGGAACGGGCGCCGTGGTTCAAGGATATCAGCGACTGGAAGGAGAAGTACCCGTTCGTCTACGTGAAAAGCAACCCGGAAAAGGGCGAGAAGATGAAACCGCAGGAGGTGATCGAGGAGCTCGACCGACAAACCGCACCGTACAAAGAAGATGTGATCATCACGACGGGTGTCGGGCAACACCAAATGTGGGCTGCGCAGCACTTCCGGTGGCGGTACCCACGGTCGATGGTGACCTCAGGTGGACTTGGTGTATGTATTGCCAGTTCGCCTCTAACATTCTCGCTGACTTTGATTCCTAGACAATGGGCTTCGGTCTTCCTGCGGCAGTTGGCGCAAAAGTCGCAGCACCGAACAAGACGGTTGTCGACATTGATGGCGATGCTTCGTTCAGCATGACTGCCATGGAACTCGCTACTGCTTCTCAATTCAACATCGGTGTCAAAGTAATGATCTTGAACAACGAGTTCCAAGGCATGGTAGTTCAATGGCAGGGTTTGTACCTTTTTTTTTTCGTGCCAACACATGTATGCTTACCGGATGCTGGCAGACTTATTTTATGATCATCGGTATTCGCACACGCGCATGACCAACCCCGATTTTGTCCTGCTGGCGAAGGCAATGGGAGTCCATGCCATTCGCGTGAGCAGTGCAAGTGAGCTACCTGAGAAAATGAAGGAATTCCTTGAGTACGATGGGAACAGACCCGTACTGTTGGAATGCGTCGTCGAGGCCAATGAACACGTATTCCCGATGGTGCGCCCTTCTGGTTGAGTTTCGCTGGACACCGCTGATCCCAGTTTGTTGCACAGGTTCCTGCAGGCAAGGCGTTACATGAACAGATCTTGCACCCCGCATTTAGGGACAAGAAACATGACACAAAAGCATAACGAACAGTTATTCACGTCATGCACTTATTTTTCTTTTATCTACGCATTTGTCTCTTTTCTGAGACGCGTTGGTTTATTTCGTTTTCAAGTATCTTCATCTATAGCATTCATTATAGATCGTTACGCTCATATTTTTTTTCTTCCTCACCTGATGGTAGATCGTGATGGGGCATTTACATTTAGTAGCTGACTTGTACTTTTATGAGGGGTGAAAAAAATGTCAGCTTGGAGGGGTGTCATAATTGATGGATGCAGCACGTACCGATAGCAAAAATGGACGCGCCTTGCGGTTGATTAACACGCGACGCGCCCTGTGTTGATCATTCCCACGCCTCTTTCTTTGTCCATGCCCACCTCTGCTCGTAAAAGCTCTATTGGCGCAGCCAGGCGTGCTCAACAACGCGCTCATCTACCATTTCATGCAGATAACCTACGCCTCGGAAAGAGAACAGGTCTACCTATTCCTACTGTTGAACACAAATCAGATGATTTCGAACCTTTCGACGAGATTCTCAGCCACGCCGCTACGCGCCCCGCGTTGAATGGTCAGAACAAACGACCCGGAAGCAACAAGAAACGGAAGAGTATTGCAACCTTGTACGAGGATGAGGATGATGGTGGCGAGATGTCAATGGAACTCGAGGATTTCGGTACGTGGTGTCGAGTCCATGTTGTCAAAGTTTCTCGGGGGTTGAACAAATACAAGGCGGACCTATCGTTACGAACGCGAACGGATACTTTTCCAACGCGCGGCGGCAACCCTCATCGCCTTTAGCCCATCGTACTGGGTCATCTTCGCGTCTCGTCGGCCGTGCGTCGGACGTCGATTTCGACGCGGTGCCTTCTCCCCGCCCACGAATGTCACTCATTTCTAGCATGCGTCGTTCGTCGATTGGCCTCCCTCTTCGGCCCTCTTATTCCCCTCACAACGATGGCGGCGATGTGCCGTTCGACGATGATTTACTTTTCGATGGAGATGGCGATGCAGAAGAGCTCGAGTCGCCCGGGAGGGTCTTTGGCCAACACCAGCAAACCCCAAGACGACCCAACCGTTCCAATGTAGTTCAAGATGACGAGGACGAGGACGTGCCTAGGGCGCGATTCAAGGGCAAGGCGAAAGCAACGAATGGAGACCATGACAGAGGGGGTGTCGAAGAGGAGATTGCCCAAGGCCTAGATGATGTTGACATGCGAGAAGAGGACGAGAATGATGAAGTCACGCCAAAGAAGAAACCCAAGGAGAAAAGACCTCGAAAGAAGAGAGCGTCGGCCGAAACTCCTTGTACGTGTTCCCTTTTACCGAGACGCAACTGTCGGGCTAATTTCTGAGTAGTATCTCCGGAAAATACGACCGGTCTCCGGAGAGGCAAGCGAGTACGCTACGAGCCACTCGAGTGGTGGCGATGCGAGAAGGTCGTCTACGGGAAACGTGACCCGGGCAAGAAAACTTACGTTCCAACGATCAAAGAGATTGTGCGTATCCCCAAAGATCCCCCCAAGCAATTGAGTGGTGTGGGCAAGGGCAAACGCGGCACCTCCGCCCGCACAAAGACGGAAGAGTTAGAACCGATTTATGATCCGGAAGAAGGGTGGGACGAGAAAACGCCTACCAATGGTGTGGTTATCGATTGGTTCACGGGCAATGAGGTTTCCCGGCGTACGTTTGATCATCTCTATCGTGGTGCGATGCAGCTCTTTCGAACAGACCCGCAGGCCTTGCTTTCCCCGGTCGCTTGGTGAACCATCGCCCTGCTGTGAATAACGACTTCTTCTTCACGAAAGTCTTCGGAGATGGAGAGTATATCGCAGCTGGGCAGCTACGCATTCCTCCCCACAAGCACAAACCGAGCAAAATGACGAAAGATAACACCTATGTACGTGTGACGGACTTAAATCTCGAAGCATGGCTGATGGACGAGATAGGTGTTCTACGTGATCGAGGGTGCTGTCACGTTCAAGGTACATGAATCGTCGTATGTTCTCTGTACGGGCGGCATGATCTTGGTTCCCCGCGGGAACACGTACTACATCGAGAACATCTCGGAACGCGACGCGAAGCTATTCTTCGCTCAAGCCCGGCGCGTCTCTGCAGAAGAAGAGGCCCCACCAGAAGTGCTCCCCGCCCTCGATCGCGAGCCCACAACGACCCCTCAACGACCTCAACAGCGATCGAACAGTCTCGGTCAGGCGCCCGTTACCGCCCGCCTCTCAAGCGAGCGAGCACCACCCGCGAAACGTGCCGCGTCTACGAGATCATGAAGACTGCGTGTGTCTTTGCGGGTTTCCCCGTTTCGTTTGTGATTACATGCCGGACGTCATTCCTATATTTTTTTTCTTTTATGGAAAGGCCATGCTATCTCATGCTTGCGTGCTAGCTTCCTAGTGTCGATGTCCCATGATTTTTGTACCTTTTCGGTCTCTCCATGCATTTGTCCAACTTTTTCAATGATAATTTATCCCTGTATTGCGCCAACGCCCAACCCCTGTCTGTATCTGTAGTGCCACACACGCAAGACCCCACTAGTGGAAAGTTTGGCCTGCCCAAATGTGTCTCCTCAGATTGCGGCAATTGATGGAGAACCTGTTGGGCTTGTGGTGCCCATTCGACGGAAAATCACGAGCCATATGCATGCATAAATCAAAAGCACGACCTTGGCTTTCGAATCTACTGGAACCCGAGCAAGTACGCCTAAAATCGATCTGATCATTGCATACGTGCATGCATGCACCCATGAGTACGCTGTATCCCGGTCATCGATGGCCGCCAGCGCCAGCGCCAGGCACTGGTTGAAGCAATGAAAAGCCACCATCAGACTGGGAAGCTCGTCGATTTCCTCATCCCCCTCACTACGCAAAATTGTTGGCAACGAGACAAGGCACCATCAATGCCATCATGGTCCCCAAGTAGGACAAATAATAGTCTATTATTATCTGGCTTAGATCCGTGGTTATCGCAGCGATGGGATGATGATGCACCATCCATCCATCCGAGTGCATGCTACTGCAGTACAGTGCTGTGTTCCGAAGGAGGCGGGTATCAATTCCAGCGGCTTGCAGAGGCTTGCAACACGCTTCCGCACCACTGCAAACGGAACTTCTATACTGTGCTACTGTAGGGACTTTCGTCTAAGCTCACGTAAACGTGTCGGTGCAAGCAGGTTCCTGTCGCGGCCACGGCAGCCGCCACCGCCCGGGTGCATTCGAGGGACACCACGAACAACCTATCGATATAGCTGATGCAGGAAATGCTGATAGACCGTTATGTATAAAGATTACAAGTCACGCCAGCAGTAATGTAATGAGGGGGGAGATTGGGCAGAGCATTTCTAGTGATAAGGGAATTTATTACGTCTGCAGTTCAAATTCGTCGGGGTCAAAGGAACGACTCCAAATATCGCACAATCAATGGGACCTTAAAACGCTACGATGATAGCAGAAATTAATTAAGCTAATCCTGGATCCGGGGGAGGGGGAGAAATGGGCGTGCAAAAAGGGTAACGAAAGTGTATAAGACAACAAGGGTAACGAGAGGACGCGATGCGAACTGACGGATCAGTGACCAATACGAGCATCTCTACACTGTGCTGCATGAAGACCGCTGCTGCCATGGTATACCAGGCAAATATCGGATGCAAGATGACAAAGGCAGGAACACCTTTCCCTAGACTCATGATTCATGTCACGATCGTAACCAGCCCAACTTGTCACGACCACCATTCTGGGTCGTAATCCCAATAGTAGAAGAGTGCCTGAAGTTCTGCTCAACTGCGGGAGCTGTCTTCGGGGGTCCAGGGAACAAGTACGAAGCTGGCCGTTGTGGAATCTCTGACGGTACATTAGGGAACGCGTCGAAAATGTCCCGGTCGAAGGGGCGGTCATTATTTGGCGACGATGACACAGGAGCAATGTTAAGAAGCGAGCCCGGGGTTTCTGGAATGATAGGCGGGAGCATGGGTGACCGCTCCGAAATCGTATCATCTTGGAATGTAAACGGCGAGTCAGCTCTCTTGAAATAACACCATTGAGTGGATGTCTCACCAGGATCATCTAACATGGACTTCGTCTTCGATGCCCTATTAAGGAGTCGCTCTGCAAAGGAGCTCGCCCTTGACATACCACGCCGAGGAGAAATGCGCAATGATCCAGGGGCACTATCACTTTTTCCACTCTTATTGCTGCGGATGGAGAACATGCTGCGTATGCTCATCGAATCGTTGCCATGTCCCTGGGTAGCTTGTAGGTCAAAGGAGGGCGACGGCGGCGTGGCGACTGGGGCAGAATCATCGGACGACATCTCGGACGACATGCTAAGCCGCGGACCACGAAACGCACCACGAAAAGAGAAGTACTTGCGTCCGGGTCCGGATTTCGGCTGCGTTGGCGAGGCATCTGCATGGACCTGGAAGCTTGGTGTTGAAGGGGAGGATCGAATGGGCGACTGCGAAGAATAACTAGAGGGAGCTGAGGTCAAGGAACCAAGGGTGAGACCGCGACCTTTCGTTCGTGATGAAGTCGTAACCGCAGGTGCGGGTGCAGTGGCTTGTCCTGCCTTTGTCGCGGCTGCGGGTGACGGCGTAGAATTTTCTACTTTCCGACTCTCTTCGCCCAGAGCAGAGGGCACGGTCGTATTCTCATCATAAAGCCGCTGTTCAAGCCACGCCGCCTCTTGAAGTAGAGCTGCTAAGTCGCCCGCACCAAGATCGCCCAGACCGGGACTCGGAGGGGGTTCAACGGCCACCGTGCCAAGATGCTTAAAGTTCCGTTTCGAGCGTACAACCCCACCATCGGTCCCCGTTTTGAAACTGGAGGTACTTGGGCGAGGTGTTATGGTGCTGGATCTCGAAGTTGTGCTATGTCTTGGGTCAGGACCATTGTCACCATCACCACGGTGAACAACAGCGCTGAAGCTTGGACGGCCAGGTTCGACAACGGGAGGGGGAGACATTGTGGTCGATTCGTCAAGATCTCCAGAAACGCGAAGCCCTGTAGAAGAGACGTTTGAGGGGGAAACGTTGCTTGAGGCTGAAGCGGAACTACTTGACGAAGGAATGGCCTTGGTCTTATTGGGTATGGACGCGTCTGAAGTCATGGAAGAAGTGGAGCCCTCTTTTAAGTTGTCCGCTGAGCTAATGATATTCAATGAAGGCAACTGAGTGACAGATGATGGAACAGAATGGATTGATGACGTTGCCAAAGAACCTTTCTGCGGGGGTCGATCCAGTCGGAACCCCCGTGAATTAGCGCTAGTGGTAGTTTCCTTGACAGGAACCGGCTCAACTGCAATGTGAGGCTGAACGGTAGGAATGTCAGACTTGGGGTTGACAACGGGTGAATGGTCCTGGGTATCGGTCTCAGCAGGCGTCGGAGATGCCTTGGGAGTGGTTGAAGTCATGGGTTTTCTAATGTGGGTGTAAGTACCGCCAGACGAGGTGGCCCTGGGCTGTGTGGAAGAGACATCGCCCGGAGTAAGGATTGTGACGACGAAGCCTGTCGACGAAGAGGACTTCGAAACAGACGGTGGAGGATGGCTCGTGGGTGACGTAGAATTCGTGTTGGTTTTACTAGGTTCAGAAAAATTGGCGTCCTGGGTCCCAGTTGGAGAGTCAAATTGAACTCCTGCGGCGAGCTGCACGGCAGTCTCCTGCGCCTCACCGCCCCCGTCGGTCGCATTCGGTAGACCAACAGGTCGATCAGTGACGTCAGAAGGATCATTTGGTGAAGGCGGCGTTGAGGGACAAGCGGAATCACAGATAGGGTTGGGCGTCAATTGTGCGGCAGATTTACTGGTTTTGTCGTCCGGCGAATCCCGGGAGGTCGGGGAAGTCGACGGTGCGGCCGGGGAGGTGACAGCCCTTTGGCAAGTGTTTCCGGGAGCAGTAGGGCGGCCTTTTCCAAGGGCGGCAACCCTATTCCCATATAGTTCACGACTTTTCGTGGAGCCAACCTCCTCAGGTGGGGGTACACCCATAGCAAAACTACCGCGTGGAACAGGCACGCCACCCTTCCTCTCAAACTTGGCGATCTTGTCACGGAGACTACCCCGCGGAGGAGTGAGGGATGCATCGCGAGAAGGCAACGTAGGGGATGGTGTTGGGGAAGGGGAGCTGTCGCGTTGCTGGAGAGCGGCTATGCGCTCCTTCAAGGTGTTTGACGGCGATTCTGTCGCGGACCTGAAGAGATGTTAAAGAGAGCCTAGGTAGATGGAGGAAAAGACAAAAAGTAAAGAGGGGGATGAGACGCACATGGTGGAAATGCGAGAGAACGCGACGGCGCGTGGAATGAGCGACTGGTGACGGTTGTAGTAAGCCCAAAGGTGGAATATTTTCGAGGTGAGAGAGGGGTGTGTAGAAAGAAACTGAAAAAAAGGAGGGAAAAAAAGTGAGAGAATAAGTAATAAGAATTGAGGGAGAGCAAATGAGAAGAAGGAAAGAGGCGCTCTAAAAGAGAGGGTAGAGTGAAGCGATCTAGTGCTAAGCAACGCCGTTGTTCACGTTCCCAGGCCAGCCGACGACGTTCCTGCCTTGGCCGCCCAAAATGCACGCTTCCGGTTGATCATAACCCGTCCTCCCTTTTTCTCTCCTTCAATTCCCTGCTCATACTCGGCCTCCTCTTCCGCTAAGCTCCCTCCCTCGGAGGTCGAATCGACCACTATGACTCCGTCCCCTTCGCTTCCCTCATCCGTCGTAAAAATAGTCACTGCATCTATGACTTCGCTTATCTTCCGTCGCGTTTTGTGCAGAATTCCATAACGACCTTCCTCATCGTCAGCGTCAACGTCGATGACTTCCCGCGGACGCTTTTTGGTAGTAGACCCAGGCTTCCGAGCATTTCCTTCGTCGTCAGTCTCCTGGGATATCTCTGTCGGCTCCCAAGCGGATTGTACGATACCCTCATTCGAAGGTGCGGCACCGTTCAGCTGGGGGACATCCTGCACGACAGTGGCCCTAGGCGAAACTCCTGCAAGTCGGTGTAGCACCCTCTTGTCGTAGAGCTCTTGCACGATACGCCGGCGATTAATCGTCTAAATGACATACATTTTGGCCACCATCGCAAACACGGCCTCGATACTACGTACCTCTTGGGTGACGCCCAAGACATTCGACAATATGCTCAAATCCGTGGGTTCCACGTATCCTCGCAAACTGACAGATCGTCCTGACCGTCTTGAGCTCAATATGTTAGCTTTTGTATATGCGGCCGCCGTCATGATGCCGTATGCCCCGGCGAATGTTTGACGTACGCGTGCGATATTGTACGACCCTTTGGAGATATCATTTGCTGTACCAGGATATTACCCGTTCAGCACCGCACTCAGCATTGAGTAAAAACACATACTTATATCAGCTGGGTCCTCAATAGATAACAAGCTCTGCCTGTGGTCCATCCACCCTCGACGGGCTTTACTGTAATAGGTCCCTCCGTCTCGTAATGAGACGCCCGCTTCATGGTAATTGAAGTGGAGGCCATAAAGTTCGAAAAATTCCATCACCAGTACACCCAGGTTCCGCGAAGGATCGATCTCTCCCCTCCGGATTTTCGGATGCATTTGCAGGAAGCTAATCGCGAGGCAGACGATGCTATAGCTCCCTAGGCCACCCGTGAACACCTCGTTCATGGACCGTTGGCTTAGGAATGCCTTGGCGATAAATACGAGGGCTCGAAGTGCGGGCATTTCGGAAAGAAACCCTAACACTACTTTTCCCACTTCTAATCCATTCTGTTGATTGATAGAAATATCAACAGAAAAGTAACCGTGTGTTGTGACAAATTTGACGATGGGTACTTTCGCCCTTGCGATGATGGTCACTTTGTCGGTTATCCCTGCACGTTTGAGCGTGTTGGCAAGTGCATGTAAGACAGTGATCCGGTCAGAGTACGCCATAGACGGTGAAACGACGACCAGGTCAATGTCGCTTCAGCTTGATCAGTTTGACGCGATTTGGTGAGGAGTATCCCAGCTCACCCTAGGGGAAGGTATAGCTTGGTCTCATAACTACCAAACGCGGACACCCTGGCATCCGGAAACTTGTTGGAGATAGCTTCTGAAATCAGAGTGACCACCAGCGAGCGGACTTCATCTTCCTCTCGTGTAGGCGATATGTAGTTCACGAACGCCTCTACTTCTCGATGAAGTCTAGCATGTCGTCAATCATCAGCCAACCAAGTCCTTCCACGCCCCCAAAAGAAAAACGCGTACAATTCAGCCACGTTCGTGCTTGCTTCCCAGTCCACGTCTGCTACCCATGGTGCCTTACGCGACGCAGCATCCGTACGCTCCTTCTTGTTGTGGTACCCATCATTCCGGTCAAAGTCCGCTTTGCGTTTTCTCCCACTCCCGCCGTCGCGCTCGCCGGCCTTCCTTTTGCCCTTGTCCCAGTCCCTCTCCCGAACGTCTTCCTTGGCCTTTTCGCGAGGATGGCCGTCGACCAAACCAAACGCAATAAAATCACCGTTGTTCTCGAACGATGATTCCTCGAGAGCCGCGGCGGCCTTCCGTTCGCCCTGTGGGACAGGTGTGGCCGATCCAGAGCCCTTATTCTTGCTCTTTCTCTTCAATTTGGTCGCTGCGGTTGTGGGAGAGACACCGGACGGACCGGCAGCCGCATCGACAGTTCCTTGATCGCGGTCTTCACGACGCTTACTGCTTCTACCTATTGCATGTTTGGAATCCAGTTGTGGGCTTGAAGGCCCACCGAGGGTCATAGCGGGCGGAAAAAGATGAGAATGGTCTCGATTTAAAAGTCATTCATCAGAATATCGCGAACAGGGCACCGGGCCGAGTTCCCGATTAGTTTGTATTCACCACACTTAGACACTTGTCCTTGTCCGGACACAGGCAAGGTACTGCAGTACTTGCAACAGACCATGCCAAAGGCAACAAAAAGGAAGAAAGAAAAGGCAGTAGACTTCTCCGTACGCGATATTTCTAAAACCATGCGTCGCGCGCCTAGCTTAGTGTGAGACCTTACAGAAAGCTAAACTCAAGCTTGGTAAAGGAAAGAAGCTTCCGCCTAACCAAATTGACACCTCCTTCAAAGCTCGATGTATGGGCCACTTCCTGTCATGCAGATGCCCCTTGGCTAAACTGTGCATGAAGCTATTGCACTTCCAACACAGAGTATCGCTCTCGAGAAAGACACCAATGCGCCCACTACAAAGAGAAAACTTACATTTACGGATTTGGTGACACATCTGAAGCACCATAACAACAATGTAAAGAAAGGCACGTCCACACATTTCCCTGTTTCTCGACATGGTGTTGATGGCTCATAGATGCATTACTTGGCCTGCGTGAGCTGTTCGAAGCCCACTCGGAATTAATCGAATCATCCTTGGCGTTGCTTATCGGTGCATGCGCGAGATTAGTTGGGGACGAGGTACATAGCTTCGCATGCACTTTGACTGCCGCTTGACGCACAACGCAGGATGCGAGTGTTCGACGGGCTTTGATCTCTTTCTTCACCTGGCTTCTCCCTCGTATCTCTGCCGTAAGTTCTCCCCACCCCACCCCCCATTTTTGTCTCGAAGCAAGTGGCTGAGTCCCCTTTCGTGGTAGGACGACCTTGTTCCCCACACATCTACCCTCCTTCTTTTTACAGCTTCTGCCCAGACGCACATATTTCCCGAAATCCAAATAGACGCCGTCCGGTTTCTTGACTTATGTCTTGAAGCATTTCCGGGTGCCGTTGTATGTGGGTGGAGAGACGGCAAGACTGGGCATGGTGGGCGCATATTAGAAGGTTACTTGAATATATTGAGTGCCGGTACAAAGCTGGGTGATGGAGGTGCGTGTTGTCTCGCTATCATTCATTTCCAGGTTGTTCATGTGAAGGAAGACACAAACCTCGTCCCTTCGAATTCGGTAGCAAGTGCCGTTGTCTTATCGACAGCTGTACGAGGTTCCTGTGTCCTTGGAGGCTTTATTTCTGACGAGTCAGGCTCCTCAATTAGTCGAAGCTCGTCGCCTTCAGGTCATTGGCAAAATTTCTACGCGTAGCTCTGAGCTCCCACACACATAGTGGTGACGAGAACCTTCCGTCTACCTCGTCAGACCCCATGTGGTGTTTTTCTTCAGCCTTCCCAGAGCAAGGCGCCTATGAGGACTTCGTTGCACTCTTCCGGCCGACGATAAACCTTCCACCAGGCGCTCACCCCCCAATACGCCAGTGGAAGGCAGAAATTGATCCGGACGATGATGAGGAGCACTTCGCATTAAGTTTCAAGTCCACGCAGTTCGAGCCAGTCGACACCCCATACAACCTACAGGATCTACATGATGTAATTTCGTCGTCGGCTTTGAACGACCTGGATTTAGATTCACGACTCGCTAATCGACAATCGGACTTCGAGATGGTTTGTTTTCATGTTCTATGTGCTCCATGCAACCATCCGCTTACAGCGAGATTTCTAGCGTTTGGCACGGGCATTACACCCAGTTCTCCTGTCTAATTTCCTAGATTCAGCGCCTTCTGTATTTTCTCCGAGCTCTGCTCCCCTTCAGACCGAGTTGGGTATTCTTTCCGCCGTAGTTGACATCTATCGCAAACTGTACGGCGCTTTGCTACAGAGTGCGAAGGTAAGGATCAACGGAGTGTAGACGGGCGACGTCTGGCTGATTTTTCCAGACCGATTCCAACACAGGCTTTCTGTTAGATAGCCTGCAGGTCATTTTGGAACGAATGGCACCGTATTTTCCTTTTATCTCTAGCGCTCTTGTTAGACGCGACGTCCAAGTGAGTATCTTATTGATGTCACACTTTTATCTCTTCGACTCACACTCCCTCGGGTCAGGTCGAGCAAGCGCTCCAAGATCTTAACATCGTTTATTGCGAACTTACTTCCCTCCTAATTCTCACTCACACCACTCAGCGTGTGGTCTTGTCAAATTCCAAGCGACGCGATGGCAACTCAATCACAGTACAGACCTCCCAAGTCAAAGACTACATTGCGCGCCTATTGTCTGGCGTCTCATTATCCACGCATATGATTGGGCGACATATATCAGCTCAGGATTACGTGGCGTTGCTTCCGACGCTCTGGATGCTTCTCAACAGCAATGTAGAACATAATAGCGAGGACGGAAGTGCAGACACCCTCAGCGCCTTGCTCGACCACGGGCTACAGGTTTCCTCTACAGCTGCCGTCAAACGCCCGACAGTAGATTTCCTCGCACGGCTTATACTTGTAGGCCTTCTGTCTGTGGGTTGTATTCCCTCCGCTAACGAATTCGATGCTCCTTAGTTCGAGACAGCTCCACGGTATATTGGCACCTTCAAGGTCAGCACTGACGCGACTTGTCTCCAAAAGATCGAGCAGTGGGTATTACACCTTCCAAAAACACTTTGGGAGCTCGGCGACACCGACATCCCGTGCACGGAGGTAGTCCACCACCCTCGATAACTCCGGGGGAGTATTGACTGTTAGCCACAGGTTATCCTACGCTTCCTATTACGGCTATTTCAGCGACATTCTCCGCTGGCGAATACCAACGCAAGTATTTTTGTGCATTGCCAAGTAGACCACGGCCACTTATCGGTTCTTTAGGTTGGTTCGCAGCTTTGCGCCCGTTTAATCCCATACTTCACGATAACACATCCGACGCGTGGCACGTTACCCGGGCCATTCACGAAGCTTGGAGACCCCGCTCTTCAGCGGCTCGCATTGGACGCAATAGCGACGATTACGACATTCGTACCCGTCAGTTCTCGCCAACCACTGGATGCAGCTGTGCGTCATGCGGTAGAGGGCTCCACCCAGGTAGCATATTGGACCGAGGTTACTAGGAGCGTGGTTTGTTCGGCATAAACATTGTCAGGTCTTTATTGGTCAACACAATGTTCTATACAAAGGACGGCGTGGAATACCCCGCACGTCTCGTCCCGAGGCTTGAAAGTCTTTCCGAAGCGTTATCGTCGATGACTGGTCTCAATTTGGCGGCACGTAAAGATAGCCTGCGACACGGTCCCTCACGCCAAAGGTGATCCGCTGTAGCTCCTCATTGGTCGCCCCGTCAACAAGTCCGCATTCGACTTTATCACCCGCAACGAGCGGTCCGACGCCTGCAGGCGTCCCAGTGAGCACGAGATCGCCCTCCTCGAGCGTCATGATAGATGAGACATGCTGTACGAGCCGAGGGATGCGGAAAATCATGTCCGACGTATTTCCGTTTTGCTTGATCTGTTCGTTAATCTGTGTCGGATTGTGGTCAGCTGTTGTCGCATTCGACAAACGCAGGGTGTGACACACTTTGAGCCATATATTCAGATTGTGGGGATCTGCAACACCCGACTTCGGGATATAAGACCTATGCATGTGCTTCATGAGAACAGAGACGAAGAACGTCAAACCGGTCTGCCTACCCGATAGGTGTGAACGTGTCGAAGCCCTTCACGGCGGACCATGGTAGTCCCTTTTTCTTAACCTCTTCCTGGAGATTCCTTGCAGTCATGTCAATGGCCAGAGCTATCCGGTATTCACGCCTGGTTTCAATAGGGTCGACGTGGCCCTGAGAACGTACTGTATCCAGCTACATGCTCTCCTGCGTTCGCTTCGGAGATATCGCGTCCCCCTTTCCCGATGACGAGACCCAGCTCGACTTCAAAAGCTGAGGTGAACGACAGACTAAGAGGGCCCGTGGAGACGTACCCTCATGGTGAGCGGTTATCCCTCTTGGGATCTCGATTATACCGCCAGAAGGGAGATAGCTAGTCGTTGGCTTGAGGAAGAAGAACGGCTCCTTCGGAAGTGCATTCCGCAGTTCCTTGACGTGGTCCGCGTAGTTACGGCCTATCGCAACTATCTTTTTGATTTGTGGTCGAACAGTAAGACTGAGAAAGGGGGATAAATGTCGACTGACCTTCTTACCAGTACGAACGAAAGACGCGACCATCCTTGTTTATGGTTTCCGTTCCTGAGCATGACCAGGCTCCAGTTGCTAGCGCTTAACGTAAGCCACATTGGACCTCCACCCCGAGACTACCCCGGGTCTCAACGACAATGATCTCGGTACGCAAGCAGACAATATGCGTCACAACCCGCGCTGATCCAGCTTATAGGCATTCTTTATCTTTAACCAAAAAGGCGAAGTAAGCCTTCGAATTGTCACGTAGCGTTATCAGAACGTTGGTTGACGCCTCTCACCCAGCTACTCATCTCCCGGTTGTACCGACCAGACGTGAAGTATAGAGCTGTCTTCTACATTCGTGACACCTGCGTTGACCACACTCCAGGCGTCCAATAGCGGATGTTTTCCGGATACAAGTCATTTCTAGCAGTGACGTCCGGTCTCCCATAGTCACCCTCGGGTCAACGAGTTTCTTCCACGTCAGAGTCAACAACGTTTACGTCGTGGCTGTGACGAAGTACGAAACCGCGCCTTCATCTCGGAAACATCGTGATTGACCTCACGGAACAGGAACAACGCAAATGCTGCCCTGGTGTTTGAATTCTGTTACCGCGTGATCTCGATTTGTAAATCGTACTTTGGGAAAGTGGACGAAGAGTGTGTGAAGAACAACTTTGTGCTGATATATGAATTAATCGACGGTGAGTCTCTCCTGACAATCCGTGGCAATGACTGAATTGTTGCAGAAATAAACGACTTTGGCTATCCCCAGAACAGCGAGATTGATACCCTCAAGAGTTATATTACGACCGAGAGCGTTGTGTCCTCCCAGGTTGTCGCAGTGAGTCGCATTGTTTCTTTCGTCCTTCTAATCGCCAATTCGCACCTTCAAAAGGAAGAATCCTCGAAGATTACGAGCCAAGCAACTGGCGTCACGAGTTGGCGTCGTGCAGATGTGAAGTACAAGAAGAACGAAGCATTCGTTGACGTCGTGGAAACGGTCAATTTGAGCATGAGTGCCAAAGGTTCGTCGTTGCAATGACTATCACTTTCTGACGGGCTGAAGATGTTACCACCTAACAGGCACCGTCTTAAGGGCTGATGTTGATGGCCATATTCAAATGCGCGCGTACTTGTCTGGCACACCAGAATGCAAGTTTGGCCTCAATGACAAGCTTGTAATTGACAAGAGCGAGCGAGGTGCGATTGACGCCGTCGAGCTCGATGACTGTCGGTTCCACCAATGCGTACGACTAAATGAATTCGATTCGACCCGGACGATCAGTTTTATCCCACCAGATGGCGAGTTTGAGCTAATGACGTGAGTGTGATTCACACTTGAGGTATTGTTGTTGATTCTTCCCCAGTTACCGATCGACTTCGAATGTGAAACTACCTTTGCGTGTGATCCCCACCGTCAACGAGGTTGGAACAACGCAAGTCACATACCTCATCGTCGTGAAGGCGAATTTCGGAAACAAACTCTCCGCCACTAACGTGGTGCTTCGCATACCGACACCCCTTAATACAACCAGTGTCGACTGCAAAGTCCAGACGGGGAAAGCGAAGTATGTTCCGGAGGAAAACGTCGTCGTGTGGAAGTAAGCATTACAGTGTTCCGTTATCTATGTATCATAATTAACGCCTGTGCAGGATCCCTCGAGTCCAAGGGGGACAAGAGCTCACATTTAATGGGACTGCACAACTTACGAGCACGACTACTCGTCAGGTCTGGGCTCGACCACCCATAGACGTCGATTTCCAAGTTCTTATGTTTACCTCTTCTGGTTTGGTCGTGCGCTTTTTGAAGGTATTCGAAAAGAGTAACTATCATAGTATCAAATGGGTGAGATATCTGACCAAGGCCAGCGGAACATATCAGATACGGGTGAGCAAATGTGGGTTTCCCGGAAATATCACGCTGATTGAGTCTTCTCTTCGTGACCGCAGTTTTAGTGAATTTCGACATATATATATTATTCAGATAGTTGAGCTGTCCTGCAGTGTACAGGGTAATATAGTCCTCACTTGAGATGAATGGGGGCAAAAGGATTGAGATGACCCAATTTGTCCTCGCCATTTTACCGAGTCGATAATGTTTGTCGTGTGCGTGTCTACCGAAATAGACGTGTGGGCGCTATGACTGGCCTGCGACACCGTCAGCAACTTCATCCCAACGACAACTACATCCTTTACGCCCCTTCTTTTTGCCCATCCTTTCGGTATATATTAACCGTTGAACTATGTTCTGGAGGTATTCGCACCCAACTTTGATTCGACCGGCTGTAGTAAATACCTAAACCCCCTTGCATCTAGGTTCGGCTTCCACAATGGGTCCTCAATAGATAGCCTCCTCGACAAGGAAGATGTCTCGTTAGAAGCCATACTTGACGAGGATGACCTCCTCCAAGAATGCAAGGCTCAAAACACGCGCCTCATTGACTATTTTCAGAGGTTAGATGTACTACAACGCTTGCTGGGTTATGTTACAGGACAGATCGAGGGAGAGGAGCGGGGTAGATTCAAGTGCGTGGCAAGCCATCGTTTCGCCCGCCCATCCCTAATCTTTCTTTTTCACATCTCACGAAGATACCCTTACGTTGCAACCGAGGTTCTCTGCAGCGAAATATGGTCGATCGTCGAGACCTGTCTGAATAACACTGACCAGTTGTTAGTCCCATTCTGGGAGACAGTGCTGGATCGTACTCCAGAAGACATGAAGACACGCATGACGATGGCCTCTCAATTTACAAAAATTAATGCTGTATTCATGAGCAAAAAGCCCGCCGAGGTGACTGCCGCTTCCTTGCGCCGTCATGTTGCCCATTCGGAGACCCGCCGCAGATGCTCAAATTTATCCGAGCACAGCGAGATATCGTCGAACGAATCCTTCAATACATCGAGATGCCCTCCTTCTCAGATCTGCTCGTACGAATAATACAACTAGACGAACAGCCTGCCGGTACTGGCGTACTTGAAGTATGCCTTCACTCGACTCAACATCCTTTCTCGCGCGAATCCCACTCACACTGAGCTTACAGTGGCTCTCTGAAGAGCGCCTTATGACGAGACTCGTCGGCCGCCTTTCCCCGACTCATTCCACGGACATGCATGTCGTAGTGGCTGAGCTTATTAAAGGCATCATTTCCATGTCAGCGCCTTCGCCTGCAGCTGGGCTTTCGGAGGGTCTCCAAACCGGTCTAGCCTCAAATCGATTTGCTCGGGAATTGGCAAGTCGTGAGAATGTACAAATCCTCGTGAACCACATTCTCTATGACTTCAAGGATATCTCACCTGACCCTTCCGGCAACACCCTCGAGGATGACGAACCCAGCCGCCCGACGACGCCAGCGCTGCCAAACTACGATTCTGCTACGTCATCTATCGTCAATTCAATATGCATGGTCATCGAGCTCATTCGGCAGAATAATTCCGACTACTTTGAACCATACCTCTTCCACACTTTACGAAATCGGCTCATTCATGCCCAACAGCAGCTTTCCACTCGCGATCCCGAGGAAGGTCGAGTAGCGCTAGAAGGGGCCATGAAAGAAATGGTGGACCGCATAGGCGTCGTGCACCTGGGTCCCTTGCTAGGGATATTCTGCGACCGCTTGCATGAGCTCAAACCCTACTTGCAGAACCCTCGGTCATCAGTGCGTCATATGCCTTCGTTTCTTTTTCTTTTTTTTTTGACCCTGATATCTCACTACTTTCAATAGGATGGCCACATCCCCACGAGCGTCGGAAGCATAACGCCTCTCACGTTCGAACGCTACAGGATTTGTGAGCTCTATGCCGAACTTCTCCACTGCTCCAATATGTCTCTTCTTAACCGCTCCGCGGATTACGATTACCTCTATGACTCGGAGGGTCGCTTACAGGGAGGACTATCTGCTCTCGAGGAATTAGCACAGGTCATCTCCATGGGTACTGGAGAAGACGATAATCGTGACAATATGGACGAAGAGGTGGACGAAGGCGAGCCCGCGCTGGAGTTCCCGGTTCACGGTGCTCCACAGGATTCTTCATCGCTTTTGGACTCGGACGAAGATATGAGCGATGACGAAGGCCCAGGTAGTTTCGAAGATGACCCCATGGAAGACATCACTGCTTCCGGTGAATTGAAGTCCACGGACAGCGGTTCGAAGTCAAAATTAAGTGTCTTCACATCCTCACATACCCGCTCCCCTGCAGATCCGGGGTCTAGTCCTGTGTCTCCAGGAGGATCTTCACTTGCGGGTGCCTCCACCCCAGGTGGGAGCATACGACCTCACAGAAAAGGCTCGAACCAAAGTACAGGCTCTGAGGGCTCCACCGTAGGTCGTCGTACAACAGGATCAAGACGCAGTTCGAATCGGCTCACCTTGAGTGACTTATCACAATCCGGGCTCGCTATCCCAGTTGGAGAGCGACTTAAGCACAAAATGTTAGACGATAACATACTGGCGACGATACTGGTGGGTGAAATATTATGAGATGATGCCAATCATGACGTGATTTTTGTAGGACCTATTCTTTGAATTCCCGTGGAACAACTTCCTCCACAGCGTTGCGTACGACCTTATCCATCAAATCCTTACCGGACGCGTTGATGGAGGAGCTAACCGCCTGCTCGCTATATCACTCTTCCGAGATGCGAGGCTCATGGAACGGATAGTCGAAGGGCAGAGAGTTAACGACGTTGAAAAGTACTGCCCTATTTTACATGCAAAAACACCGCTTACAGGGTTTGTCTAGCGCCAAGCCGAAAGGCGTTCGATTGGGGTACATGGGGCACCTCACCCTGATTTCAGAAGATGTCATCACAGCCCTCGATCATTTTCCTCCTGACTTGAAGCAGGTCATTGAGGAGTACGCACCTCAACCAGCCTGGGACGATTACGTGCGAGGTCGATATAAGGAGACGAGGAAGAAAGACACAAGTCTGCTTGGTGGAGGCAAGCCTACTGTGATTTCCGCCCTAGCGCGACCTGCTACCCAGTGGAGAGTGGATGAGGAAGATTCCCATTCACCTGCGCAAACATCTGCTGTTAAGGTCGATCTGCAAGATCCCAAGGGCGAGTTCCGCCGTGCGGCTGGTTCAAGGCCCGCTCTAAGGAACACTGCAGACTTCGGTGTCGCACCCGCTGCCGACGATGACGATGACGACTTCACTACCGCCACACACCCCACAGTGAGCCCGTACCATTACGAGATTGCAACCATCGGTTGCCAGCTCTGACCGCCATAGTTTGCCCAGTATCTAGCGCGTGAGATTCATCGGCGTGACGAATTCGGCGGGTCATCATCTTCTTCTGATGCCTCCGACGAAGAAGATCATGATGGGGGATGGCTTGCGCAATCCCAATTCGATATGCGACTTGAGCACTCGGACGACACTGCCAGGCGGCCACTCGTTCGAGAGCGTCCTTTGAGCGAAGCAGCAGTAGACGTGGGTCCCATGCACGCTGTATCATACATTTGCTGACATTTATTTCAGAGCATTTTCCCAACACCTCCAGCAGATAGCCCGTTTAATGATCCCTTTTCAACAGAAGATGATGACGTACGTGCATTGGAACCTAATGTTGATAACTTCATCTCATATCACCCATCGCTTTGAAGGACGACGGCTTTGGCCCTTTCTCAGACTCGGCGGCTTCCTCACAAAGTGATCCATTCAATCTCTCATCGAGCTTTTCCGAAGACATACGGGAGGTATCTTTCGACTCTTTCGGAGACTTTGGTGATTTTCATAGCTCGGGTGATGGTGAAACTACACCGACTGCGGGAAGCTGGACATTCACCAGTGGTTCCGGTCATAGCTCACCAAGTGATGTGGGCGATGGGTCCAGCGACGAGAAGGACACTGATCCCAAATCGACCGAGGAACGTAAATGAGATCTGTGATTTATCGTTAACTGTATGGCCATCCTGTTGCATGATTCACCTACCCTTCATAGGGCAACCCTGGCCGAGTCTGAGTTAGTTCGTCCACAAGACATTTCTGGTGATGCAACAACATCCGTATGTTGTTTCCAAGTACTTGAATTAATCCCATCCTTTACCCGATCTATACTGTATTGGTGGCATCGCATTCCGAAAGCAGTATGCATTCAATTTGATATTCTAGTCCATGTATTGGTAATGGCACTTGACGGTCCTCTTTCATGTGGCGGTGATGCCCAGACTTCTTGGCATCAGCATCAACACCGTCGAGTGAATTCCATACACATGGATATCTACCTACAGCGGCCAGTTTCAGTTCATTCGATCTGAATTTTACGTTTTCCTGGTCAGTGGCAATCCGCCATGCGCCTGTAAGCGGCTCGTCGCCACGATCGGACAGCGAGGCAATTATCAGTGGCGGTCCTTCAAGTTGAGCATCACGGGTTACGTTCATGTGGTTTACCCAGGTAGGAACTACTTTTACGTGCCACATTCTCAGCCCGGGTTCGTGGTTCTAGCCAGTGTATGGGTCTGTTGGCCACACAGCACGCCTATCACCTTCCGGCAATTAGTTGTCCCGGACCTGATCTGCTGACCCCATTACCTGTCGTGCCACTGTGCCAATTGACTCACCCCCGCAGTTGACACCAATTCACCGGAATCAGGACGGCGGGAGTGAGAATAGTAAGTGTCATTTTTTTGGAACCTTCTAACACTGACATGTACTAACACCCCAGCCTACATCACAACAAGTTTCGCTGGTCCGCCACTAGCTCTAAGGTCTCAGGCTCCAAGAGGAAAGCCCTCTGCCCTCATGGGTCAGGACCCAACGTGTATTCGGGCCGTCTGGGGCAAGGGGTGTCTGATAAACCATATCGAGCACTCCATCCACTTTTGCCGTCATCCAAAACAACCACCTCAACCGCCGTTGCACATCTTCTCCATCTGAGATGCTCTCGTGCATCTAAAAATCCCAAGCACGCGCAAAGGGTTCGCTTTACACGCCTGAGTGTGCTCGCGCATGTTCCGTGAAGGTGGCGAGCCGTAATTTTGTCAAATGAAGACCTCATTAACACCCCCAAAAAGCATTTTTCAACTTGTGGCGAGGCGCTGGGCAACGGCTTGCATCCATCCCATCCTCATCAGCTCCCTTTGCTGGCGCTTGAGCATCTTTTTTTATTCATTCCGGCAGCTTTCATGTCCAGGCTAAAGTTCGGCCTGAGACCTGACGACGGGAAGGCGACCAACTGGTAAGCCGATCGACTGGTTTATCGAGCACAGCATTAATTGGGTTTTCTGGAAATTCCAGTGGCAACACCCCGTAACAAATCGCCCAGCTACCACATTTTCCACGTGCAGGCGCAGGCATGCCCTGCCCAGCCTTGTCACTAATATGCCTACTAGCGTACTCGTGATAACCCTTGTAACGTTCCGACGACACACAAATATAGCATCATTGGTAACTTAGGAGCTCGAAGCTCGAAGACATCTTTCTCTTTCATGCTCGTTCGATGCCTGGCGTTCCTATTCACATGTGGAGGGACCTACTTCTTCCAGATGGTCAAGATACAGGAATGCCAGTTATCTAGATATGCCAGATTGGGTGTGTGAGTGATATATGCAATCTGTCCATGAATTCAAAGTGGCAAAAGAGAGGCCATGCACATTAATTCCCTCCAGAATGACTCCCCAAGGCTAGGTAGCTCAGTTGGAAGAGCACCTGGTATGTGAAGACTGGGTTCAACCCCCAGTCTGGCTATAATTCTTAGGCTGCACCCACTGCAGCTGGCAATTCTGCTAATGCAGCAGGCAGTCCTCTGCCTTCATCTCCCTCCACGTCCCCAGGAGTTCAAATGTCTACTCCGGCTGGGGGCACTCCCCCCCAACCATCGCCTGGAATTCAAACCGTCTCCCTGCATCTTTCCAATTCATCTCTGGCGACCCTCTTTACACTGGCATGCTGCCTGAGGACGAGACAGCCTACTTGGAGAAGCCGAACGGCTTCGAGGAACCCGGTAAGGAGGACTGGGTGATGGAGCTGAGAAAAAGGCGACGACATTCCAAGGCGAAGAGCGCGTGTCACGCAATGGCCCGGTGGACGGTCACTTGTTCTCTCTAGTGAGGGTTGGTCCCTCTGGTCTCTCCAAACGTTCACGATGCTCTCGCCCATAGAGAGGTATGACTTGTCGTACTTTGAAGCATGTTGTGCTGACCTTTAATATGGCAGACTTATCTTGTTTGCAGAGGTGTATGCCTTCCATCAATTTGGAGTCGAGCACGGGGACCTTGGGCCCCGTACTGCGCGTACTCCTCTCCTCTTTCACGTTCGTTCGATGTCTAGCGTTACTATTGACACATGGAGAGACCTCCTACTTCCAAATGATCAGGACACCCGTGTCTTCCTCCTGCAAGTCGAAAACACAGAAGGACAGCACGTACAGACTTCCACCTTCGCACCCCACTGGCAGGTCGCGGACCCCGAGCGACTCCCCCCTTCTGCACATCTATTCGAAGAGTTTCCATCCAAAATTCGGGATCACTTGGGTGTCATACTGAATCAGGAACAAGTTTCACCAACCGCAGGGGTTGCAGTGTCACACCAGCCGGACTTTTGGAGCAATTACAAGACCAATGTGATGAGTGCCTTTTCCAGCTCCATTACAAAACAGTATCAGTCGACATTATGAAATATCTCTCTGGCATGGTCAACGGCGTTTTTAAGGCATTGACAGAAAGGGAGGCGGCATTCAAACGCGAAATTTACTCGTCATGCCACGGAGTGGTCAGCGACTTTGCTTACCTGCTCGATGACAGAATAAAAATATTAGGGGAGATTAAGTCACCAAAAGTCTTTAACGACGCCATCGGAGCATTTATGCAGCAGATCAGCAACAAATCACCTGTAGCTCTATGCACTGAGTTGGAATTAACCCCTTACTCCGGTTACAAGGCCATCTTCGGCAAGTTCGTGCCGTTACTTCTGTCAGCTGTCTTCCGTCCGAGTCATTTCTACCGCTAGCTTGGGTTTCATGCGGGCGACGTTCAGCCCCGCATCTGTTGGACAGTCGTGTTCAGGGACTCAGCTATATCATTTCCTACATCCCACGGACAGGAAGACCTAGGGTGTTTTTCTCACCGCTTATGCGGGTCTGTCTTCCACCTGCCGATGGGCAGCATCCCGCCATTAAACCACCCATCTGGAGCGTTTTAGTCTATATGCTACTGGTGGAGACACTTGACTTCGATGACCAAACTGTGGAGGAAGGCCTTGGCCTCGTTGTCCCCGCTGTCCCCGACGTCCCCGATGTCCCCGTGGAAGGACCACCCCCGTCGGATTTGGGATTGCAGACCGACGCTCAAGGGATTGGGCGCGCAGCGAGGCCCGCGAGGATGAGAGAAAAAGCTGAATGTGAATATCACTCCAGCGCACTAACCGAGGTAGGAATTTTTTTTTTCGTCTTTGTCCCATTGTGCTGACAAATCTCTCCAGGCTCCGGAGAGCATGACGCCTTGATGGCCGTCCAATGGAACTGACACTCGTCGACACACCGATCTCCCAGCGTGCTAAGAAGCAGTACCACCCGTTCATACATTTTGACGGCCACCTCGGTGCAGGTTGGTCTTCCGTGTTTGCATCGAGCAAATCGTATATTGTGGTGAAATTTGCTGCCGCGCCAAAGAAAAACAAGGCCGAGCTTCTGCGCCAGCTCAGCAATGAGAAAGCTGCCTACAATAAACTCAAACCCGTTACTAGGTGGGTAGTTCCTCGCCTCATTGGTGAATATAATTGGTACGGTGGACGTTCACTCATTCTTTCTAGTGAGGGTCGGTCCCTTTCGTATCTGGGAGGGTTCACAACGCTATCGCTCATGGAGAGGTATGGTTTGTCATCATTTGAGGAGGATTGTGCTGACCTTTTACATGGCAGACTTATCCTGTTTGCGGAGGCGTATGCCATCCACCACTTGGGAGTCAAGCACGGGGACTTTACACCCCAGAATGTGTTGCGGAAGAAACGGTCTTGTTTTTTCAGGATCATCGACTTCGGGTTTTCGAATGTCGACCATACCTGTCCGGGTTGGAGCGAGTGTAGCGAGCTGAAAGAGGTGTGGCGTAAGCTCCAGCTGGATATGAAACTCAGGTTCAAGGTTGGTTGATTATCTTTTGGTCTTCGTCGTAGTCGTCTGCGTCTTCATCACAACCTCAAGTATCCGTACGAATTCGAGTTGGGGCATGTGGCCACAAAATCATTTATACCTGTAATTGTCTTTTTATTGTTTTATCGTTAGAAATGCGCGTACAATTTTGTACTAGAGTACGCCAATAATTGATCATTTTGTAGCTGGCAGATCGCACTAGGTTGTCTCCGCGTTCGAGGAGACAAACAGGCGAGTCCGGACCAATTGCGGGTATTTCCCAGTTTATGGTCTCCTCAGCACGAGGCAGATCCCAATTCGTGTTCACGACGGAATCAAAGTCGAGTCTGCGCTTCGTCCTTTTTTTCAATTCCCGAATGACTCATCCGGGATTGAATATTGAACGTTGAACTTTGAGCTATCTTCGCGTCGCGACGGGCCACTATCTTTACGAATATGCCATCTGATACCACCATAACTTCCGCAGCATCGTAAAGTTCGAAGAAGTCTTCCGGTGCACCTCCATGGCCCTCAAGCTGGCACCTGTGCGATTCGGGCTTGGGCCACTTGCGGAGGGTGTCACAGAACGCGTTGTCATAACACAGTGCATTGGAGGGGTGTAGAGAAAAATGATTAGTACGTTCTTCACCGCATCTGATGTTAGGCCTCCATACCTGTAATCGGAGCCTGCGCACATCACGCATCTGCCAAACTGCCAGTGGCCTCAATCTGTTCCGCAGGCTGGTACCTAGGCGCAGCACCGCGCGCTTCGAGAGTAGGACAAGTCCGAGTCGGAGCTTACACGGGATACGTACGCGTCACCTTCAAGCTCACACGCGTCGCTGGGTTCTGCGTCGCGTATGATTTCGGGCTGCCGCGCTCTGCGCATGTATGCACTGATCAGCGGGCCCACGTATGAGGCGTGCGGGGAGGGCGACGCTGCAGGCTTCTGCTGGAGCGACTGGCTGTGAGTATGAGCACTATGCCGGAGACCGCCGCTGTGCGTGATGAGGGCATTGGAGTGCTCGGGCTTAGCTTGGTCACTAACGTGGCCATTGGAGTCGGGCAGGGTATGCGCGCTAGGACTCCTAGGAGCGTGGGGAAGGAGCTGAAAGCGTAAGTATTTTTTTCTGGTTCTCTCTCTCATGCACAGACAGACAGACACAGACACACACCTTGGCTTGCAGGGATCGCGTTGGAAGGCTGTCTACCTCGACGGTGTCGCGTGAGGGGGCTTTACAGATCCGAAGGCGTGCGGAGACTCGTGGAACGGACCATCGTTTCGTTATCTCCTAGTGCTGGTGCTTGATTTATTTTTTTCTGGCCCCAGCCTCGCGCGAGCACACGGGGTCCTATCACAGCCCCATCATAAATGGAAGCAAGCCCAAGATCGAGAAGGGGACGTGGGGCGCAACCCAGTGACTGTGCCGTCAGGGTTCCGCCGCCGTCCGTCGAAATTTCTTACTGGAGTGGGCTTCCGCCCGAGGCTGGCTCCGGATTAGTTCGTGGCAAGATGGCCCCACTTGATTGGCACCGGTATGAAAGAATTTCAAGTGAATGGGGGTATTCTCACCGGTTGGTCCCATAGGGTGTAGTGCGGAATGCAGATTCCGAGCGTTTTTCAAGCAGACGCCCATCTCCACCCAATGGTCCCCCCACTGGCAGGCAGACGTTCTTGGTGCGTACCCCGCGCGGGCTCGATCCCCAACAAATAACCACGTCTAGAACCCAATCGGGGCACCACCATCACGCTTCGTCGACGTACGTGTGGACAGTCTTGTCCCAAACTGACAGTTGTATTTGCCCAAAATAAGAAATGAACATTGTCGTAGGACGTGTGCCCTTGAAACTCATGTTTGGCTTAGCCCGGCGAGAGCACGTGCTGGGGCGTGTGTATCATACACCACCGTTATCACACATCTTGGGCTTTGGCCCATCATGATGATGATCACCTGACAGCATTTGCCTTTATACGGTATATCGCGCCCAGCCTTGCCTCGTGCCTGCCTGGCCCTCTGTGTCTGCCAGGCGAACTCGTGGCTGGCACCACTCTTATTCCTTTCTATTTTTCTCCTTCTCTGGATGGCTGGCTCGAAAGACCCATCCAGTAGTTAATTGCACATCCGATGTCCCCGCATCTTTCGTTAGCAAACTGCACGGCCGCACATCGAGGATGCACCCTGTGCTGAGTTGCAACGCCCACAGCCTCTGCCCGCTCGCTCGAACCCCCTAACTGTCTGCCCCTTCCCTAATCGACTTTCATCCCACATTCATTGAAGTGTCCACCTTCTTTGTTTGATTCGCTTGGGCGCCTTGATGTATTCAAGTTGCCGTCGGATGCGCTTCAAGAGTTCGCTTAGGATCGATGCCCGTTGGACTCTTCGACCGGCACTGGGTGCTGTGTGCTATGATACGGCAGTACAGTGGCGTAGGAAACGGCACGATCAATGGCAAATGGCAACGAGTCTGCCGAGAGAGATTGGTCCGTGATTGATTAGATCACTCGAATTACGATTTCGAAGGGGAAAATGACGACGATCGACCCGGCTTGACCGACGAGATTTACATCAATCTGCATTAATCATGATTTGTCAGCCGTCGCCTACTGTTCCGACAACACCCCCGCTTCGCTACAGTGTGTCTTGTTCTCCAAAAACTCGATGTTCCGAGTTTCCCACGCTCGGTGCTCGGTTTGCAGCCCGTCGCATCGCAACAAAAGGTTCGCAATCCTTTTTCATATCCTTTCTGATCTCTTTCCATTCCCCACCAAAAATTTACAACAAAGACGGAACCAATATCATATAATCCAAAATTTTTGCGCGCTCGTTGTGTCAGACTATTTTGCTTCCGTTAGGGGCCTCTTCGTTTTCTGGAATTTTGGCTCCTTTGGCCGGGGACGCGCGTAAGCAAAGCTGAAAGAGACTCGGCTTCGGTCAGGGTCAGGCCACTCGCATCAGACAGACACATCCAGACGCAGCTGGGACGTGCTATGGATGCCAGCATTTTCGCCTCATGTCATCGTGAGTTTTTAACAGCATCCGATGGGGGTCCCCATTCTTTACTTTTCGAACATACCCAAATACGCATTTGGCCAACGCATGAACTCGGCTACAACGCCTCTATTTGAAAACAAAAAAACAATGTCAATGGAATCAATCGAGAGACGAAACATTCTACGCCGCAAACGATCTTAAGTATGGCACCTGGTGTCCTCCGTGCTCAGACGGGGTCCATCTACGCAGGTCAATCCTACCAAACCTGGTGTTCGACTTCTCGGTTTCTTCTCGCAGCTAAGAAATATCCGGTATCAGTTACAACATCGCAGCGATCACCAATCACTGCCGCATTACTACAGCGGCGAACTCTGATCGGCTACCTAGACCTCTGCTTTACTGTTGCAGACCCTAAACGCGACTTCCGTGCATGTTCGTACTTGTGTGTAGGCCTATTGGACAGACTGCTGCTAAATGATACCCCAATTAGCAACACGGACCTCGAATTCGTTGGCTTGTTTACCTTCTTTGCTCGCATCTAGGCCAGGCCTTTCATCGGTTCTCGCAATGTGGATCACTGGAGCCCTGCAAGATGCTTGGGTAAAGGCCCAGTCAGGCGACGGGGACTACGTTCGGAAAGTAGGGAAGTGAGGCATCCACGACCACTCAGCCAGCAGCAAGAAACGGCTCGAAACTCAGGGGTGTGTGTCTTACCCTGATCCGTTTGGATCTTCGTTCCATCTACAGTCGACGGGGAAGGTGTTGCTACCGCTCAGCCCGGACATAGTAGTGTCACCGACTTGCCCTAGCGAGACCTTCGGCCAATGGAATTGCCGCATCGACGTGCACGCACCCGTCCTCGCGTGCACCACGCGTCGGTCTCTTGCCTTGCTTGGGCCGACGATCCCGCCCCCGGACTATCTTTGGGGGTTGACCTCTTTTTCCTCCCCGGCCTCCACGGGCCCAGCCTCGGCCAGTGGCTTGCGATTCCATCGTAGAACTTGCGTAGTCTCGGCCTGTGGCAACATGGCGCAGAGTGTTCAATTAGCCGCCAGGGGGGTATCGCTTACCGGAGGCGAATCCGCAGGGCGTTCACCGTGCACAGCAGCCCCTGTGACTCGAACTCATCGGGGCATGTGGTACGATTTGAACTAGAACGTCTTGTCTGAAAGAGCAGGACGTTCTCTGCCACACTTGATGGCTGTGGTAAGTGGTACGATACGGCACTGAGGGCCAGATGAAGGGTCTAGGTATAGAAAAATCAGATCATTTATAGACCCAACGTATTTGGAGTGGATTGAGATAATAAAAGGTCGCACAACATCTTACGATTCCAGTAATTGGATGTGTCATGAATTGAGGCGCGTGGAATGCCACCAGTACGCAAGTTAATGTTAGTTTATACGGTTTGGGGACGTTGACGTCCCAGGAACTTGGCATGGACTGGCCTCATTCACAACACGTTGTGGAAGGGACGACTGTGGGTGAGGACCCCTAAAATGATGATTAGCAAAAAGGTGTTAAGTAGGTGTCGCATGAGTGTTGGTTGTGTCACTCACGTCACCGAGTGAACAATATGGTCATATCGACCTTTACATTAAAGCGGAGTGTGTCCCACTTTCTCTTTCTAGAAAAGACAAGACAAGCCATTTGACCGGGCGCCGGGTAAATGCAATGCGACGAAAGCGTGCAAAGCCAAATAATGATGACGTGGGCCAACCGCCGGTGTTCTCCGCCCGCACAACCCGTCGGCTTGAATGAACCCGAATTTTCCGAGCCCGACGACCGAAAAAGAGGGCGTTTATTAAATGCTGATTAGTATGTTCCCGAGAGAAGCATTTCAACATATGAGCTGCGTAAAGAACGCTGCGCAGGGAACGAGCCTTGCCAGGCAAAATGATGTCAGGAAGCGAGGGAACCCTTATCTTTTACATGGAATGTGATTTCAGATAAACTTCGCTCGGCACACATGCAAAGCGCAAGCGAGCAACACGATGACAATGCGAATACATAGAACAGTAGGACTGAATACGTCCCGGTCTGGAACCTATCAAGTCGTTCTACGAACGGCAAAGCGCTGGTCGGGCGAGATTCCAGGGGCGACTCGGACGCCCACTGGGCAACCGGTGTCTACATGACAAAGGAACAACTACGGATGATATCCACACATCCACAACATAGTAGGCCGGTGATGGAATCATCTCATCAAATCAGAGCTGTGGATTGCTAAGATTACGATGATTAAGGAGAAAAGTGGCGGGAGTTGCTGAGGTAAGAGTGGGGGATGTGGGGTTGTCTAGATGCCGACTTAGGTAAGCATACGATAAGGCAGGCCGACCAGTGTCGGAGTGTCCAGGAGGCGAGTTTGGCTCCTGTGCGAGGGTGGCGGCACAGCGAGTCAGGGGAAAACAACTCCATAGGGCTATTTGGTGCCACGGGAGGGAAAAAGTAGCAGAAAGGCAGAGGACGTTGGATGAAGGGGTTCTCGGAGTTTGGGGCGAGGGAGCAACTGGATGTGGCCAAAAAGTGCGTCGGTGCGATCTGGACGGGGGCGCTTTGGGGCGCACGGGGGAATGAGGCGCACTAGAAGATGTGGATATTGGCGCCGCAAGACGAATTGGGTTGTGGCGGTTTTCACTGGGCCGGCGAGGACGGTTTATGTGACGTGGGTAGGGGAAGATAGTCGGTACGCGTGGTCTTTGTGTCCTGTGTCTTTCTTTCTTCTCTGGGAAATACGGGTGGAAACGGCTAGTTATGTGGAAAGGGCCAGGTGGGTGAGGGTGAGTCAGAGCGAGATGTGAAAAGCCCGAGATGAGATTTCCCCGATTATGGTCATGAACCGGGAGCTTGGCCATACCAATCTTTCCCGGCTGGTTCGTACTATAAATCTGCCCCCGTTTATCGTCTCCTCCTCGCCGAACCAAGTCATTCCCCCACACTCCATCGATCAACAACACCGTCCCCCGCCCTCACCCTCAACAACCCCTGTGACAATGTCTCCGACCTTCCAATACGATCTCCCGATGCGCGTCTCACTCACAGCGACCAACCCTCCGAAGCGCAACCTTTCCCATCGCCGACAGGCAAAGGCGGCAGATGTCGCCCGCATCCTCGACCCATCCTACCTCTCCTCTTCTGCCTCTTCCTCCCCGACATCGGTATATGCCGATACGGATGGCAATCTCCACGATCCCGACTATCGCTACTTCCCCGTAGTAGCCGCTATCCCCCGTCGGCCCGCCTGGGAGCGTGGCGGTGACGATGACGATAACGAAGACGAAGACGACGAGCGAGCCCGCCTCCGCAGCGTCTCCCCCCGGGAGCGTCGTCGTGCCCGCTATTCGGCTTACGAGCAGTCGATACCCTACGCCCGCCGCTCGTTCGATGAGGTCGTCGAAGAGCGACTTCGTCAGAGCCGCGTCTCCCAGAAGCTCCGCTCGAGAAGCCACTCTCCCCACTACGAGCCCACTCAGACCGTGGTTGAACCCAGAACCATCTCCCGAGAGCCCAAGCAGGAGCAGTACACCTCGATGGCTGAGACGACTGAATGGACGTGAGTTGCCTTGTTCTTCTTTTCCTGCCTTTTCGTCTCAACTTACGGTGGTGCCACCTTTTCCAGTCCCACGTGTGGAGAGCAGTTCCGTCGCCAATGGCAAGCGTTCACGCTTAGCATTCGCTTCACGATCTTCCGCGCACAGAGGAGGATCAGACGCAAGTTCGGTGCTTAACACCGATTATACCCCAGAATCGCCTTCAACCGACCAAGGTCCTCAACGACCTCGTCTTCTATGGTCTTCTATGCTTTTGACCACGGCTATCGACTGCCGTACATCCCAGCTAGGGCATAGCGATTAACGCCGCGGCACGATTGCCTGAGCGGTGTGTCCTTGCTTGCCACCCATGTTTGTGCAAAGGTGCCCTATTCTGCGCGCCGAGCCCCCCCTTTCCCATTTTCAGTCCCGGCTCGCGTTCGTCATTCTCCACATATGATTACCTCTGGCTGCCCTCTTAACCCCACAACGGTATATGCACTGACGTTTGTTACCGCACTCCGATTCTGCCCCCTTCCCCTCTCCATTAACGTTCTCATGACATCACGTTTCTCCCACGCATTTATTTATCAGGTTTCTTACACAAGTGTGTTATGGACACATGATGTTAACCCTCCTTTTGCTACACCGATAAATCAAAGAACATTGTCATACCCATTGGAGCCCGATGTCGAGGACATTGGACGTGTGCGATTTCCTGTGCAAAAAAACATAGAATTGCGATCAATGATTGCGGGTAGGGATGCGATGTGATCATGACGTAGAGCGATGTTCGCACCACCGGCATAATCAAAAAACTACTTTGGTCCGGGATACGGTGATTTTGCGCGCATTTGTCGTGGCGATGTTCGACCCGGGGAGCGCTGATGCCACTTTGGCATCGGTGCGAGGGACAAGTGGCGCCGCAGTGCCTTTCCGCGGGCATACCGTACCGCTCTGGCAGTGACTCCGCAGAAAGCCAAGCCAAGCCTGAGGACATAAAGTGGACATCAGTACGTGGCGGTGCCAACCCCTACTGAACTGGTGTGGCCTCGCGCTGCAGCAGTGCGGGTCAGCTGGCCGCTCACGTTCACCCCCTCGTTCCCTACAGTTGGGTTCCGGGTTCGGGTCCAAGCGTGGACACGCGCCGCCGCAAACCCCCTCTTCCTTCCTTCCCCCTCCCCCTCCAACCACCCCGAATCTACCTTGCCTGGCGGCGTGCCGCGTGCTTTAGGGGGTAAGACCGACGAAGGCGGACCGGGCGATAAGACCGCGCCACTCTGCCCCTCTCGGCACGGCTTCCACATGCTGGGCCGGCCGGGCCACGCGGTTGGGCGCGTGTCAAAACGTGCGCAGTGGAACCCCATCCCGTGGCGCAGTTGACGCGTAACCGCGTGGAGAGCGGCGGTGCGTGGCGACCCGGCATCAATTCATCATCATCAGTTGCGTACTTGTCTCCTTTCCCGCACCACAGGAATTGGTGGACACCTCGGTTAAAAAGCTGCGCATTATCCGACGGGTGGTGCTTATTAATAGAGTTTCTGGCATTGCCAGTGTGGATGTTGGTTGCAAAGTCGGCTTAATCAGCCGCGCCTTGTGATACTGCGCGGGACTTAGGACTGCACTGTCATCTCGGTTCCTGGTAAATGATGCCAAGCTGCGGGGCGGGGTGAGTTGTTCCGACTTTCAATTGCGGTGGTGCCTCTCCTATAGAAAACAATCAACGGTCACACAAGAATTTGAACCCACCCGCCACGCCGTCGCGTGAACTGAAATCCAGAATCCAATGGGGGTTGGCACCTTTATGATAAGGAGGAAGAAGCCACCGGCGAGGTTGCGCCTCAATGGGGAGGAATGGGAAACCCCATGGTCGCAACCAGTTGTGAACGGCGTTTTGGTGTGGAGATCAGCCCCGGGGCTTACTATTGCATACCACGTAATGCAAAATCACCTAGAGTTGATCATACTCAGGAGCCACAACAACGTCATGACTCGACGAACTGAAATGGCTATAGTGACTTCCTATCTATCTATGCAAGATACCTCGATATACTGCTACCGCTAGTAACCAAAAACTGTTCAAAAATGCTTATTTTTGTCTCGGATTAAATATTAGTTTGACTAATGAATGTGACTGTGTTTTCAGTCCTTGTGATATTTG
>Ga0307510_10000718_pt1 | contig 33931 bp, 22 predicted proteins | sample 12_EM_MG_FD_207224 | JGI IMG/M metagenome (GOLD analysis project Ga0307510, IMG submission 207224) | Populus trichocarpa ectomycorrhiza microbial communities from riparian zone in the Pacific Northwest, United States - 12_EM | ecosystem: Host-associated > Plants > Roots > Unclassified | place... | reverse complement strand
AATCTATTGGCAGAAATTCTGAAAGAATAGACACATAGAGATGATCTTGTCTGCCTGAAATCTTGTGAAGTCACTTTCACTTTAATAAGATGCCACTAGGAGAAGTAGTCAATCAAATCCCATTTTTCAATGACTATTAGGTAATCATGGAGCCATGCTCTCGTTGAAAATTGAAAAAACCCAACACAGGCCTCTCCATGAGTAGAAAGAAGACACATTTCTCTCTGTTAATTTACAATTATTTATCTAAATGAATCATTTAATTAGCTTAAGATTTTAAATTAAGATGATTTTATTGAAAATAAATAAATAAATTAGCTGAACCGTTCATTTCAAAATAATCATGGAAATAAAATTAATGCTTGTAAAGTCATCCCCGTTATTTTTAATTTCTAATGGTGATTTTGCGATAGGATCGAACTCAGCGATGCATGGTTCCCTCGACACCAAAATACAAACAATGATAATAACTTATCACCAGTACATTTCTCAACTGAGATTCTGTTTATTTTTATATTTTTAAGTATTTTTTTAAAAAAATTATTTTATTTTATTTTTTAAAAAAATTATTTTATTTTATTTTTTATTGTTTTAAATTAATTTTTTTTATTATTTCTAGATTATTTTGATGCGCTATATTAAAAATAATTTTAAAAAATAAAAAAAAATATTATTTTAATATATTTTTAAATAAAAAATATTTTAAAAAATAATTATAATCATACTCTCAAACACGTTCTAAATCAATAAGATTTTGATGATCTTATAAAACCAGCAAAAGAGCAATATAATGTTATTTAATTATATTAATTAATTCTAAAATAATCATAAATTAATCAAACAAGCTTTAATATATGAAATTATATATCAAACTCAACATAAATAATAATTAAATCAAAACTAAAATAAGATAAAATAATCATAAATTAACAACTAACCCAGAAATTTAAAAGTAAAATATAGTGTTTATCTTGATTTCAAACAAATCCTAATATATTAAACTTAGCACAGACAATAATTCAGCTCAACAAAAACAATAATAAAAACCTCACAAAATTAAAAGGGTTTATATATGAGAAAAAATTGGTGGTCGTACCAGCAATCTCCAGGAAAACCCACTAGTCTGGTCAACGGTTTTTATAAATTTTCGGTGGGACTCCTATCTCTTTTTCGCATGGAATGGTTTTCTAATTTTTTTTTTTTTCAGACTTGGATCCTTGCATCTATCGAAGCGCCTAACCCAAACACACTTTCCAATGAATCTCGAGATTATTTGGTACTGTGATTTAATTGTCTTTTTATAAATTTTTTATTTTTTTATTTAAATTATATTTTTTAATTGATTTTTATAGGATGATATTAAAAATTAAAAAATATTATTTTAACATATTTTTAAATATAAACATTTAAGAAACAGAACGCGAGATTATTTTACATTATAGTTTAATTGTTTTTTCTGAAAATTTTATTTTTAATTTTAAATTACATTTTTTATTATTTTAATATAATAATAAAAAATACTATTTTAATATATTAACAAAGAAAGAATTATTATAAAAAATAATATGATTCAGTCTCTGAAACATACCCTCACGAGCATTCGTAATTGTTGTGGCAGCTGAGGAAACATCATAAATGTATAATTTTTATCAATTAACGGAAAATTATTATTGAAATTCTGGATTATGCAAATTATAATTTTTTATTATTATTAATATGAATTTTTAAATTAGTTTATATATATCTTAATTTAATCTTATAAATTTTAAAATTAATAATTATATAAACTTGAAATCATGACTGAATTCTTGATTGGACAAGTGAATTTATTGTCAGTTTGAAGGGTTACGCCTATCAATGGAATTTGTATATCATGATCGAAATTTCGAAACTATTCCGCAACCTTGCTACGTCGTTTTAAAGAAGGCATTTCAAAGTAAATGCCATGATTATTGTCCTTCATGTGCATGGTGCATATGTCAGTGTTTGACGTCGTGGAAGCATATTCATGAATTTCATGTGTGCATGTTTCTCAGTTAGAGACCCATGACCGAAAAACATTAACACAAAAATAATCGATGAAAAGGAAAGGTATGTCTGTTTTTTTTTAAATATATATATTTTAAAAAAACTTCAAAAAAATTTATTAATTTTTTTATATAAAATATTAAAATATTAAATATTTGTTTTAATTTTATTATATTATTTGATCTAAATTAATCTATATCAAGCTATGTAACATAAAACCCCACTTCTTAACCAGATCATCTTCGAGATCAGATGTAATAATTATGCTACACCATTTACAAACATCTAAAAATAATACGACAATATTGCGCCTATGATCATAGAACATGCAGCGGGGAGGAGGGGATGGATTATCCGTCGGGAGACCGCTGATGTTGACCTGCGATCTGCACTGCTCCATATTTCACAGCCCAATCATTCCCTGAGAATGAAGCTTCATAGCTCGAAACGTAGCAACCAGCCAACCATATCAATAATACAATCCGGGTCAGATTCAGAAACACTGGTTCAGCCTCTGCCACCCAAAGTAGCAATCACTCATTACATTTCTTTTCACAAATCTATACCGTACGATTTGGTGATGTCAATTAATGTACGTTCGATAGGTGGACCCTCTTAATCGTGTGTTAGATCGCGATCTGGACGGCTACGATTGTTCCGGTAATATTTCCAGGGGTCCACGAGAAATTTGCAATGCCGAGGTTATTGAATAAAAAATAGTCTGTCTCCTCGACCCGTCAGATAACAAAGATGTTGTGAGGTCAAGGAAGCCAGAGCCGACTTAATGTGAACAGAAGTTTTTAAATACTCAACCCAATTTAAAAAGCTTAACCAGCTAAAATTTTATAATTTATATTATTTTTTAATATATTTTTTTAAATAAATTTTTAAATTTAAAATTTACATAGGCCCATTTTATTTTATGCTTAATTTTTATCAAATAAATAAAGATGGTAAGATTCAAACTCGTGACCGTTTATTTATCAAAATTCTAATACTATATTAAAAAATCATTTTAATCCAATAACTTAAATAATTAAACAAAATTTTAAAAAATAATTTATATTATTCATTAATACCTTAAGGGAAAGAGACTTTCTTTCACTTCTATTTACTTATTCGGAAATGATTGAATGTCCCTGTGGCTGTGCCATAGGAGCACGTGGGTAGATTTGATAGGGCCACATGGATGAAAAAAATTTAGTTTAGTACCTCATCGTATGTGTATTTAAGCCACTTTAATTTTGGGTCCAGAAGTTGATATCGAAGTCTAAGGTAATGAGCAATTAAATATATCATGATGGGAAAACCTAAGAAAATCTAGTTTAAACCATTGCTTCCAACCTTTAAGAAAGAAATATTAAATATATTGCAAGGAAATAAATCAGTACATAGTTTTGTTTATAGACATTGCAGAGTTTTAAGAATGCTTATTAATTAACTTTGAGGGGTTGTTTAACTGATCAGTCTTGGATTTTCTCCCTCGTGATCATAATTTCTTTCAGAGTTATTGCAAGTTTATATAATTGTTAATTTTTAGGCCCGTAAAATCAGTTGAAATGCAAGCAAACTGGCTCAAACATCAAAAAAAAAAATGTTTATTAATTTGTTAAATTGTTTACTTTTTTTAAAGATTGCAAGAGATTTTTAAGGAAATTACAAATATTAAAACTCATATCTCAGATCATTACTTTTTCTTATCTGGTATGCCTTGAGGAGCTGATCCCGGGCAAATCTTTACTTGAAAGGTTGTCAATAACAAATTCCGAGATAGGCCTTCCTCATGGAAATGGAGGATGCTTAGAATGGCAGGAAGAATATGCATGATTAAGAGTGTTCTAAACTCAATGCCCAAAGGGGCATGTAGGCTTCCGACATCCATTCAAAGAAGATTCCTCTGGGCAGGGATTGATAAACAAGGAAAGATTTGCAAGGTCTAATGGTGCACAACTACAAGAGAAAAGACTTGTGGAGGTTCAGGTATCGGATCATTACTCGGAAAGAATAAAACTATATTATTCAAATGGCTTTAGCGACCATGGTTAGGGATGAAATTTAATTTAATTGAGTTGATTTTTAATGTTTTAATGATGTTGACATGTTTGAAATTGGCTGTGAGTATTGTTGGTGGATTGCTGATGATTGAGTTATTGTTAGAAAAGTATGGAAATTGATGGAATTGTGTAAATTTTAGTGTTTAAAAGATGTTGTCATGTCTAAATTTAATTAACACATGTGATAATGAATTGATGATAATGTGTTATCTTCATTGTAATTCATGTAGAATAAGTTGTTTGAGTAGAAATGAAAATATAAAAATCAGTGAAAATTGTGCAAAGTTTTGGTGTTTTAAACAATTTTATTATGCTTGAATTGCGTTAGTATAATGATGAAATTGTGTTTAACCATGATTGTTATTCATTTAGATATAGAGTAATTCTTGTAAGCATAGAATAATGAAAGTATAGATTTGTGTAATTATTGGGTGTTTATAATGATGTTGTTATGTTTAAAAATTGATTGGAAACTTGTAATTTAAAATGATAGGAAAAATAAAGTTAAGGAGGATGAAATTGTTAAAAAAATTATTTTAAACAAAACAAATAATAATCAAAAGAATGTGAAATAAATTTGAAAGATTGAAAAATTGGAGGGGGTGAAATTGAAAAAAAAATATAATTTTATAAATTACAAAAAAGATATTCCAAATATGTACTGAATTGAAAAAAAAACACCAATTTTAAAAAATTAGCCAAGGAAAATCCAATAAATCATGACAGATAAAAAGATTCGAGACAACTTAGGTTATTTAAAAAATTAGTGATAGATTTTACAAAAAAAAAAAAAAGATAGAGCCTAGTTTCCAATTGAATAAATATTAAATGATGAAACTAAAAAAAATGAGTTTAAACAAATAAAATAAGATCAAACAAACTCAAACAAACCTTCTAAATTTAGGATAATTTTCAAAATTTGCAACTCGTGTACTTCTAGATTTGATCTCAATCAAGAAGCTTAATCCCCAACTATTTTAATGTTGAATGATGAAATTGAAAAAAAAATCAATTTTAAAAAAATTTCAAAGTAAAAAAATAAAAATCAAAATAATGAATATTAAATTTGATAGGAAAAGTAAAATTAAGGAGGATGAAATCATGAAAAAATTAAAAATGATCATAGACAAAACAAATAACAATAAAAAAAATGGGTATCAAATTTGATAGGAAAAAAAAAACTTTAGGTGGATAAAATTGAAAGAAAAAACCAATTTAAAAAACATTCCCAAACAAAACAAAAGGCAATCAAAAGAACGAGGATTAAAATTGAAAGTTAAAAAAATATATCGGGGTAAATTGAATTTTTTTTTATCAAAGTAAAAAAAAAACAATTAAAAAAATAAAGATCGAATTTGATAAGGAAAAAAAAAAAACAAAGAATGATGAAATTGTAAAAAAAAATTAATTTAAAAAATGATGTCAAACAAAACAAATGCCAATAAAAAGAATATAGACTAAATTTGAAATATTATAAACTAAAAGAGGGTGAAATTGAGAAAAAATCTAATTTTTTAGATTATTCAAAATAAAAAAAAATAAAAAACAAAAAGACAATGACCAAATGTTAAGGAGAAAAAATCAAAAGGGTTGGTTAAAATTTTGAAGGTGCTAGCATGGAATTCAACATTGAGAGAAAGAAGAAGGAAAAAAATAGCCCATAGTGTCAAAGTAGAGGTGTATGTGGTGCACGTGCCGCCTTATTACGGAGAAAGTGTCAAGACCTTTCAAACACTATAATGGAAAGTAGTGTTTGGTGGTCAAACAGCCCAGAACGCGTTGGTCAAAGGGCTTGGGAGCACCAACCTATTGGCCCATGTGTGGCTTGCACTATTAACTTTTTTCTTAAATGATATTTAATAAATACTTAAATACAAAAAATACCTCTCTGTCTCCTTCATATTAACCAAAACACCAAGGTAAAATGACTAGAAAACAAAGTTACATAATTGTTTTTTAAAAATTAAAAAGATTAATTCTATGGTAAAAAAAATAAAAAGATCAATATGCACCTATATAATATGAAAAGAACAATTATATCATAATGAAAAGATAATCTTATTATCAATTCTTAGTTTCAAAAGTTTAATAAGTTAATAATAATTTTATTATCACACTATTATAATAAATAGAATTTTAAGTTTTAATGAATGATGATTTCCTTCACAGATTTAGTGTTTTTTTTTAGCAAGGTGGGCAAAATCCACTTTCTTCAAGCACCACCGGGGCTTTTTTATAAATATTAAGGTAGTATTTAAAATTACAATAGAAGTTGTTTTTTAAATTATTTTTTATTTGATATTGTTTTAAAATAATTTATTTTTTTATTTTTATAATTTATTTTTAATAACAACACATGAAAACAATTTAAAATTATCAAAAAAATATTGATTTAAAAATAAATTAACATCACGATTTAACTGCAAAAATAAACACCAAAAAGTATACTCCTAGGGCTAATGGAAACCAAAAAAACGTAAAAAAACCATGAAGGCTGAAGAGAGAAGAACCGGTCATTTTCCATTTCACCAATTAGAGAGACAAGAACAAGAATCGCCTCCCTCCCCCCTACTCTAAAACACAGCCCAAAGCTCACGTCAATCTCTAACTCAAAAAGATCCTGGTCAACATCCGCCGTCCACGTGGTAAGATCTTCTCTACTATTTATAGAAACCTGTCTCTTTTGTTCTATCCAAATTCCATTGGCTCACGTGTCCTCCTTCTCGAACTATCAGAGAAAGAAAATACTTTTTCCGAAAATAAAAAATAAAAAAATTGATAATAATAAAGCCCCCAAAAATGAAGCTTGCACATGCACTAAAGCCAAAAAACATACGTGCCCCTGTTTTAGCTTAGAACTCAACACTTCTCGCGATCTAATTGGTTGTTCAGGTAGGCCCAATGCCAAAGATCTTTTCATTTTAGTGGGTCCCAGGAAACCGCTACAAATGCCACGTTGTGAACCCCAACCAATCCCCTTCCTGCGCTGTTAAACACAGTGCTATCACACGTGTCTTCACCTTAGTGCGTGTCATCCCTACAGTCCCTATAAAACACCACCACTACACCACCTTGGATTTAGTGCCTTCGTTTAAGAAAAACTAAAAGATAGAGGGAGGGAGAGAGAAAATAAGGAGGTTTTTAAGTTCAAGAGAGAGATATGGATGGTAGAGGAGGGTGTTGTATTGCAAGATATGCAGGTGGCGGAGGAGCGTACGACATGTCCAAGGTGGACCGGATAATGTTGAGGTTCAGGCCAATAGCGCCTAAACCGTCCACGGCCCCGTCCTCCGCTGCTTTTGTTTCAGGTGGTGGATCGTCGCCAGAAATGAGTGATGCAAGTCCTAGGTCAGGTAGAGGAAAGAGAAAGTACAACAATACCAGTAATGGTAATAATACCAAGAAGTGTAATAGTGGTGGCGGTAGTAATAGAAAGAAAAAGGTTTTAGGGGAAGAGAATAAGGTAGTAGTTGATTCTTTTGTAACTTTGCCTCTCTTGCCGGAAGCACCTGGCCGGAAAGATTCCCCGGCGAAAGAACCTAAGTGTGAAGCCGGTTCGTGTTCCCTCACGCCAAAGCAAGTTAATAGTACGTCTACGTGGCTTAGTTTTGGTGGCAATGTGAAAGATCATGCTACTGGTCATAATCAGTCGGTGGGCTTTGGCGTGCCGGCAGATCGGACAGTTGTGATGCCAGGAGTGATGAATATAGTGGGGTCATGTGTGACACTTGAATGCGTGACCGACACGTGGGTGGATGTGGATGGTCTAGGGCGTACTGATAAGGAGAAGAGGGTTAATCTGGAGAAGGACACGTGCCCGGGGTTTATATCTGACGGTTATGGGAGAGTTACGTGGACAAACGAGGCGTACAGGAAGATGGTGGGCCAAGGGGAGGGAGGAGATCATCAGGTGTTTGTGTGGTTGGCGATAAAGGAGAAGGCGCCGGTAACGGTAGCATTAGGAGGTCACCAGGCTTTCACTTGCAGGGTTAGGGTGCAATACCAGAAGTATAACACGAGTGAGGTTGATGGGAAGGAGAAGAGTTCGATCATTACGGTGCCGTGTGATGTGTGGAGAATGGATACTGGTGGCTTTGCATGGAGATTAGACGTCAAGGCTGCTCTCTGTCTGGGCCGGTAAACTAAAGAAGAGAAGAACAAGGAAACCAGGCCAGCAAGCTGCTACCTTGTGATATGATATTATCAATATTTTATGACCTAAGTAGTAGTACTACTACTAGTATTGTTAATTACCCTAAACTGAGGCTTTAGCATGGACATGATGTCGGTGATGATCATAACCTTAAAATTGTGCATAGTTTTTGGTGGTCCAGCTGCTTCTCTGATGTTTGCTCTTCATAACTTTTTCACTGCTCACTGATGGTCTATTCTCTCCTTATCTTTATCTTCGTTTTCTTTGGGTGTTTTGTGTTCGCTCTTCAAGTCTAGATATTTGTTGATGAGAAACATTCTGGAAAGTAAAGCTTCTTGTAATCATATTATTTAGTAAATCGTCTCTTTAATTATTCGCGGGGCACTATTCCGAGCTATGTATATTTTTATGTGCTGTGTTGTGTACTTTCTTTAATTTGTTGTGTAAGAGATAGATAGAGTTTAAGCTTAAAAAGGTTAGCCATAGCCGAAGAGAGATCATGTATACGAGGGTGGTGGGGTGAGGTGTTCTTTGTCACGAGAGGGAGGGCACGAGCTGGGACAGGTGGTTACAGATAGGGTGCCGTACACGTATACGGGGTCGTTTTAGCTTCCACGAGAGGCTACAACTGTCTCAGTTGTGTATGCTCTCTCTGAAATCTGAATGATGTATGCTGCAGCAGGTAGCTAAGCAAGGTGTGTGCATGCCAGCAGTGGCTTTTGGCTTTTGGCTTTTGGAATTTTATATGGGCAAGCAAGCAAGCTTATCAAGAAGAAGTGTCCTCCGATCCTATCTATGTACGTGCCTTGCCTTGACCACGAGGCTGTGGATGTAGCTTTAGTGATATTTAAAAAGTACTGAATATAGTGTAATTTATTGAACTTGATAATTGGTTGTATAATTAATATACTAATTATATTTGTTGGTGGATTAAGTACATAGAATAATGTCGGTATCGTAAGTCCCCTCTTATATCTAATAAAGATGTGATAATGGGCACTTGAGGGTCTAGCTGCTGTGGTCAATCGTATGACTTGTTCCGTCCCCGTCCCGGGTTCGACTCTCTATGTGCACGCCTGTCATCCCCGCGGTGCCTTACCTGCTCCTGGGCTTGCAGGATGTCTAGTGGGCCGTGGGGAATAGTCGTGATGCGCGTAAGCTGGCCCGGACACCCCACGTAAATAAATAAAAAAAAAAAGATGTGATAATGGAGTTTTTTCCCCGTAGCGATGGTCCTGGTCCTTCAAAAAAAATACTATAGGTAGTAATTAATGTAGTAAATTCACACCTTTGTAATAATAATAATAATAATAATAATACTGAGCTCATCTTTAACCGTCTATTAACAACAACATCAAGTTGTAGTGTTTGATATTGAGAATAATAACGGTTTCTGTAAAAACCATGTCTTTTATAATTCAGTTAAAATGTATAAAAAGTCAACTTAAAATTTCATGATGATTTAATAATAAAAAAAAAAATCAAGATCTAATGCTAAAAAAAATTGAGTTACTGAGGATACACACCAGAGCTTTATTTTTGACATACCTAATATTCTTAAAAAGATCTTGACGAGAAAATTATAATCATATTTTGAAAAACCATCAAAAGTAATAACAGTTGTTTCTCAAAATATTTTTGATTATGAAATACATCAAAATAATATTTTTATTATTTTTTAAAATTTATTTTTAATATCAGCATATTAAAACCATAAAAAAAATTCAAAAATTAAAAATAAAATCAAAACTTTTCAAAAACCCTTTTTTACAGCCAAAACAAAACAAAGATATCAGTGGGCTTGGGCCATGCTTGACACGTACTCAATACACGTTTCCAGTGGTGTTATTAATGCTAGCTAGCCTTTTGAAATCTGAAGTGTCCCTTGAGAAACAGCTGCTTAGACGATTTATGGACCAGGCCTTGGCCCCTTCAAAATCTGCTGGGTTTGTTCAATTTGCTCTGTTAATAATGTTATTGTACTAGCACGTCCATAGAGGGCAAATACACTGCTACGAGTATGTTAGCGAAACTTTTTATAATACTTAATTAATCATGATCGAAGTTCACACGAAGTACAATTACATTTGACAAATATTAATTTCACGCTAAAAAAAAGTAAATGTATTGCATTTTTATTATAAATTGTTAAATCACATATTGACTTGATTTCTTCTTCTTTTCTTTTTTCAAATCCATAATATTCATAATTATCCATAAAAACAAGAATTCTATGTCAAAATATTTGATTTGATAAAAAATACCTTTAAATTTTGAAAATCATCACATGTTTTAAGATAATTTTATTAATAAATATCAAATTTTATTTATTTTTTTATAAAATCCTACATCTAAAAATTTTAAAGCTTTCTACTCTTTATAAAAGGAAAAATAAATTATATCATAATACATAACATAACATGTAAATAAATTCAACTCTATTATATTTGTTTTAAAAATAACTTAATTTCATTTTTTATTACTTGCCTGTTTATACATGACACAAAATATAAAAATAATCTTTTTAAATCAGTCACAACCTATATATAGTACCTTATTGATATTTTATTTTGACTATTAAAACTTTGAAAATACATAAAATAGATCCACGGAACCAATAATTAAAATCTAAATAATAATAAAATTACATCAAGATTTATCAAAACATTCATAATTTTTTTGTTCATGCCTATATTCTTAATTTCTATACACACCACATGTAACTAAAATCCAAAAATAATAAAATTACATCAAAATTAAAAAAAAAAATTATATTGGACCTTGGTTATTATTGTTTTTATAGGGAATTCTTGGTTATTTAACTCCTTTAGAGAAAAAGATATGTATATTTTAGACAAACCATATTAATATAAAAAATATTTTTTTTTATTCATGTCTATATTTTTGATATTTATATCATTTATATATTAAAAATAAAGCCTTTAAAATAAAATAATTTATGAAAGTTACAATGACAATGTAAACATGATAAATTTTAACGAATCCTTAATAAAAACTTATTTACATTTGCACGTTATATATTTGAGTTATATATAGATGATTTTCTTTTATTTTTATTTTTAAATAATATTTTTATTTTCTTTGAATTAATTTTCACATTTTTATAGAGATTTTATCAATGCACTTACTATGCATGACGCAAGAACATTAATTGTTTGGAAATGCGGTCCAACCCGTATTTTTAAAAAATTCATTTTTGTTTTGCTAAAAAATAACTTTTTTTATGTTTTTTGATTGTTTTGATATGCTGATCTCAAAAATAATTTTTAAAAAATAAAAAAATATTATTATAATATATTTTTAAATAAAAAACACTTTAAAATACAACAACAACTACAATTTCAAACCAGCCCTAAAAAAAAATGATCCGTGGGCTAATACAACACAATAGGAGCGCATGGGTATGGATCATGGCTATGTTGGCTGAGGATATAAAAGATCAGGGCAAGATGGAGCATGTCACAGCCGGAAGAAAACTGGGTTCATATGGCACGGGCCTGTCACCTTGCCGATCCAATAACCCATTTTACCCTTATACTTTTTTAAAATAAATAAATAAATAAAACAGAGAGAAGAAGGACACCAATCTTTTTGGACCACAATATATCTATCAAAATTAAATTGTTTTTCCAACTAATGTTAAATACTCAAATTCATTATTTATATATGTTTGTGTTTGTTAAAGTATTTTCCAATTAAAAATGCATTAAAAAATATTTGTTTATTTTAATATCAACCTATAAGAACATTAAAAGTGAACTTAAAAAAGTAATTTAGAATTTTGTTTTTTTTTTTAAATAATGGTGAACTTAGTAAGGGGACTAGCATAACGACTAAATACAAAACCATGAAAAATATAGGGACTGAGTTCTAATTTCTTAATTTTAGAATGCACGTGGCAAGGATATATAATAGGTTACGATTGTTGCACTTAAATTATTTTGTAAATGCAACATGGTCCTTTTGTTGGTTTTTCTCACAGTTAAATTATTTTCCTGCCTGAAATATATTTTATTTGTAATAATAAAAATTAATTTTATATAATACAAACAAAATTAAAATTGTATTTAACAAATTTAATTTAGAAAATTTAAAAGAGAAATTAACAGTCAACTTTGATGAGGATACTAACATGTTATTTCTAAAACAATGGAAAGAATTAAAAAAATCATAAAAAAAAAACATATGGATATCTAGACTATTGACCTCCTCTCTGCAAACGTATTTTTATATAAAAAAAAAAAACTTGTGTCCGTGCCACCTTATTTTTTTTTGTAGCTGCAGCAAAACAATTTATTGCGAGTTGAAAAAATTATACCTCTGTTTAGTAAAACACATGGAGAATTAAAAGTGCAAGTGAACATTAAAAAAAATATTAATAATAATTAAAGATTAAGTAGAGAGATGAATACATTTCAAAATATTTTTTATATGGCGAGGAGTGTTATAAAATATTTTTATTTAATTACATGTTAATTTTTTTTATATAAAAAATAATAAATAAAATTGATTTTCTAATATAATTCCTTTTTTCCTGAATTGTTTTTCTACAAAGAAATATAACTCTTTTATTATATGCCCTTCATTCAATAAAAATAAAAATAAAATCATAAAAAAATAAAAAATATTTGGATAGTTTGAAAGAAAGACAAACTGAAGAATAAGCTGAGCTCATATTTCAATTTTAATTAAGTGAGAGTTGCTTCAATATGACTCTTATAAAAAAAAAATTCAAGACAACATCATTATAATATTCTTTTAGATGTGTTTTAAATTAACTGGAGTCAATTATAACTAACCTGTCAGATTTATGAACCGGTTGATTGGTTCAAATAGGTTTCGTGACTCTTATGAGCACCACCTGCATTCTATCTAAGGTTGTCGTCTTTGATTTTTCTAATTCTCAACTCTATCGATGCACGGGTAGTCCATTACACTATTTGGGATTTAATCGTTCAGGTATTGCTTTAGACAAGTTCATACATCAAAATAAAATAAGTAGGGGTGATTATTTTCGGTTCGGTTTGATTTTTATAAAAAAAAAGTAATCAAACCAAAGTTTTTTTAAAAAAAACCGAAACCGGGTCAAACCGACCGGTTTCGGTCAAGTCTGGTTTTTTGGGCAAAACCCGGTTCAAACCGGTTTGGCTCGGTTTTGACTTGGTTTTTTCCGGTTTTGGCTAGGTTTTTCGGTTTGGCTCGGTTGTGGCTCGGTTTTTCCGGTTTGACTTGGTTTTTTTTCTGGTTTTTTTACGGTTTGGGTTCGGTTCGGTTCGATTTTTTCAGTTTTTTGCTTATAAAACCGAAACCGAACCGAGCCGGCCGGTTTTTTCAAAATTTTAATCGGTTTAATCGGTTTTTTTTACGGTTCAATTTTTTCGATTAATTTTTTTCCGGTTTTTCAGTTTAATCAGTTTTTTTACTCACCCTTAAAATAAATACATTTATTGGTAAGCTGTCAAACAAATCATTCAGTAGCTTAAGTCCATGGTGAGTTTTGGAATTCGTTTTAGCAGTATATGAAATCACTCCTTTCAAGGGTTTAATGATGTCGACTAGGTTGATGATATAGATGACATACATAGTGTCCGAGCATGTTGTGTCGTTCATGGAACCACTCTAATTTCAAGGGTTTGATGATGTCGACTAGGTTGGTGACATAGATGACATACATAGTATTGGAACATGTTGTCTCATTCACGGAACCACTCTAATTAGTTAGAGTTGTGAACAATAGCACATTGTTGCTCGTAGCAGTATTGAATTATAATATAAATCACTCTTCATCACAACAATTGAATTACATTGGCTTAAATCCATTTTACATGATTTGCGACTCCTCCTAGTAACCAATCCTATGATATTATTACTTACTTGTTATTTGATTCAATTTTCCGTAACAGAACTAAACATATTAAAATTAATTTTACTATATTTCAAATCAAGTTTTGGTAAAAAAAACTTCAGATCTCCTTTTTATCCACTAAGGAACAAATTGCAAATTTATTAACCAAGCTACCATCAACCATTCGTTTTCAGCTATTGCGAGATAGCTTTCTAGCCAGTTTGGAAACGCGGGTCAACTCGTGTTTTCAAAAAATTCAATATTTTTTGCTAAAAATTAATTTTTTTTTGTATGTTTTGAATCGTTTTGATGCGCTGATCTCAAAAATAATTTTTAAAAAATGTTATTTTGATGCATTTCGACACAAAAAACACTTTGAAAAACAATCGCAACCACACTCTCAAACAAACCTGTTTTTCTTGGTTAACGGGGCATGCTGGAGATAAATTCCAAAACTGAAACTACATGCTATAGGGCTAACTAAAACTCTTCTTCTTGTACAATTCTACAAACATCATTGAAACTTTTAGTACCTATTTTTCTTGGAATTAAGAAACCTACAAAGGTGGTGAATTCAACTCATCATCGAATCTATGATGATGAATCTCTACAATCCAATAACTCGCCATGCTTTTTTGGTCTGTTTGGAAATGTACTTGCTGTTGCTTTTCAAAATGTTTTTCATGTTGAAATGTATTAACTTTTTTTTTTTTAGAAACATGAGTTGACTCACATTTCCAAACACTCTCAAAACGAGAGAAATGAAACAAATTCACCAACTATCTCTAAAAGTACAAAACCTACAAATATGTTCAAGTGCAAGAAGAAATACCCAAAAATCACGAACACAACAGAGCAGCCAACCACTTTTTCTTTTTTCGTGTCATTAAATATAAACAAAGTCAGTTAAAATCGTGTTTAGTAATGTGATAAATATTATCTCTTAAAGTGTTTTTCAACTTGATAATATATTAATTTTTTTTTTAATTTTTAAACTTTATTTTTAACACCGGTACATCAAAACAATAAAAAAAATTAATTTTAAACCAACCAAAAATCTAAATTTTTTAAAAATATGCGGACAGCTGCATAAAGAAGACACTAAGAGGCAACAATGCTTTACTTTATTTTACTCTCGTTATTATAGCTAAGGATTGGTTTGATTAATAGGAATGTGGATGCAGTTACTTACCTGAAGCCGGTCATAAATGAACTCAGGCAGCCATCTGAAATATCAAAAGATAAAGTAACAATTTTAATTTTAAATATAGCCGCAAACTTAACTGCTAGAATCTCAAGATCCCAACTCCTTCCTTTTCTACTGCCCTCTCTTCGGTTGTCGAAAATTTATTTCCAATTTATTTAACCAATTTTTTTACCGGACAATACACACTTGCCAAAAAAACCCCAGAAGTCAGTAAATAAGTGTAAGTGACAAGGTCAAAGTTTCCGAAGCAAAGCAAGCTAAAAAAGTCAAGCACGTGGGAGCTGCGAAACACAAGCTCCCACATGCCGCGTCACATGGCGGTGAAAATGTCAATAAAAACATGTGTTCACCAACCCCTCCTTACCTCACAATGATCCACACGCTCCAACAAAAACGTTACACGTGTAATTATGTCGGTAAACGTACACGTGTTAACATAGTACAGCGATTATCTTTATTAATATACGCGGCGCGCTTTTGTTTTTGTTGTGAGTATAATTATATATAAAAAATCCAGCACGATCTACGCAGAAATGGCTTAAAGTAAATCGGAGCCGTTAGATCCTGAACTTGACGGTGGTATAAATAATTATTAATTATTAATTATTAACCATTAGATCTAACCGAGTGAATAAGTAAACGGTGAGGATTGTTTAAATAGCGGCGGGCATATAAGGCCGAGTGGGCCTTTAAATAGACGACCAAACTAGCCCATCAAATCCCACACACTTCTGGAAGCTCTCTCTCTCGTTTCTCTTTCTTTCTCAATCGCGAAGAGAAAGGGTTCTCTCTCTAGGGTTTGTTGGAATCAAAGGCGAAAGCGGGAGATCCAGGTTTTGAATTGGTTTGATTAATAAGCCTTGATTTTTCTCTCTCGCTCTAGGGTGTCTGTGTGTATGTCCGTCACATTGTGTTCGTGTCGATGCGTTTATTTCTAGCTTCGATTTCGATCTATCTAGGGTTTGCGATTTCATGGGGTTTTTTTTGCTCAAAGGAGCTTATTAGGTTTTTTTGAGTGAGTATTTTGTATTGTTTCTCAAATAAAGTTCTTTAATTTCTTAAAATTCTCTTTTTGTTTGAATTTTAGAGAGAGAGAGAGAGATAATAAGATTGGTTTCTTAGTTTTTTTTTTAATTTTTGTTTTTGGGTTTTTGGAGGGTTGCATCAGATCAGTGAGGACAGGTTTTGAAGCTCGTTTGTTGAAGATTTACTTCAGATGAATTTAGGTTTGGGGACACATGCAATTAGTGTGTAATTTGATGAGGATCTGTTATTGCTGCTCATAAATAAAGGAGGACTACTGTAAATTGTAGTGGAAGACTTGAAACTTTCAGTACAATTGCGAGAAAAAGGACATAAAACAAGAGTAATTATTTATTTATTAAACCTGATTCCTTGAAGTTAAAAGAAATTGAATAAATGTGTGTATGGTAGAGGAATTGTGAACTGGAAGCGGATCATTGGCATGAATTTTTTGAAATTGAATTCAGAGGAAACATAAGAAGTTAAACAGCTGAAGTTGATGATATGTGCAGTTATTGGAAGATAATCCTATGGCACCGACTGTTCCTATAGATTTTATTGGACGGAAGGAATCAAAAAAGGGTTGGCTTTCACAACCAATGGGGAAATCAAAGAAGTTCTCTAAAGGGCACTCCTCTGGTTTTGTTCCGGATTATCGACATGCTGTTCACACCATGGCTGAATCAGAAGGGTTTGGGAGCTCTGGACGTGTCGACACTGAGATGACAGCATCGGAAGATTCCTGTGCTCCCAAGAGAAAATGCATTAGTTTGAATATGGATTGTTATGATACTTTTGGTGTACCATCACAAGTCTTGTCACTGTCAAAGATGTCAAGGCCAGAGAGGAAGGATTTGGAAATGAGGTTGAAAAAGGAACTTGAACAGGTCAGAATCCTGCAGAGGAAAGTGGCTTCTCTGAGTTCAAATACAGTTTTATTATCGCCTTCTAGTGATATCAGGAGTTGCAGTGATGGCCAAAAGAGGCCTCCACTAGAAGGTCTCCATAGTTCATTTGAGGTATCAGCTCCACAGAGTAGGAAGCGGGCTCCTCCTGATCGAAATAGAGGCCACACAAAAAAGGGTACATCAGCACGTTCTGAGCCAGTGAAGCCAGCTGCTCCACTGGGTATTTCGACTGCTATGTTGATGAAACAGTGTGAGGCATTACTAAATCGTTTGATGGCACATCAGTTTGGTTGGATTTTCAAGACTCCTGTTGATGTGGTGAAATTGAACATACCGGACTATTTTACTATCATTAAACATCCAATGGATTTGGGTACAGTGAAGAGCAAGATTGTTTCTGGTGAATATTCAAGTCCACTGGGATTTGCTGCAGATGTGCGACTTACTTTCTCAAATGCAATGAAGTATAACCCTCCTGGAAATGATGTCCATTCCATGGCTGAGACCCTCAGGAAATACTTTGAAGTTAGATGGAAAGTTATAGAGAAGAAGCTTCCTGTTACCACTGGCGTGGAATCAATGCCATCAAGAATTGATGTGCATATAGAAAGGGAAACAACTGTTCATATAGAAAGGGAAACAACTACTAGTGCTCCTCCTTTGAAAAAGAAGAAAATTACACCGAGTGACAATAAGGTTAAGCCAGAACCTGTCAGGCGGGTCATGTCTAATGCGGAGAAGCAGAAGTTGAGCATGGAGTTGGAGGCATTGCTGGGTGAATTGCCTGAAAGCATTATTGAATTCCTAAAAGAGCATAGTGGTAATGCTGGCCAGACTGGTGAGGACGAGATTGAGATTGATATTGATGCTCTTGGTGATGATACATTGTTTAACTTACGGAAACTCTTGGATAATTATGTACTGGAGAAACAGAAAAACCAGTCAAAAGCTGAACCATGTGAAATGGAGGTACCCATATTTCCGTCATATGTTTGTCCGCCTTTGTTTTGATGTTCTCTTTTTTCTGGAAACATTCAATAAAAGTCTGATCCACGGTGGTTTTTCTGATTCAGATTATTAACGAGCCAGGGATTAGCAATTCATCATTGCTACCATGCAAAGGTAAACTTTTTTATTCGACTTTTGCGCATCTCTAGATACCAGGCATCTCATGCACATTATGCATGCTAATTTTTTTGCCAGTTGAATACTCATTCATCATTTTTTTAGGAAATGATACTGTTGAAGAAGATATAGATGTTGTTGGTGGAAATGATCCTCCTATTTCAAGTTACCCTCCAATAAAGATAGAAAAAGATGAAGCCAATAAGAACAGTAAACGTAGCAGTCCTAGTTGCTCCAATAGTGAATCAGGCTCATCTTCAAGTGGTTAGTGTTTTATAAACCTTTTCATTGTCACCACTTCTTTTTCTTAGAGAATTTGTTTACAATATTTTTTCGATATTGGAGTATGTAAATAAGCAACATCGCGATTCATTCTTGATTCCTGGATTCTGAAGAAATAAATTATAGACATCGGTCTCTTAACATGATTCTTCAGAACTTTGGAATACACGTTATCGTTTTTCGGTATGCTGAATGTGGACTTCTGATGTTATTTCAAAGCACATATCTTTGTAAACTTTGATAGTGCTGTTTGAATATCATGTTGTCATTGCATCTTGTTTGATACTTAAAATTTTACTCTGATTTTTCTCATATTGTGTCATTTGATTCTGATTCCCTTCTGTTAGCCAAACCATTCAAGAACTGTTTAGCCTATTTTGTAACTCATATAGTTATATGCTGGATGCCTCTGTAAATTGCAAGATGGTGAAATATTTAAAATATAGTTATAAGATTTCCTTTCACCTTGTTCCCTGTCAATAGCTTTGTTAGAATCTTGCCACCTAAAACTCTGGTGTAACTGCCACTTGCTTGTTTTGGTGGATGCACGGATGCTGCGAGGGAGAACAACTTACTTCCCTGTTTTATTCCAAGAGCTACCTTCAGCTATCTTTGAGTGAATGTCTTCTATAAGGCTTGCTTTTATTGTTGGTATCAAGTTGTTTTTTCCCCTCATGAACTTCATCTAGGAGGATACCCTTTTATTTGATCCTCATTGACACTCTAGTTCAGTCTGGCTTTTGCGTTAGGTTTACATGTTCAATGGTTATCTGAAATTTCTAGATGTACGTCTGATCTGTTACCACACTTTGGCAAGGCTACGCCCTGATTTATGGGGGCATATTAATGGAACACCAGGGATTGTTGAATCTAACAAGCCCCATCTTGTTTCAATGTGATTTACGAGTGGAAACATGTTGCCGTGTACTCTGGTGCATCAAAACATACGAAAGCACTTTATGGGCTGATCCATGATCAATTTTGTTGGACTGGTTTATTTTCTTAACGATTCTATGTACATGTGCATGCATGCAGGCATTTGCCCTTCATGTTTCTGTTACAGGTTGTTGGACATTTACTCTGTTAAGAAGTATTTTTTCAAACAGTTCAATGCAATTGGTTAGGTGTGAGCTTTAGTCTCTAGCAGGTAAATTACTGCCCACTGTTTTACATATAAAAGAAGGATTATTAATCAAAGAAATGAAGGATATACACATATGGGAATCAGACCTCGTCCACGAGAGAAATTACTGAGATAGATCAGAACAAAAGATGCTTTACAGAGATAGATTAGAACAAAAAATGCTTCCAATCTTTTTGAAACTCGCACCAAAGATGTACACGATAGGGAATTAAAGAAAGGAAAGAAGTCTATACCACAGTTTTTGCTTGGATAGAGATGGATTCTTGAGAAATTTTGAATTCCACCTCATCCACCTGCACTAAAATACTGGGAAATGTCACTTCCACGATTCTTTCCACCCTCAAATTCACAAGATGGAAATGATTTTATGTTTGCTTAATTACTTTGGTTCATTTTAACCTTATAACTTAAAGGATCAGAGCAACTTAGTCCCTGTTTTCTTTCCAATCATAGATGATATTTTCCTGCTTGATTGGTGGTTTTGAAGTCCTAGGTGATAGGAGCAGTGACCAAACTTTTTGATTGGGTGAAACATCCCAGGAATGGTAAGCCAGTCAAGAAACATTGGCTGATACAAATTTTGATCTTCCCAACAATGTCAATGATGTGGAGGTTCATATTATCGATATCTGGCCAAGTGCCACCAAGCCTTTGAGATTCAAAATTTGGTACATATCCAAAACACTCCAGGGAAGAAAGTGCAGATTTTGATATTTGGCTTGCAAAAAAAAAAAACATGTGGGCTCACTGGACTTTGTTTAGAGTCCATGTGCTCAGTTATTCTGATGAATTTTAGTTTCCCTGAGGAAAGGTCCATTCATTGCAGGTGTTTTTTGTTGTCGATAAGTGAAGATGAATCCAAAGGGTGCTGGTTAGCATAGAACTGTTGTGGGTTAAGCATCAAGTGATTGGAACAAACATCTTTTCACCCAATTGTTGTATTGGGATGGGTAGGATGCTACTACATGTCCATGATATGTGAATTTCTTAACGTGATGGATTTTTGACATGATAATAAACCAGGAGTCAAGCAAAGGAACTGTGTTTCTCACATTTTATATTTTTCATATTCAATTTCTAAGATTTGTACTGTTTTGGGTGTGAAAAGCGAGAAAACTTAAACCTATCTTGCATCTGTTTCCTGAGCTTTGAATAGCTGACTGGTATGAGAAATGAGAGTGAGACTGTCCCACATAGTATCTATCTCCCGATTATTTAACACAGGTCATAAGCTTTGCTCCATGACTGGTCTAGGAAACTGGGATTTTCTGTTTTGTTTGCACTCTGTTGTGGCTTTGGCATCAGTGCATTGCCCTCATGATGTTATTTATTCACAAGGTTCATGTGTAATAATCATAAGAATGTGTGGTTTGCTTACTTTTGCCCCCAAGTAGTTGGTAATTTGGTGGTGGTTAATTCCTTTTTCTTTATAAATTCTATAGCTGCAAAAGGTTGTGTGTAAATTGAGCTGAGAAAGCCTTCATAGTTAGTATAATGATCTCGTTTTACTGGTGTGATTCTCTTTTCAGATTCAGATTCTGGCAGTGAATCTGGTAGTGAATCTGTCGCAGTGAAAGTGTCTGGTTCCATTAATGCTACTAAGGTATGTATTCTACAAATTTTGTTGGTCTAGTCAGAAAATTGTGTGGATTTATATGTTGTGATCTTCTCTCTTAGGCATGACAATGTTTTTTCTCTTATATTTCTGATTATAATAGAGCGAAATGGAACCTGGAGAAAATGCAGACCAAAAGAGAAGTGATCCTGATGATTCAGATGTTGGAAATCGTAAGTTTTTAGGTTTTGTTACATATTATTCATGTTCTAGGGTTCTTAGAGTTTGTTTTGAACAATTTTATTCTGCTTGCAATGCCTTGTTCAGAATCTGTAGATGGATTGGACCAAGTTGAGCTGGATACTGAGGGTAAGCCAGTTGCAGCTGAGGTAGATGGCCACCGAGAGGGTAAGCATGCTCATTAAGAAGATTGCTGTTACATATGGGACTTCATCTCACCCATCATGTGTAATATTATAGGGGAGAGTGCTCCATCCAAGAGGCAAGTCTCTCCCGAAAAGCTCTATCGTGCAGCTTTGTTGAGGAACCGTTTTGCCGACACCATACTTAAAGCTAGAGAAAAAGCACTTGAAAAGGTTGGTCTTGGCATCAACATTCATGCTATCTAGTGCAAAAAATTTACATGCTTTCAAGTTTGTTTTTGGTGTGGACAATTCACTCGGTGATATGTTGAATTCAGGGTGAAAAGTGTGATCCCGAGAAATTGCGGAAGGAGAAGGAGGAATTTGAAAGAAGGCAAAAGGAAGGTTTGGAATCACAATCTATCATATCCTTAATTTTTGAGTCGTGATGTTATTTTCCAATATCAATGATTTATCTCTTAATCCGTGATATCAGAAAAGGCTCGGTTGCAGGCAGAAGCCAAGGCTGCTGAAGAGGCTAGAAGGAAAGCTGAAGCTGAAGCTGCTGCTGAAGCCAAAAGGAAGAGGGAACTGGAAAGAGAAGCTGCCCGTCAGGCATTGTTAGAGGTAAAATTACATCATTTTATGTAAAGCCAGCCCCGAAGCTTCTTTAGAATGGAACCAAACATCTTCTTGCTCCCTGCAGATGGAAAAGACTGTTGATATCAACGAGAACAGTCATTTCATGGAAGACTTAGAAATGCTTAGGACGGTCCATGATGAACAGCTTCCAAGTTTCATAGAGGAAACAAGCCCAGATCTTTCTCAAAATTGCTTGGGTAGTTTCAAGCTTCAGGGAAGTAGTAACCCACTGGAGCAACTAGGATTATACATGAAGGAAGATGACGATGAGGAAGAGGAAGTAGTTGAACCACCACCTCCTAGTGTACCAGAGCGAGCAAAAGATGTTGAGGAAGGAGAAATTGATTGATCAGGTCTTTGCTTTGATTATTTCTGCATCCAAAGAACTATGGGCACGCATAATCTTCTGTATCCTCTGTGATATATCTCAGCGGCAGACAAGCCTATGACAAGGATTACTCTTCACCTACTTGAAAGAATGAGCCGCAGACTCTCAGGGGAAACATGATAAGCAGTTGTTAATTGGGTTTTGGTTTTTTTGGCCTTGTTCTTATTTACTGGTTTGGAGTGCGGTTTCAAAACATGGTAAACAACATTTTGTCAGTGTTGGCATATGGCGACCTGTGGTGTTGCCAGTGAAAGAGTTGCCGGGGCTTGAGGTTTTGTTTATTCAATTTTATAGTTTTGTAAAAAAAGAAACTCTAGTTTGTACGAGTTAGTGAAACCTTGGGTTCATGGCATTAGGTTCTGTGGGTTGTAGGGGGATGCGTGGGCGGGGGAAAGCAAGCTCGGAAGCTTAGGCAGGAGGTAAGTTAACCTAGGAATTGTAATATAGTCAAAGCTGAGGCACCTTTTAATGGCATTCATTTCATTTCTTCTTTCTCAATTGTGTTACTTTTGATACCTGAGACCGGAATGTTTCAGTCCCAGCATTACCTCTGAGGAGAATTGTGAAATGATATGGGCATTGTGCTCCTTGCATTTCCTATTACTTGTGATTTGTTTTTGGTATCCCGTTACGTGTGCAATTATTTGTTGCATAACCTGAACGCTTTTCATAGATTGAGGCCCGACCTTACAACAGTTAGACTCTGCGGGGTTTTTTTGTTTTTTAATAAAACGAACTACACATGATGATGATCCCTTTATTGGTGTAAAAGAGAGAGAACAGGAACCCAAGGCCTCAGCAACAAGGCACCACCAGGATCTGCTAGCAAAAGCGTGTTCGCCGTCAACTAGCGGCAACTCCAAGCCAATGCTAGCTTTGACTTTGAGGCACACCTCCTGATAGTCGTGCTGGAAGCATCTTAGAAGCGAAGCTAATATGCTCTGAGTAACCTGGAAGTCATCCCTGAAAGCGATCACGCAGGCAGGTCCAGGGCTGAGCTCTCCAACTGTTTTGACTTTGATCCATCCCATTTGAGGCCATCTCTGTAGAACAAGATGAGAACTCTAGGCACACGCGTAATTACTTGGTTGTAAGGTGTACAACGACGATTAAACGAGTGGAGAAACACATTGGTTTGATCCTAGTCAGGGTCCAGTCAGAGCTCGTGGAAAGAAGTCTCTCTTATCTTTAGGAGGGGACTTTAGTTGAAAGAAATTGAGAGCGAGATCTAAAGGCGGTCGCTTGAGAACTGCAGGACGCACAAGCAGTGTGGGGAATACGGTGTGCGATCTCTATTTTCACAGCGGGCTTCATCTTGAGACCTTGGATTGCTCTTTGGGCCTATAATTTTGGGAAATTACTAAATGGCGCCACTCACTTTTCTGAAAAATCCGCGAACTCGTCATTGGTTCGTTTTGGTCAATTCATTCGTCCACATGGTTTGGAGTCAAAATATTAAGAGAATTTTAACCATCTACGTGGAGGTGTTCAGTGATAAAAACTTAGAACTAAAAAGTTTGTTTTCTCTGTAGTCTCAAATTCGAGCCCTGTAGTTGCTTATATGATGACCACTGAAGGTTTACATAGTCGTTAACTTCAGGGCCCGTGAGATTAGTTGAGGTGCGCGCAAGTTAGTCCGAACACCCATGTTAAACTAAAAAAAAAAAATTTTGAGAGAATTTTCTTTTAAAAAAAGAAAAATAACACAACGACTCATGCCTTACGTTTTCTAGAACTCCAGGGGGGAATTGGTAAAAATCAAAACCCCGAGGAAAAGAAAATGAATTCACCGTACCAAACTAGAAAAAAACAAATCTAAATTTTTATATTTGTGAGTCGAGAAGTAAACAAACACGACGACTACAACAAATTCTAAAATAAATCAGTTATTTTTAGAGTCTCTCCTCAAAATATAAGAAGAAATTCGAACTCCAATGGATGGTTGCAAATCATCAACAACTTCGGTTTGATCTATTCAAGAGATTCGAATCTTATGGACTAGCGTTAAACTGCAATCATCATCTGGCAAGGAAGCTTCAGAGGCTTGACAATTGGGCATTTGAAATACAAAAGGGTGAGGTTCAAATGGTGTTGGTTAGCTTTGCTTATCAAATAACGACGATGAAAATCTTGCAAAAAGGTTTAGATCCTGGAAATTTTGGCTTGGTGGTTGTCCATGAAAGCAATTTAAGGACAAGGATTATAATGACGGAGTAAAGTGGTTGTTTTGCCCTTGTTTATGAATTTCAGGAGCTTGCATAGCCAGATCAAGTCCATGTAAAATTGCCCGAGCCTTTGCCACTTCTATGCCAAAAAGTCCCTGGGGCCTTGAGAAGTTTTGAAGCAGCCAAAATTATCACTCCATCTGAGTTGTGAATGTTCACTCATAAGCCAGGTTCATATTTATTCAGGTATTTTTTTTTTATGGTAGAAGAATCATTAAAATTTTTAAACTTACGGAAAATAATTTTTAAACTTATGGCAGCTGATCTTCAGCAATTCCAGTACATTAGGGTCCTGTAGCTTTATTTTCAAAATAAAGCTTCTTTTCAGCCAAACCAAACCAAAATCTAGTGGTATGAAAAACTGATTACACTTGATTCCATTATCCAGATGGAGCAACGATATCAGAGACCTACAAATGAGTTTCTCAAGGGAGAATAACCATATTAATCAGAGCTTTATTCACAACTTAAGAACTACCTCTATGAAAAGTCACTTAGTTGTTATGCATATGCTGCGCCAGAAGGTTGGTCACTTTAAATAAACATGGCAAAAGTAGAGTTAATTTGTGTTCTTCCTTCTTTTCTTTTCCAAAAAACCGTAAAATATATGAAATTCATTTAGGGTGAGTGTTATTCACCTTCTGTTAATTGCCAAACATACCCTCATCTGATAGTCCAGCAGATTCAGTGCCATTAACTACTGGGCGATTTGCCAAGTCAACACCAAAGTCACCTAAGAGATTAAAATCAATGTCATCGTCGTCATCATCCTCATCATCATAATCTCTGTCTGAATCTTCTTCCACTCCTTGCTTCTCTTCCTTTGCACGGGCTTCCCTTTGCATTCGTTGTGCGATGGCATCATCATAAGACATTTCATACCAAACATTGCCCTTTCCCACAATAGATTTGTTATGAAGCTCTGTCATCCTCTCTTGCTTGCTCTTTTCCGAGTTCTTGGGTTCTCCCCAGTAGTCATACCGGTATAAAGGATTTTCAGGATCATACTGGTCCTTACCAAAAAAACTTGCTGGCTTGTACCTTCCTGGTTCTTCCACTGGCAGACCAAGAGCTCGACGGCTGCGACATATTGTCCAGCTTGAGTTAGAGAAAACAAGAGGAAGTGATGCAGCCAATCAAAGATAGGGTAAATGCGTGTGTATATATATAAATATAAAGGTAGCAATCAGCCATGTTTTGATCCCATGAATCAAATTAAAGGAACTCCCGCTGGAATATATTAATAATAAATTTTATTTGCTCATGTTCTGCTCCAAAGACAGAGGGCATCATTATTAACCATACAAAAACAAGGAACTGATTCCTGAAAATGGCTGGAACAGGCAACCTGATCACAGTGTAGAATTTGAACCAAGCAACTCTAAGCAAGAAAATCCAAAGCAGTGAGCATAATTTTAACACCCATCCTTTATAACATCAGCATGATGATTATCATGCTTCAATTAAAGATTTTATATTAGACAACCTGACCAGGAAGGGCCTGAAGGAGCTCGTGCTAACATAGATATGTTAAATATAATATGATAAAATATTTCCAAGAGAGAGAGAGAGAGAGAGAGAGTAAAACAGATGAGTCACCAGCTGATGTCTCTGATCAAAGCTTCTCTTTCCTCAAATGATCGACGCCAGTGCAACAAGTCATACTCATCCATTTCTATATTTCGTCTCAGCTTGGTGATTTTATATTTCTCTCCCCTTTCCTTTGCTTCCATTCTTAGTTTATTATGAAACTGCATCCAGAAAACATTGAAAAAATTAAGTATAATGAGAAAGCTAGTTTGACATATTTACGAGGAGCTTTGATTATGTTGCAGTGGAAGTTTAAGTTACAGCAATATATAAAATAGATTTCTAGTTATGACTGAAAAGCCAAGCCATTAAAACTATTTTGAAGGTTGGTTATCCTGCATGAATATGGCATATGTGTGAACAGAATGGAAACTTGGCCGTGCGATATCTAACTAGCAAATAGCAAGTAAAGCACCGGGAGCAAGAGACTCATTCTGTGTTCTCCAAGCCAAGGATTGAGACAATAAAACATTACATGGCTGGCTTTAAATTTGACCTTCAAAACAGAGGTAAACCATATGGGACCTGGTTGATGACAAAACAGACATTGAACACATGTACATAGAAGATAGTTCTATCTACAAATGAAATATAAACGTTGGTTAAATCATAATTGAGAAGCCAACTATGTTAAGTTAAAACAATCAATAAAATTTTAAATATAGATAATAAACAACTCAAGAAAATCGTGACCTCACGCTCGGCTAAGGCAGCTTCCAAGTCAAGTTCTTTAACACTCGTTTTCTGTAAATGGGTATAAGAGATGTCAGCTGTGTTCAACAGACTAAATAAGTGTACATTATCAAAGAATGTTCCTCACCAGAATCACTTTAGGCAGTACTGTTTTCTTATGATAAGCTTCACCATATTCAATGCTATTTTCTTCATCAAAATCTTCATTATCAGTCAACTCGGATATCATTTTGCCCTTGTATTTCTCAGGATTAGCCTCCCAATCATCCAAAATTGTTTGCTCAGCAACATGGATTTGCCACAACTGCATAAAATACCCAAGTTCACCCATCATAAGAAAGAGGATCAGCACACAGTTCTTAAAATAGACAGGATTACCGATGGCATTGGACCTTAATTGACCATCATTAACTGGCTACAAAAACAATAATGAGAAAAATGCTACAGAAAGGCACCTTATCTACATAAGGGTGATTTGACAATAGAGGTTCCTCTTCCGGTTTATCTTCAGGATCTCTCCTAGGAACAGGAGGTCTTCCACAGTCACGCTGCAAATGTAAGTGCACGTGAAGGACAAATAGAGAGACATTAAGTTCCAAAAAATACAATACATGTAGGAATTTACTAGCAAAATGAAGAAGTTGAGACTAGATTGTCCAGCCCCTACTGTAACAAAAAACCACCTTCCAAAACTACATTTCCCCATGTTTTAACTGACTCAGCTGGTTAAGATGGGAGATCCAACAGTATTCAAATACCCTTCAGTGACCATAAGGTTGAGTCCAATATTAAGCAATTCAGAGAACAACTCAAAGATCCTACAGTCACATTAAACTAATAATAGCATATGAAATATGCCATTGCCATATAAACTGCCACGGATGGGTTGCCCATCCAAGCATGTGAATGATATGTAATTCATCATGTGAACCCATATTCCACAATGCACCAAGCTATGCCATGGTTAACCTGGGAGACTTTATCCATGCCATCAAAGGAGGCAACCATGAATAGAACTGAATTGGAAAAGGCCTATCATGGGCAAAATATAGGAGAAACAGAAGGGGACAGCATTTTTTTTATATAAGGAAGCTTACAGACCCGCAATTCATCCAGGTTTGTATCCTCATCACGATGAAATACCGGTGGAAACTCAAATCTGTTGAAGCTGGAAGAGTATGAAAAATGTCAAAAAGCCATAGGGTAAGCACATAAATATAGATAAATTCTAAAACAGCACCATTAACTACTTATTAGCTGGTAGAAATAGATAGAAGTACTTTATTACCACAGACTCTTTCTAACAGGAGAAACCCATGTGGCTTACAGTGCAACGCCACATGGTAACCCAGTATGTGAAGCTACTCACTTTGGGTACGACATGGGAATCAAGTATTGCAAATTTTAAGAGGACAAGACTAGCAACAAAAGTGTAACGGAATCACATACATAAGATGGTCTATGTTAGGATAGACAAAACGCATTTCAAGTGGAAATCGAAAACGATAAGGATCTCGCTTTGCCTGCAAGAAAATTGAACCAGTCAAAATAGCCAAGGCCACTCAACATGCAAGATCCACAGGTTTGAAACATTCACATATATACCAATATTTGTGCAAGCCAAGAACACTGCTCACCAGAATTTCAACAATGACATGCATACCGACTTTTATATGATGGCGAATCCAAAACCAATCATTGCGTTTAATTGGGATCCATCTGAAATTCATAGACATGAACGTGGATTGGAATGAGGAACCTCCAATCAGACATTCAAGCAAATGGATGGGAAGCAAACACTTGGGAGATGACAAAATCTAGCTTCCCGCAAGCCAGATTAGGAAGTATAAGGTGACGATACTTACCCATCATGCACACCTCCAACATCAACAAAGGCTCCTTGATATAGATGTATAGTGGTAACTTTTCCTTCACAGATCTGCAATGACATTTCACAAACTGCACATTATCATCAATTTATAGATAGAACAACGCAAGTCCCTGTTAGCAGCTCAAAGAGGATATATCTACATGCCAAGATCCTGTATAGAATTCTCAATAGGCTAACACAAGTATAGCATGTCTTTGATGTATCATCCAAAATAAGTTCACATTTCCTGTCCTATGTATCAGATTTTAGCGAGCAATTGAAACTTTATTATGGCTCTATACATGAGCTACATTACGCACTCCAGAGAAAAAGAAAATCAGCAAGGAACAGAACAAGCTCAGGAACTCACCTGCCCCGGGTAATAAAATGGAAGCTCATACTGCAAGAAAAAAAAAAAACCATTATTACTATCTTTCAGCAACTAAAATTTGAAACTCGACGGTATAAACAAGGAAAGATATTGCAGCATTGTCCAACCATGCCCTCTTTATAGTCTTTCCCTCTTTTTCTTCGACCCGGATAATAATCTTGGTCTTCCTGTATCACCAACATAAAAAAATAAAAAAATCACACATTAGTGTATTTTAAAAACCAAAATTAAAAAATCACACATTAGTGTATTTCTGCTCCTCTATAAAAAGAAAGCCCAAATGAGAAATTCACTCCCTTCCATCATTTGAAACACTACCTTATACGACTCCTCTTCTAGTCTATCCTTATTCGCCTCAACCCACTCTTCATATTGCTTCAAGAACACCTTATACCTCTCCAAACACATATTCTCCTTATCAACACCGACCCCATTTTCCAAATCCTCCAAATTCACTCTAACTCCTTGCAATTTATGCCCTTCCCTAATGAACTCCAATTCCTTGCGATCCACTTCCCACCCTCTTGGCGGCCAGTCCCTCGGTGCCACCTGTCTAACAACCAATGGACTAGCCCATTCGGTCTCCAACTTATCCGGTATCTCCCCTTTTATCTCAAATTGCTTCATATACCACTCATCTTCAGTAAGTCCCATTTCTTTAATTTTCTGCGAACGGTAACTTGGAGATAACATGTTGAATGCTTCAATTGCTTCTGGGGTTGTAAGAGGGACCTCTTCGCCTTCGTTTAGTGACTTTTTCGCGAAATCGGCTTCTGGGGTTAGGATTTCTTCCCATGGTGCCCAGCCACGGACAATCCAGTTCTTTCTTCGAGCTTCGTCTTCGGTTTCTTGGTCTTTTGGTGCGAATTTTTCAAGGAATGTTTCGTCTACTGGGAATTCATCTGAGCTGTAAGATTTTGGAGGTGTTAGAGTGGTGGAGAGAGGGTGCCGAGGGAGGAGGAGGAACTGGTGGTGGTTTTTATGGTGGGGTTTAAGGGAAGGGTTTAGGGGTTTGGATAAAGAGAAGAGAGGGAAAGGAGTTCGGAGGATTTGCATTTTTGTGTGCAAAATGGAGAGTGAGTGAGTGAGTAGTGGATAAAGCTTTTAGTTTTCACTTTTTAAAATTGTAGTAAGAGTTTTTCTTATTTTATTTTTACAAAATTGGATTTGATTTTTGCCCTTTTTGTTGTGGCTGTTTATTTTTGCTGTAAAATTATATTTTTTAATTTTTTTTGTTTTAATTTTTTTATATGATGGTCCAATAATATTAAAAATAAAAAATATTATTTTAATATATTTAAAAAAATACTTTAAAATACATCTATTATCAATCCCTAGAAAATAGATGGCATGAGTGTTGTTACTACTTGCTAAAGAACACATGGAAGCACAATTTAGTCCCCCAAGTCTAAGTTTATTTTCAATTTAGTTGTTAGTTTTTTTTTCTTGAACAAATGTTAAATTAAGTTCATGAAACTTGAAAACCACCAATATTAAGGACTAATTTGTTTAACAGTATGATTCTTGAACCTCTTCTAAGTTATTAACTATATTTTTTATGAAAATTGTGGGATTTTTTTTGAGATTTAATTTTGATTAAACACTGTAAAGAGCTTAGGATATTTTCAAAGATAGCTATAATCATGAATAAAGAAGGTAGATATACTATTAAATATTAATTTAATATTTTTTTCAATAAAATATAATTGAAAATCAGGGTGTAATACAAATAGCATGTTTGTTTATATATTTTAAAAGTATTTTTTAAAAAATAAAAAAATATTATTTTAAATAAAAAACACTTTAAAAAATAATTATTATTATAATATCAATCATAGCTCAAAAATAAATAATCACCGGGTCCGTGATGTAACATCCAATTGTAGAAACCAAGTCCAAATCTTTAAAAGTGGTACGAAATTGATTCAAAACTACAAAGAAAGCTTGAAGCTAACAAGGACTTCGAGAATTCTTGAATACAAAGATTGAAAATTAAGGAGATTCACACAGGCTGAGCATGAATGTTAATAGATCATGCAGCCTTTACATATCCATCTCCCATTTTAGTACTCCTAGACGAATATATACAGAAAATTAACTAATAAAGAAGCAGAGCTTGAAGTCCCATTATTCTACAGGAACGGAAATAAATAAAAATGAAATGTTCATGGGCATGAGCATGAGCATGCAGCTGCACTTCAACATCCCTTATGTACGCAGCAAAGTCAAGAGTAAAACTGGAAGTCCCTGGCTTGTAGTATTATCTGCCTTAATGCTCCAATGGGGGCTAATACCATCAATACAACGCCAAGGATAATGCATATCTGTAGATAATGAGAAGAAATTAAGACCACAGCTATATTGCTAATTAGAAAAAAAGGGCTGGAAATTAACAGGAACATACCCAATTGGCGAGCCATGACAAGCTGAATTTCTTTGGTTTATATATAGCAAGCCAAATGACGCAGGGGAGCTGCAAAGAGATTGCAAACAATTGCGGCATTTTGAGCTTTGCATATTGTTTATTGAAGCAAGAAAGATAAGCATAGATATGTATAACATGGTGCCTTACATAGTATGAGGTGGGAGCAAAGGCAAATCCTCCAAAGAAACTTAGAAGCCCACCAAAAAATGGGAATGTCATTGCGATGAACATGGTCAATCCTGCATCAAAATAACACGAAATTAAAAGTTAATCAAACCAAAACCATCTCCCTTTGTTAAAAGAACACTCCTTTTACTACACAAAAATCAGTAATCAATGGAAGTTTTTCTGGAGATTTCTCCTCACCAACATATAGAATTCGTGTTATGAAGCGAAGCGGCTGACCCGGTTGGAAATTCATTTTCAAGACTAGGAATGCTTCCATCATATCAAACACCGGCATTGCAAAAACCTGTATTACGCAAAACAATGGCGCATTATTAATGTAGCTAAGCTTATGATCAATGAATCAATGCAAATTTAAGAATAATAATCTATCTTTGGAATGAATTTATAACATGCAGCCTCACTGATTAATCTCGAAAAAAGAAAAGGAAAAGGAGTAAGATTGTTTAAGCATACCTGATAGCTTCCAATGACATGAATGACAACAAACAAATTAGCGACGGCAACAAGCCAACGAGGCTTCTCTAGTGATAAGAGTATGTTGTCCTCAACTTTGTTTCCAAACACCCAGTAACCTACGAAACTAACAGGTAAGTAACACAAAGCGACAACAAGATAAGCAACAACCACTCCTTTCCACATTGGTTTCTTGGAAGGCTTCCCTGGTGTGGAAGGGATTGTTGCCTGGATCTCCAACGCCACACTGTGCCCTGCGAAGGCAAAAGCTATATCTCCTAGAGCACTGAAGCTGTCGAACATCTGCCCGGTATTTGTTGAAGCCCTTGAGGTATACTGCACATCTGGTTGAACCCCTTTGTGCCATGAAACCACCCACGCAATAGTCGAGTAACTACAGTACGTAACACACAATTGATCTTAATTAGAACACCATTCAAGGAGTTTGGACACAAAATTAGCTTGGAAATGCTAGTGACAGCATATAGAAATGACAGCAGATCTATCTTACCTCAAGGACATGACGGCAGCGGCAAGAGAGACAACGGTGATGGAGTTGAAACTGGGGAGATGAGAGATGACAAAGTGAACCGAGGAAAAGATCATGATGAAATAGGTAAGTTTGATTTCTTTGTAGTTAGGCCAGATAGTATCATGAGCCTTCTTCAGAGATTTCCCTCCAGTGATCATATACACTATACTCGAACCCACTTCCACCATTAGTTGCTGGGGAACCACCACCCAAAGCCCAAGTTTTTCACCAAATGCATGCTGCCCTAACTCATGATACCTATCAAATCTCTTTCCAGGCACCATTTCATGCATCTCCACCATCTGCCATAGTGTATATAGAGTGATAACCCATGACAGGATCAATACAGCAGCACCGGGACCCCTAAAAACAAAACAAAAAACATGATTTAGCCATTGAGATCACATTAAGTAATCAACACTACTGTTGCCATGGTTAATTATAAATTCCAGCCTCTAGACCTAGCTAGACAATTTGACTCCAGAAAATAATGATCCTTTAGCCATTGTTTTGGCTACTGAATGCTTACTTACCATCCAAGTTGAGACATGGCATATGGGAGGCCCAGGACCCCAGCACCAACCATGGCTGTAACATTGTGAAAGGCAGAATACCACCACTTTGCATTCCTAGACTTGGTGATGGGAAGCCAGTCATTCATGTCTTTCTTCGCATTGTCATTCTTTGCATTCTCAATGCTTGAGATATCCTTTACTGGCTGCATTTGATTCATTTTTGTTATTCTACGAAATTAAGGTTAATCTGAATAACAACAAACTATTCAGGAGATTATAATTGTTTAAAAGTACTTGATTATAGATTTATA
>Ga0307510_10000717_pt1 | contig 33938 bp, 43 predicted proteins | sample 12_EM_MG_FD_207224 | JGI IMG/M metagenome (GOLD analysis project Ga0307510, IMG submission 207224) | Populus trichocarpa ectomycorrhiza microbial communities from riparian zone in the Pacific Northwest, United States - 12_EM | ecosystem: Host-associated > Plants > Roots > Unclassified | place... | reverse complement strand
TCATACCTAGCCACGAGATCGAGATACTCCCGATGTTCCGAGCTCGACATTGCTGAAAGTCGTGGAACCTCGATTGGCTGGCCAAGATCCACCAAGGCGCTGCAGAGCGCATCCCATGCCCGTTTGCCGTTGATCGCGGAGGGATCCCCTTCTGCTGATGGCTTCATGAAGCTAAGGAGTTCCTTTCCAACTTTATCCGCATGTTTGGAAAAGAAACGGTGCAGAACAATGGTGTCTGTATCATCGTAAGTGATGCTTTTCCATTCGTGTGAATCCTTTTCCTCGTCACTCGGAGATGGGCTGTATCTCTGGATAATGGCTATTAGGAAATCATGAGATGAGGAACACGAACTCGATACGCACGCTCAGTTCGCTCAAGAACTTGAACACCTCCATAATTTTTGCTTGCAAGAATGGATTTAAAATGGACATATGTGCTTCTCTACCAAACAAGATATTGTTGGCGAGCGTTTGAATAATTTTTGCGATGGTCATCAACCCTTGTCGGAGCACTACCGGATTGGTCTGGGGAATTTCAATGTCGATCTCCGAGGGGGAAACCACCACGGGTGAGATGAACCTGTGGTGGGTCATGAGAATCACCTGCTAGGTCTCCATATACACATACCGAAGAAACACAAATGCTCCAAGGGCAGCAAATCGTGCCTCGGGCCAAATCTTTTGTCTAGCGACCAAAGCATTAAAACGCCAGCCTTAAAAAGGGAACGTACGCACACTGCTTTGTAGATGTGTGCACAAAGCTCGTGAAACATCCTTGCATCCCAATCAACCACTGCGTATTAAACCCATGAAGTGTAAGCCTGACTCACGAAGGGAGACGTGGTAATGATGAAGAAACTATTTCTAGGAATCTTGTCGCAACTGTTTGGACAGTTTCTAGATTTTGGCGGAGCTCCTCTTCGGTTACCATGGTCGGGTCCAAGGTGTATCCACAGCCCGGGGGAAGCGAACCCATTATCTTCATAAGAGGATCAATAAGCTCACGGAGGTAGTTGTAGCCGTGGATCCTCGCAAAGTGAGACAACAGCCGCGTGCAAGTTGTATTCATCCTAAATAACTGTGTCTCGTTCTCTGCCAACCGGTGAGCGCCGCTCCTAAAGGCACTCGAGGAACACGCTCACCCGTTCGCCCTACTTCCCGGTCTATGAGTGTCTTCATTAAGCTCATCAAGGCCTCTCGAGAGTCGAAGATGTTGAGTAATACGGGGATGATAACGTCCACTTCTTGTGCAGGGCAAACTTCACAAATGGCCAAAGCAAGAGTGATCTACATCATGTCGTATCAGGACAGGGAAAACACAGACAATGGAACATACATCAGGACCCTTGACGAGCTATACACGAAACATAAGAACGGGTGATTCCATTCCTACTGATGTTGAGACACATACCTCACACAACCGACTGCGCCCTGAGAAGTTAACAGGCGCCTCCTGAGCCTCGAACTTGGCACCTTGACCCATCACCCTGGCGAACACGTATGAAAAGATGAGCCTCTGCCGCGGGTCAGGGTCATATGCCATAGAGAGACTGTGCTTGACGCCACTCTCCGGGTTTGCGCTAATTAGGCGGGAGAGGGCTTCTATGACGAGTTCGCGGACTTCGGCTTCACGTTGTGAGAGTGGGCGCTGGGGAAGCGCGCGGGAGGTTCAGGCCTGTTAACGTGAAAAGGGATGTGTATACGTACCGGCGAGTTCAAAGGTGTCTCAGAGAATTCATCATCAGATAACTGCGGCAACACCGCATCAGGATTGAGAGCAGGGGCCAATGTCCAAATGAAGCTCACAACTGAGAGGCCACGTCCGAAAGACAGCGTTCGCATGATAAGGTTGCTGTAGCGGATGAACACGCGATTCACAACGTGACTCGCTTCGTCGCCCGCAGGATTATCGAGGGACTTGAGCTCTAGCTTTTCCAAAAAGTGGCCCGCGGCGCGTAAGCTGGCCATATTCAATTCGGGAAGAAGGCGAGAGATGTCTGGATCATCGACCTGGAGATATAATCAACGTGAGCGTATACCATACAATTGGATCACTTTTATGCGTACCAAGGTCGGGTCTTGAATCCACCCAAGTAGGATATCCAATATCTTCTGGCGATGCGAGCTTGTACTGTCTTTGCGCAACATATCTGGGCGGGAGAATACGCTGTCACACAGCGCACAGAACTTGAGGCGGATGCGATACGCTGGGAGGTTGTCAAAGCTGTTAATGAAGGTAGCGAGCGAATACAGCGTTGGGGTCATATCCACAGTCAGGACCTCGTGTTGCGCTTGTGCATTCTCTACCATGAGCTTCAAGACACCAACACACTTGCAGAAAAAAGGATATCAATGGTTGTTACAAAGGAAAGTAAGAGAAGACGCACCTGATCAAGGAAACGGGCGAACTCGTCTGTCCACTGAAGTTCACCCTTGCTATGAATGTCATCGATGATACTAATCATGACAGTAAGAAAATCAACACACGTGACACCAACAATTGGTGCTTACTCCTCGAAGTGCTTCATGAGTTTTGGGTACAACCGGATACTTAGCTCACTCCCGAGTGCTTCCTTAGCCGTTTCACGGGCCATGACCGAATCCGATATTAGCCTCTCCATGAGGAATGTGATGAAATTATTAATCAACACTCTCGGGTCCTTCAGAACACGCATAGAATCGGGTAGGAGCTCCGGGGGTATGACCGAGTGCAGGGCAGCAGGGTCATGGTGGTCGATGAGACAAGCAGAACCACAAGCTGCGAGGAACAGGGTCAGGTTATGCCATTGGTGTTGTTGCTCCTAAAATATAGGCGTCATAAAATGTGAAAGCACGCAGGGGCGAACCCGCCGAACCTCGAATGTCATTGACTTGTCACCAATAGGTACAGTTGAGTCTTGCATGCTCTCCGCAGTCATCGGGTCGGTCGGCGCGTTGATGACCAGCTCCGTTAGAGCGCACCATCGGAAGTAACACTCTTCCCAGATGGCAACGTACGTAGCATGCGGAATTGCCAAGGACCGGAACAAGCGTCGGACTCGCCTTTGCCAAGCCACTCGACCTACACCAAAACGTTCGTCCTTTTTCCACTTAGAGTAGAGAAAGAAAGACTCTACAGACCAGTGATGACTGTCCTCGGCGCACCAATCTTCTCATACACAGCGTGGCGGCTCACACGCTCTTCCTCAGTCAATGCCGGGTTGATGGGGACATCAGGCTGGCGCTCCGCAATCGCGATGAGCCTCAGAGTCTGTGCTGCGAGGTTCGAGACGCCAGTATCTGCAGATGTCAGCGAAACGGCACTAGCGAGCTCCAACAGGGCAAATGCAGGCACACGGTGCTCCGAAAGCTGCATCAGGCGTGCGACGCTGTCATGCTAACACATGTCGTCAACATTCGATATCACGTAATGATGCACCGCTTCAAGTACGTACGGGACCATCTCTCACATACGCATCCGCAAACTGACGACCGATCTCTGCCCACATGCGCTGGCGTTCGAGTTCAAGGCGCGCGTTGAGTAGGGCATTGGCCACTGTGCGCATCGCCGCAGGAGTAACGGTGAGTTTCCATGGAGCAGCAGTCGCATACAGCGGGTCATTTGGTCGTATTTGGTCGAGCTGAGAACCGACCTGGTCAAGAGCGACTGCAATGGAGTACTGCACACTTGTGTCGGCCTGTTGTTCCCAAACAGCGAGAGCCATTGGCATCCACGAATCCATCTCAGCCTGTGTCAGTCCCGTAAAGCTCCAACCCAGATTTGCACGCCAAAGTCCGAGGATCGCGATGAGTACGAGTTCACGGTCCGAAACGGTCTCAGCAACGTAGCGTTTGGCTTTGGGACGCAGCGCTGCTCGCCTGAGCTTGCCGTTCTCGTCGACTTCATTACGTCGGACGCCACCATACTGTGCGCTTGTGTAGATAACTAAGCGGCGACAAGCGGTGACTGTGGGCTTACCTTGAAGATAGCGCGAAATCTTCCTGCTAAATGCTCGAATAGGGGTACTATCGTAGGTTGCCAGGATATTGCGCGCGCCTGAAATCTCATCGATGGGACGCTACATCTCACAGGGGGTAGAAATTACGCACTTCAACGCTCAAAGTGACGGAAGCCTTGATCGCAACCAGCTTCACTGCATCTGAACGCTCAGCCTCTAGGCACGTCTTAAAGAGGGGCAGCACATCATCCAAAGGCGAGAACCGATATAAAGCGACAAGTGCGTCAGCAAAAATTGTCACATCTATCTCATCAGGGGATTCCCAGAACGGTCGTTGATTGTCCCAATGTGTGAGGACGCCCTGCAGAGCAAATGATCAGAAAGTTTTTGATGAGAGTGGTTCTGAGAGCTCACCAACACTTCATGAATATAATCAGATACGTTTGCATGGATTGGTAAGTCCTTCCCGAGGTCTGGGCGCGCGCGCGCAGCACCTCTGCACAGGTCAAGAATGCAAACTACAGAAACATCACGTAGTTTATTGGGCGATTGAGCGACTTTGCCTAGTTGATCTGTAAACTGAAACAAGCCTGTTAGAAAGCTGGCTCGGGTCAAAGCCGGGGCTACGATCGTACCTTCTTGAGATTGCTGTTGCTCGAGCCTCTCAAGTCGGTGCGCATCCGCTCTGACGAGATGACTGCGAGCGCAGCAAGCGTGGGCCAAAGGGCGCGCGCACTTGCAACCTCGGACGGATCCCATAATAGATCGAACACGCGCTCTGGCGTGCCTTCTAGTCGACGGTGCGTGCGGATGGCTTCGTTATACTCATCTGGGAACATGCTGATCCAATTCCAGATTGCGGTCCGCAAAGGTACAGCAACGGCCACCTTGACCTCTGGCTTCATGCTGACAAGCAGCGACGATAGTTCTAGCGAAGTCGATGAGCAAGTATATTCCATATTGACTGTTGCGAAACATACCCTGCAATATCTGAACAAGACGCGTGCGATCCAGCGAACTGTGCTTCATCAGATTAAGATCAACGATATCAGGACTATCATCGGTAGAATTGGCGAGGAAGCGAATCTTCTGGCGGATGCGCTGCAAGACGACAGTCCAATTTGAAGCAGAAAGGTGATAGACGATCCGACCAGCAAACTTCAGGATTAAGGCATTTAAGGAGAAATGAGATCTTGCGAGGACTTTAGGCGTCTTCTCGAGCCTGGTATTGTGTTGTGCCATGGGTGCTAAAGTCACTTGCGACATTTGAGAACCATTTACAGAAGATGGGGAAGCGTTTAATGGTTGTGAAGATGAATCCAGGGGCTGTGCTTCACCAAGATCCTCCGAGATGTATTGTGACGAATTCAATGGTGCATCAACGTTATCTATGGTCTCAAAATCGTGGAAAGTAGCTTCGAAGGACAAATTGGCTGAGGACATCAGTCGTCCTTCTGGTGGGGCAGTCTGCCTGAGGAAGACGACCATCAAACTGAGAATATATTTGGCACAAGCCTCGTCCAATGGAGGTGGTTCCGTCAGTAGGACAGAGGTGAGATGCTCCGACGATGGTTTCCGGCTCTTCCTGCTGCTGCTGCTGGTGACAACAGGCGAGGTAGGAAAGGTCATATTAGATGAGCTTGATTGCGGAGCAGTGCGCGAATCATCTGAATATCTAGCCCATCGAGAGGCCATTGCCACGGAGAGAACCTTGAGAACAAAAAGTTGGGACTGGAGGACATCGATCGTCCGAATGTTATGTGCATCCGTTTGCTGTATGGTTGAAGGATATTGAATCGAACGAAAGATAGAAAAGGTGAGGGGACAAACTTTGGCTAATTTATCCAAAACCTCAGTCAAAGCGAGACCAATGATATCAAGTGAATCCTTGGAGAGTTCGACGAGACATCGGACGGTCTCGTCAACTGCAGAATCGGTTTCTACTTGAGTCAAATCCACGCCTGAATTAGAGGGTAGCTGGAAAGAATGAGCGAGACAAGAGGAGAGAGATAGGACGGAGAAGAGAACCTTATTTTTTAGACGGTTGACAAGTATATGGATGATCTTTTGTTGGTGAGCAGCAGCGGAGGAAGTGTTGGACGAATAAAATGAGGGGGGCTGATTTGACATCGTTGTGAAAGCATGGTGCGACTCGGCACTGCGATGTTGCCTAACGGAGCTTGACGTAGTGGTGGTAGAATGGTTTGCAGAGGCGGAAGGACGGCGGACAGGCGCTGGGGGCATCGTCAAGGAATGGGGATGGAATGGGAGAGGGGGGAGGGAAATGCAAATGGAGAGAAGGGAGGGTGTCGATGAACCCAAAGTGAGGGCCACCACGGTAACGCGGCGGGGAACGAGTACGAGAGAGCGAAGGAGCGGGCGACGGACGACGACACGGTCAGTGGGCGCTTCGATCCACGCGTCGCTGAACGTTTACGGCAGCGCGTCGCTTGCAACCCCGGAGTATTGCTATATGAGGTAAGACTATCCCCGGTCCACCGGCGGGACCCACAAGGACCCACAAGAAGCGCCGTAGCATGAATGTTCAGTTCACCTGTGTTCTGACGCTGTACTAGTACCTGGTTCGCAACATCAACCTCAACCAAAGTCTGCGAGGCCTTATCGGAGTACTCTGTTTCTTAGTCATAAATGGCGCGGCTGCTAGACCATCATTTGGTCGGACGCAATCTCAGGACACTCAGGACTACAGCTTGACTCGGATCCTTCCTGTCTCAGTCCCAATAACAACCAAGGGCTACTCTTTTTTTTGAGAACTTCATGGATCGGTCACGTTCAGACCGATTTGGTCGATTCCGCTGTTGGCCCGAACTCGGGTTGAGTCTGATACGATACGAGACACATGCACCACAACTCCGCCACTTCCGTACTCCGCATGGCTGATCGAATATACAGCCGGTTTTCTTAACATCGGGCTGCCCCCTCCTCTCGTTTTGCTTCGCCTTCGTCTACATTCACAGAAGCCCTTCCATAAAAACCCCTACAAGTAGTCCGCTGAATATATCTCCAACTATCTATAAGACGACTTTTTTTTTTCTCCGTCTTGCTATCGAAACGTTCCACTGTTCGATCCGCTTTGTCGATTTTTCCATTGTTTTCTCGTTTTGCTAGCCCCCCATCCTCTTCTCATCTTCCTCGTCTGTCTCTCTCACTGTCTTCCCTGCCCGCGAAATTAACCTACCCCTGGTCAAATACCATTAAGCCTCGCCGTAATCGTCAAGCCTTTGCTAGCTTCGCCGGCCGCTGTCCTCCCTAGTAGCTTGAGTTAACTACCGATGTCCCATCGCGACGTTGCTGACCCAGAGTTCCCCCCTGGTCTAGCGGCACGGCCAGACCCTGGCATGGAGCATGAACAGGCAAGGACGTACGACCGATTTTCTCTCACTTCGATGAACGGATTTCCTGCTCATGATCGCCGCGGTATTGCACCGACATATGGACCTCAAAGAGCGCTGCCGCTCTCGCCCACTCAGCCGGCATCTCCCCGATCCTTTGGAATGCAAGACCAAGAGTATGGCATCACTCATGTCGATGCCAATACATGGCCATCCCCACTCGGTACAAATAGCCGGATACCCAATCTTCCACTTCGACTTCACCAACCCAACCTTTTCCCCCCATCCAACCTCCCTTCCTCTTCCCCCAGCAGCGGGTCCGCCGCCCCTCAAAACTTCGACACCGCCCGCAGTGGTCTCTATTCACAATCAACTTTCAAAGATAGAGACTCACACACACTGCGAATATCACAGACGACCCCCAACCCATTGTCGCAGTCGCAGCTCGTCTATACATCATCCGCCACACCCGCTGTCACCCCACCCCCTTCCACATCCCCTCTGACACGCTCTACGCTCTGGTGGGGCGAGCTCGAACCCTGGATGGACGAAGAGTATGCAAAGCAAGTCTGTGGTCTCATGGGCTGGGACCCGGTCAGCATCAAGGTCCCACATCCTCCTCCCGATTCTCTCACGGGGCAACAGGCTAACAACCCGGGTTATTGCTTCCTCACCTTCTCCACACCCGCACAGGCTGCTTCGGTACTCGCTCAGATCAATAACAATGGGAGCGGGACTCCCCATACTATGCCAAACTCGAACAAGCCATTCGTTCTCAACTGGGCCTCCTCCACACCCATTCCGCCATCACTCTCCCCCCTTGGCTTCCCAAGTCAGCCACAGCAACATGCGAAGGAGTACAGCATCTTCGTGGGTGACCTGGCACCTGAGGCTTCGAACTCAGATCTCGTGGCGGTTTTTCGTAACCCAGTGCTTGGCTTGCGCAATGATCGTGAACCCAAGTTCATCCGCCCATTCACGAGCTGCAAGAGCGCAAAAATCATGTTAGATCCGTCCACTGGCGTCTCAAGAGGTTACGGCTTCGTTCGGTGTGTCCTATACTAGTCATATTCCCTATATTTCCCCTCACAATACACGTACAGATTCACAGATGAGGCTGACCAACAACGTGCCTTGATCGAGATGCATGGTCTCTACTGCCTTTCGCGGCCAAGTGAGCATAAGCTCTCCCTTTATTTGCCCAATTAAATCATCTTATTGTTCGCCCAAATAGTGCGCATATCTCCCGCAACTGCCAAGTACAAGGCTCCGCCAGCCGAAGATCTTCCGCAGGTTCAGGTCCCACCTCCAGGAGTTGCCCCCGCTACCGTTGCCCTTCCGATTTCGGTTCCAGCACCCACCAAAAGTGTCTCGTCTCCAATCGCAGGCTCTAGCACCGGGGCCACGAGCTCTTCAAACTCACTCAGCAGCTCCGGCGTATCCTCTTCTGGCTCTTCCTCCTCCGTCTCTGCACCGTCCCTAAGCTCTGGCCCGAGCACAAGTGGTTCCTCTTCGACGCTAGCAAGCACGGACTCCAGTGAGCGCCAACAGAACATACTCACTCAGCTTGCACAATATGCACAATCGGGCTCCGCGTCGAAGCCCGTTTCGGATTCGCCAACTTCGATCACCACGCAGCTTGCCAGACAGGAAGCAAGTGCAGAGCAGGCGCGGTATTCACTTGTAGAGGAATCATGGAAGCATCAGGCGCAAGCCCGCGCGATACTGAGCAATCTCATAGGACCCAACGGCGAGCAGCTTACGTCCACAGACCCGTACAATACGACGGTCTTTGTCGGTGGGCTGTCGCCTCTAATTTCTGAGGAAACCTTGAGGACGTTCTTTGTCCCCTTCGGTGACATTCACTATGTGGGTTCGCTCTGCTTTGCACTTACGACTCCTTCATTAATAATTCTCCAATAAATCCCAGGTGAAGGTGCCAGTTGGAAAGCACTGTGGCTTTGTACAGTTCGTGCGCAAAGCCGATGCAGAGCGTGCCATTGAAAAGATGCAAGGCTTTCCAATAGGAGGTAGCCGAATCCGTCTTAGTTGGGGTCGAAGCCAATGTTCGTCCATCATGCAATTCTCTGCTAAACCTCGTCTCATGTATTCAACGTAGATAAAGCCGCCCAGGCCGCCGCCCAAGCAGCACAGGCAGCTGCACTGCAAGCACACTTGCAGAGTCAGATGATTTCTCCGCGTGGGACGCCACTTTCCATGGAGCAGGCCGTTCAGCTGTTGCAACAGATGCAGCTCGCAGGCCTCTTTCCTCCCGCGGCCAACGGCGACGTACAGTGCCAACAAAACCAAGCACAGCCCCAACCAATGGCACCGCCGAACGACGAATCCCTGCGGAATGTAGTTTTCTCGACCCGCGACACCAACGGCACATTGCCGTTTAGTATACCACCGGCCGGAGGATTTGGTAGTGACGTACGCACGCCTCGTGCCGGTCTCTCCTCGTCTTTCTCCCCATTCTCGCCGGATCCCAGCCTCTTTCATGGCGGCGACCTCACATCTGGACCTGGACCTAAGCCTGTTACCATTCTGCATCACCCGCCTTCCTCCACGGGTTTTGCTCAGGGGTTCCCTTCTGGACCCGTGTTGCCGCACGATGCAAGCAACACCATGGGGGCGAATGGGAAGATAACGACGGCCCGTTACACCGCGTTCTATGACCAGCCCGCTGCGGCGACGATTTCACGACCGCCTTCTGGCTCACTCAGTACGTCACACCCCGACCAGCACGACTTTTTCGAGATGCCAGAACCCGATCATGATATGATCACGGACCTCAATGGTACGCTGGCGAGCCTTGACCTCGACAGCGTGAACCACCACCATTCCCCTGCATCTGCGCCGACATCGACAGCATGGAAGACGCCTGGCAGCGGCAGCCCATCGGCGGCGTAAATGATGCCCGACCTCTCATGTTTACCTTTCATCCGTCTCAATTTTCTCGATTTGTTTCGTCTCGCTGTGAATCTGCCTTGCTTTGGAACGACTATATATTATCGCACAGCTCTTCGATCATTTCTTCGGTTCCCCCCTCCCTTTTCTCCCTTCGATCTTTGTTCATTTCCCATTTCTTTTTTCCCTTAATATGTTCGTTCTGGGTGTAGAGGCGTTCGCCTCCCTTTTTTCTTTGATTTATCCCCCTTCGCAAACTACCCATATTGCTCGTGTCCACGCCATTCCGCTACGGCTTAGCCATCGTCTCTTACACCATCATGATTGTGCTATCTCACTCTAACTATCTTCGCTTCCAATGTCGTCAATGTCATCCAGCTCCGTTTGGTTTTTTTAATACTGTTGTTACAATTAACTAGCTCAGTTCAGCAGCATACATAGCCTTTCACCATGGGGTGTTATCTTCATCTTCACGAATAGTTTCGAAAGGCGATAATTACATGAAAATGTCGATATCTTCAGGATAATTCACATTAGGTAGTAGGTACAATTCGCTAATTGCAGATGAGATCCACCTAAGATTTATTGTTCTCCATTTTAAGATGTCGACGCGTGGGGTAAGAAAAAAGAAATTCTGTGTTTTCCGATCCAAACAAACTGTATTATCGCCCGCAGTCGAGACGAGATCCGCCCGCGGGCAACTGTTGCATCGCGGTCTCACTTAATCACAATGGCAGCCCTTGTCCGCCGCGCGCGATCGCACCAATCCGGTCCTAAATCTTAAATTTTTTCGATTTGCACAGCCATTGCCTTGGTGCCGTTCGTCTCGTCTTCTCACTCTTCCCATTCAGGAAAAATTGCGGGTCATACGGACGACGACAAATCACAGATCGTCTTGGAATTGGAACGATGGTATTATCGGCATTGCGAGTATTTGATACGGATACGGGCAGTCAGGGGGACGAGAGGGGAGTACAAATACGGTATCTGCCTTTCAAAAAAAAATTCCAAGTATACAACCCCATCTAATCGCTGTGAACCGAGGTATCGTCTGCGAGGAAGGGCCTGTGAGAGCGAAAGGGAGAGTGTGTTAGTAAGCATAGTCGATGATCAAAGGTGAGATTAATCCGTCCACTGACGTATACTCATACCCACTGCGGATGGCAGTCGACATCCACTCTTCGTCAGCTTCCTGCAAAGGGAACCCTGGCCCACCCACCAGGCTGAGGACGACTGGTAGAAAGACGAGACCGTGCAAGGCCCCTGCGATGATGAGGGAGAACCACATCCGGAAGTAATACGTCTGCGCGACGCTCGGTAAGCCCGTGAGCGCCGTGACGGACATATTAATCTCACCTCCAAGAGCTTCGAGCGTGTTAAGGCCAACACGGATATCCCGATGAGTTTCGTGAAGGTAATCCCGGAGAGAACCTAATAGCGAGCATAGCGTCAGTAAGCAAGGACGAGACTTTGTTGACAGCGCGACACACCGATGGCCCGACATCTATTAGGGCCGCAGCCATCCTTTCGTCTCGTTCTTGCCCCACGGGGTGGTCCATGGCAAGACTTGGCCCCGAATTCATAAAGGCGCGTGCAACGTGCGCGCAAAACTCGACCGCGATACCTAAGGATATGACGAGATTGACAAGGCTGATCGCATTCAGGCTCACGCCCCACAACCCCATCACACCCATGACGTTGACTACGGACAGTGCCACTACTGCCGTGACGATCATGCCAGTTCGCCAGGACCCAAGGAACAGGGAAGCTACGACGAGGACAGATGCCAGTCCGAGGCCTAAAACTTGCTGAGTGATAGATACGATATGGGCATACTGGTCGAAAAACACGAAGAACAAGGAGTAAGGGAAAACTTTCGCGCCTGTCCTCCTCGACATGTCATCCGCTATCCTGTGGGATGCATCGAATGCATTGATAATGTCGGCCTGGCTCTTCAATGGGTTAAAGAAAGTCCGGAAGTGGGAAGCTGCAACGTCGTCCTGCGCGTCGTTAATTGAAATGGCGGTTCCATAAGACGCCAGGCCGCCAAGAGGGCAGTCATCATTAGTGGGCGAAATAAGCCACTGCTTGAGATAGCGCATGAACTCTTCGCCTTCGGGAAGCCCCTCCATTGTAATGTTATAGGGAGGGTTTTTCCCAGCCCAGCAAGGTTGGCAAAGGCGGGGACTGTCCCTCGGAGAGCAGAACACGTCCGGATTCCGTTTTCGAACACGGCAGCAGTCTGCATTGGGGTTGAGCCACGTTAGAAAATCGTCGAGCCAAGAGGCGGCCGGGTCGGAGAAATATGACACTGCTGGACGCTTGCGTTCGGCTTCAAGGGTGTTTGCAACGGAGAAGTCATCACAGGTAGTAAAGCGGGCACACAATGCTTGTTGTCCCGCGCGATGAGTGACGTCAACGCCATGCGAGACGAAGTAGACGGGTGGCCCAACGTTTAGATAGGAGTCCATGTCATCGAAATACTGAATAAGGTAGGAATCCGACGGTAGGGCCAGCCTTTGGTCTGGACGAAATTCAGCCATCCGACAACTCTTCTAACAAGCCAAGACCTACCGAGTCCGAGTTCAATGTGTTGCATCGATATTATAGAGACGACGAAGAGACCACCAAAAATCAACATTATGGCAACCTTGGTTATGGGTCGAAGAATGAAAGGAGCATAGTACTTTCGAATGAAACGGGCAAGGGTGCCAAGGCTGCTACCATTTGGGATGGTCGATTCGGGCAACTGGATGCGAGTAGGAATATGAATGCACGGAAAGCAGTCCATTTGTCCAGCCTTATTTTCAGGTGACATCAGCGGGCATCGTCAGGAGAGTACAGAACTAGCTTACCTCAAGACGACGCAGATCCAGGGCCATAGCGCTAACAAACACCGTCACTTGAAGCAAGGCGTTCAGCAATACGCTGCCAGCAGCATACAGTGCAAAGTTCCTCACAGCCGGCATCGGCACGAGCGCACCAAGGGCGAAAGCTACTGTCTCCGTCACGGAGCTAAGCATGATTGATGGTCCCATCTTCGCCAACGTTCGGGCGACGCGCTCTTCCGGTGTCAAATGAAGGGGTAGAGAGGCAGCATCAATAGACTCCGTATGTGAAGAGTCAAACTGCGAACGGCGGGATGTGGGAGAAATGGGTGTCGGATATGAGAGGGCCTGTTCGGATGGGCCGGCATTAGGACCATGTAGGATGTTCTGACGGCCAAGCTCGTGGACAAGGATGAATACGTTGTCGACGCCAACGGCCAAGACAAGGAATGGTATCACTTCAGCGATAATCAAAGTCACTTTTACGCCGACGGCCGAAAAGAATCCCACGGAGGACGCGACTGAGAGAATGACTAAAGCAATGCCAAACAATCCTAACATAAACTTGGAGCCAACGAATACTTTGCGTGGTAACCGAGGGAATACGTGTGGTGTGTTGCGGGGATCCACAGATAGGGAAGACGAAGATGAAGGAGAGAAAAGACGAGGGAAGTTGATAGCCCAACGATGAAGAGACGCGGCAACGCCTTCCTCGTTGCCCGAATGACCCGCGCCCAAGGTCAAGGCCACGTAGAAGAACATCGCAAGATACGACAAGACTACGATCTTGACGTCCATATTCGTACTCTTGTTGATTTCTTCCTCCAAAGATATTCCCGTCGAATACGAAATTTCCAAACCTGCTTCTGATGGAGCTCGCTCCTTAAGTTGTGCCAAATATTCTGCGAGTGCGCGTTCCCACTCCATTGCCTTTTCTTGGACTTCCAAATCAAGAGAGTCGGATACGATGATAGTTACAACCAATGCCTCTGCCTCCAAATATTTGTCTCCTGGTACACCACCCAAGACGTATTTCGGTAAGAGCGGCTGTTGGAAGTCGGGAAGGCAATCGACAGGGGCATTAGCGCAATACTCGACACGCTCAGCCCACGAGTCAGGGGAAGTGTCGTCGATGTCGTCCCCAAACCAGGCCGTGATAGATTGGAAGACGCATGCGCCTTGAGGGCCGGCGGGCTTGAAGCATACGTCGGAGAGGCTGTATGAGTTTGGCGAAGACGGAAGGTTGCGGATATCCGTCTCGACGGAGAACAAGAATTTGAGGTGGTCCCAAGAAAGTACTGGCTTTCCCTTCTGCGAGACTGATGCATGGTCTCCGTTTGTAGCTGACGTTACGAAAATCTGCTGCGGTCGGTAAAAAGGACCAAAGTTCTGGTCAAAGAAATCTTTCTGAATTTTGCTCTCCGAGTCAGGCGCAACCCACAGCCGGACGGGATCCGTTTCTACGCCAAAGTTTTTCCAGCCGATATTGAGGAGAAACATGAAAATAAACATGATGGAGAATGTCGCCGATGGGTATGATGCGGTAAAGAGGCCAAGTTTGTAAAACATCCGGCGGAGCTTTACATTTAATCGGTATTGCCGGGGCTGAACGCTGTCGAGAGGATCCAAGAGAGTGACGCCGCGACCGGCATTTCGCGGTCCACTTGTACTGGGCGAGGATTGTTCGCCATCGTGATATCTAGCCAGGGAAGAGGCCCCCACCAATTCGCGTGAATAGGACCGTGGGGAAAGAGGAGTGTCAGAATTTGGTTCTGGAGCGAGGGACAAGCGATTGTACTTCCTCTCCTCCTTACGACGCATGAAAGTCTGCAGACTGAATCCAGTCATGAATACGACGAGGCATAGAGAGTATGCCAGAATGAGGAAAAAAGACAAGCAGGAGAGTGCCCCGATGTGACAAGAGTCGCCGAGGGCGGGGATGTCGGGCAAGGTTGGGCAGATATGTGGGCAGTCGACGCATGTGCACCGGCTAGATAGGTCGCTGTCCGCGCAGTTTCGCGCAGGGTTGTCGAAGGCAACCATACCCACCGGAACGGATGAAGGGAAGTGAATTTGGAACGGGCTTCCGAGGGGCTTCTCCTGTCCCAGTGACTTGAGAAATGACGAGTAATCCTTCGCCCCTTCGCCGATTAAATCCATGACATAGCCGTTCGTCGCACCAACTTTCACGTCCTTGCAACTGTCGAAGAAACTCTGGCCATGACGTTCGGAAACGAAGAAATCCAAAGATTTAACGGCGGTCTGTCCTGTGGATGATATTTGCGTGGAGGTGACATTTACGAAGGAGGCTTGGATGGGAGAACACGTGAAATGGCAGAAAAAAGAGCGAAAATTGTTGCGACAAGCTGGACATGAAGTGATGAGAGGTTCCGCGTCGTTTAGGTTGTCTCGTAGGACTTCGAGTTGATCCGAATTGCAGCAAATGGGACCGCCAGCGAGTTCTTCCCCACATACAGAAGTTAGCAAGGCTCTAGTCGAATCATCTGGCTTGAGACGACATCAACAATGAGTGTTAGGGTAGGTAGGTGGCGTCATACCTCATAGGCTGGCCCATCATACGGACATGGTAAAGGCTTCCCAAAGAGATCTTTGGATCCGCATGAGCCCCGCATAGCGCAGAGGCCATCGAGGCGGTCAAGGTGATACCGATGTTGGGAGGACATTTTCAAATCATTGGCTTGGCTGAGGAAGGAGCGCCAGCGGTGAAGGCGCTTACGCGGGTCACTTGTGGCGCGTCGCCGCGCGGAAGTCGTCCGAGTCGAGTCCCAAGTCCGTCGGAGACCCGGAAGCAAGCCTCGACCTGACCAAAATGTCTCTAGACGCTGCTACCGCTCCCACACAGAGCCCCACTCCTAACAAGAAGAACACCAAAAGACGGTTTGTCGGCGTCAAAAGTTCACAACCATCCAAGCCTGGTGCACCCATCGCCATCATCAACCAGATCCCACAAGATATTCTCTCGGACGTCGAGTTAAACAATGCCATCAACCAGTTGCCCTCGAATTACTCTTTCGAGATACACAAAACTATTCACCACATCAGAAAGAATAACTCGAAGATGGTCGCTCTGCAGATGCCCGAAGGTCTCCAGATGTTTGCCTGTACCATAGCGGATATCATGTCACCTGTGTGAGAGGTCAATGGCTCAAGCCTTCCCAGGTTTACTGATGCTCTAACAGTAATCATGGGCGACGTCACATACGGCGCCTGCTGCGTCGACGATTATACCGCACTGGCGCTAGGATGCGATATGCTGGTGCACTACGGACATAGTTGCCTTGGTCCGCAGGCTCTCTTGACCCACTTCCCAGGCGCGCCGTTGACCCCTTCCCAGTTCCCATGGACCAGACAAACATCAAAACCCTCTATGTCTTTGTCGAAATCGCCATCGATACGACTCATCTCGCGCAGACTGTGAGACTGAATTTTCCCGATAACAGTCGCCTGCTCCACGAAACACTGTTGGATTCTGAAGAGTCGGATCGGGACATTCCCGCTGGCGCAAACATCGGTCATTTGCGACACCTACGAATCGAGGGTCCTCCTTCAGCGTCCGCTTCCGACGCGCAGGAAGAATCCGACAGCAAACCAACGCAAACACAATCGACCGAACCAACGCGTCTCGCGCTCGTTTCCACCATCCAATTCGTGGCTGCCCTTCAGCAGCTGAAGGATGACCTAAATGCAGAATATTCCGGTGCACCGCCGTTAAGCCTTGTCGAAGGTGGGACGCCAGATGACGAGGGATCCAAGAAGCCAGTCACGAATGTTCGGATGCCCAAGCTTTGGATGGGGAGGTATGAAGCCACCATCCCCCGGTCCAAACCCCTATCTCCTGGGGAGATCCTTGGTTGCACCGCACCCCGACTCGGCAATGCCGATGCTCTCATGTGGGATCATTACTACTTCCCGCTGTCGATATCGCCGTTGATCTAACATGCCTCAAACAGATATCTTGGCGACGGCCGCTTCCACCTGGAAGCTATCATGATCGCCAATCCATCTGTACCAGCATTCAGATACGATCCATACTCCAAGAAGCTCACTCGAGAGCGATACAACCATAAAGAAATGCGAACGGCTCGGAGCGATGCCGTGACGGCGGCCCGTAGGAGCATCGATGACATTGCTCATAAGGCTTCGGCTGTGGACACCTCAGCCAGTGAGGCTTCCGCCTGGGGAGTTGTGCTAGGTACTCTAGGACGTCAGGGTAACTTCAAGCAGCTCCAGGTGCGCGTATTACCTTCACGCACCCCGAATTATTGAATTAACCCACCACCCAAACAGGCTATCACAAGGCAAATGACGCAATCTCGCACACCTATACCTTACGTTCCTATCCTCCTCTCAGAGTTGTCACCGGCCAAGTTGTCCCTATTTAACCCGCACATTTCGATATTCGTCCAGACATCTTGCCCTCGTCTCTCCATCGATTGGGGCTATGCATTCGATCGCCCTCTTCTGAGTCCCTACGAGACGGCCATGGCCTTAGGAAAGGCAGAAGGGTGGATGGAACGGGAAGACGACGTCTATCCTATGGATTTCTATGCAGCTGGGACCCCCTGGGCGATGTCCAGAACGACGGCGTCCTTTGCATTGTAGCGATACACATGCTCCGTAACGTACGAACATAACATATAATTGCTAGGGAGATGTAGCAATATCATCGACAACAAGTCTTAGACGGTACATGTGTGAGGTAATCGAGAATGCATGGAGAGGCAGCTATCCAAAAATACCTCCAGGTTCTGCAGGTTCACGGGACCGATGAGAGACTCGATGCCCGGGAAGTGCCCAGCAAAGAAGCTGGGCTGTAAAGTAGACCAGAACGGATCCGTGGCCTCATCGCGTCCAAGGAGATCGGTCAGACACGGCGACGGTTGGGATAACGTCCGAGTTGTCCGTTCAAGGCGCTGAGGAAGGGACATCGGGGAAGCCACACCACACGTTGCATGAAGAACCGGGTCGCCCGCGGCGCACCGACCGAGCATCATACCCAGTACGAACAGCGTTCGCTTTCGAATTACGTGGAGGTGATCCAAGGCCTTCTGAGCGAGGGAACTGTGGGGCTTGAGAACCAGAAGGATGCCTTGTGCCATCGCCAGCCACTCCTCGAGCTCCTCGTTCTCGGGATTTTGGGCATCCATAATGATGGCAATCGCAATGCTCACTGCGCTTCGGTAAGCGATGCCGAAAGCTACGCGATGTATTCGACCGACTTACGAGCAGATTTGAAAACCATCAAAGGCATTGATGACCAAGTGAGGTAGCCGAGCTCCGTCGAGCTTTGTAGCAATTGAAGTGCCGCTAACAGTCGTTTACTAGGAGGGGTGCCTGCAGTGAGCCCGAGACCCGTGAGAACAACATCCAGGGCTTACCATAATGTGACGCAGCTTGACCGTGCGAGTTTATGGAATTTAGACAGCTTCTTGTCCTGAACGCCTAAACCTTCAAATTCCCCATCCTTTGTTGGATGGGTGAACAGGAATGGTCGCTAAGGTATCGTCAGTATTGGCCGTATCAAACCAGCAGACTTTCACCTACAAGCAATAGCATCCTATGGTGGATGACCTCAAAAGCAATCGATTGATACTAGAAGTTGCTACCCATGAGTACCATCTCAGGTGCTCAAAGGCATACATACTTGGAGGGATAGATAAGGTCGAGCAGTGGCCATCTGCGTTGTTTGATAACGGAGTGAAGTTGGGACGTCGAGCTCGAACTTCTTGAGCTTCTCCTCCCAGTCCATGACTGTCCGATACGTAGGCAACAAGGTGCTGAAACATTGATCCCACATGTGACCGCTAAGCTTTCGAAACTGGCAGTGATACAGGTGAAAAACTAACGCGCTAATAATCAGCAAAGGAATCAAGAGAGCATACAATCTGCATTCTCACGGTAATCGGTAGGCTCCTCCACGGCTTTACCGTTCAAATCTGGAGTATCGACGATGTCGGCTTGATCTAAGTTCATGGGGAGAGCGACATCAAAGTGCTGGTGACGGAAATATCAAGTTCTCGCCGAGGATTGGGGCAGAAGGGACTAACTTGTTCAGAGATTATGTACGGGCGGCGATATTCCATACAAAAGAATCTTAGCGAGGCGTCAGCGGTGCTAGTAGCTGGTGAGTGTGGACAAGATGTCATCACCTATCAAACGTGAATAGCGTCCCTAATATGAGTCAGACAAAGGTTCCGAAGATTCGAGAAAGGAACTTACACCACAACCGCCTGCGGATTTCCGCGTCATCTGGTCGCATCCGCCACGTAGTAGTACCATCGCGGTTCAAAGAAACTGGTGAGAGCGTCTGAGTGTGAAACAGTTGCTATTAGTTAAGGCATCATACGTGTCTGTGCCATCCGAATGGCGAATCCAACGATGTACCAGCTTTCTCCCGTATTCGCCTGATTCTGTGTGAGAGGTTGGTACCAGACCAGAGGCTAGAATTCAGGACAGATAAAAAACTTACCCATTGGTACATGGCAAATAAGGTGAGTGCCTGGATGCGTTCAAGTGACGAAAGCGGATAACCGTTGCAGGCAAATAGCACGGAACGCGACAAATCCTCTAAGCGTTGCTGCAGGACCTTCCTCCCAGGTGCATAATCAGCAAACAGGGTATCCTATTTCGTTCCTTGAATACAGGCATTCATGTAAAACGAAGTGGTGGAACGCACGCCATCATCAGTTTCTGGTAAGAATTGCAAAGCCGTCGCGCAAGTGATGGACAACAAGGCGATAAAATCGAGAGTTGGCGGCAACTCGCCGGATGAGAACGAGCGATAGTAGTCCTCGAAACTGGGCCGATGGATGACGGAAAATAGCCAATGAGCCGACGATCGATCGAAGTAGTAAGAGAGCAGGAACGCGGTGATCTTCTGGTTGGGAAAGTGGTGTTGGAGTTGCGATAGCGGTGGGGCCCCAGAACCGGGGAACTGTCGACGCGAGGCGGATCATAAAGGAAACGAGGATATGTCAAAGGGAGAAGAGACATACAGAGAATATTATGCCAGCGAACGCGTAGTGGCCATCCGGTGCTTTTGGTTGCGATAGCTGGTTGAGGGCCGTGGCAGCAACTTGAACCGCATTCTCACGGACTTGAGTGGGCGACCTTGAAAAATCGAAACTGTCAGGAGACGGAGTAGATACGATGTCGTTGCTCGCATTGGCGTTCTGCAGCTCCTGTAGGAGGGTGTCTAGGCCAACAAGGGCATTTGGACCGAGATTGTTCGCAGAGTCCGAGCCATTCAATTGCCCCTCGTTAGGAAAGCTGACGGTGGACTCGACATTGTCTTGTGTGGGCCCGGATTCGGTCCCTGACAATCTGCATATAGTACGTGAGACATCGGGGCGATTTGGACGTGGGGTTGGGCGTGAGACGGTGGCGAGCACTCACTTGCGCTTTTTGACCTCCATCGGTTCTTCATAGGTGCAGGCATCTGGACAACCGCGATTCACGCTAAAAGAGTGGATAAAAATGAAGCATAAGTGACAAAACCACGGGTAAGCGTACCATCTAGAACAAGGGTGGCCACGATCACACTGCGAGATGAGAAATAAAGGTGAGGACAGTATTAACCTCGAACGACTTGATGACTAGCCTGTTGCTTCCTTTTGTGACATTCTACAGAGTTATATCAAACCTCAAAGAACCGTAATGGGATTCGATGAAAGAGTCGTTGCGCTCACGTTGGCAACTTCTACACATAACAAGTGAATTAAAGTTTATAGCGTCTACTAAGAGAGGCTTACAGAATGATTCGATTTCGTCTTAATTTGCGTCTGACACTAGTAGACTCTTGCGACGTATACGCCGGCGAAGCGGTCGAAACAGAAGGCTCACTCATCCCCGACGCAAACGCCGACGAGGAGGCGGTCGCAAACGGACAATATGGGTGATAAAGTCTGATTAATCTGATTAACAAATAGTCGGCGCCTGTCAACGACGATGACTCGATTTCATCGTGACCATCGTGATCGAGTCACTTGGATATAATCACAATCACTACATCACTACAGCTCTGTTTGCCTTATTCTCAGTATGTACATGTACGGGTCACGCGGTGAATGCAATCACATGCTATTCACAGTGGTCAGTAATGGGAACATGCGACGAGAGGTGAGTCCAACTGACCCGTAAACGAATTCAACTTCGTCTACACCCCCACCTGAAGGAAAGTTTCCGGGCCCATCCCTAGGAACGGGACCTAACTCCTCCCCTTCGTCAACGTCATTATAATCTACGTCATCAAGTCCAAACGGCAAAACGGGCCGCAGCTTATCTGATCCCGATGAACGCCGGGCACCTGGCCCCGCAGGTGACTTCGTGAGTGCAGCCATGGTTTTGGGGCTCATATGCTTGGGGGTCCAGTCAGTTTACAGCATAGCGTGATAACGGATTGCATTCATTACCTCCCAATTATTCAAGTTCTCGTCAGCAATTTCTCCACCCTCGCGGCCAATGTCGCGGCTTTCGTCGCCTAGTTCTCCGATTGATACGATGCTTTCGCTATCACTGATTCCATCCGCGATTTCTGATGCGAGGTCAGGGAGTCTGTGCCACCGAGAGGTACCACTAGTTTGGCCCTCCATGCCGTGTGCATGCGATGGGCCGTCTGACCATCCGAGATCCGACAAATACTCCTCATACTCTTCCTCAAAAGCAATGTCTTCTGTAATATAAGGAAGGAATATGTTCGTATCTGGCGCGTGTGCGCGGAGAGGTGGGAACACGTCGGCCTCGACCACGTTCGGTGTGCCCACGGGACGCAGAAGGCCGGACAACTCGGGACCTGGATGTAGACCCTCGAGGTGATGCGACAGGCTCACAGATCGCCTGTGTGCTTGACCGTACGCATGCACGGCTTGCTGGCCATAGCGTTTGGTGTTATCTGTATCACGATTGCGTCAGCAAGTGTAAGCGGACCGGAGCCTGATGAACACTACAAAATTTGACGAGTTGTCGGAGCGCCTGCTCCTGCGCCTGAAATGAGTGTCTTTCATACTAAAGATCATGGCACCAAATTAAAACAAATTTTGCACCTGTCCTTCACCGAGGTCATCCACCTCATTGCCTGTGAGCCATTCGTCGCGTAAATCAGGCCGACAGTTGAGGTAGATCGACGTAATGACCTGCATGTTCGCTAGGAGTTTGGGTTAATATATAAATAGCGGGGCGTAACCGAGTCGGTTGGAATCACGCACTCTGCCGCCATCTACGCCCGCTATATGGAACTTGGCTCTTGATTAATTTAAGGATATGGAGTTGCAGTAACGGGTGTTGTACTTTGAGCACACGTTTGAGAACAGCCTATTAAAATGTGGCGGAAATGTAAAGAATGCAAAAATAACGCAGTAACACAACGGTACCGTGCTCTTGTATTGAACCAGCATTCGGATACGATGCGAACGATGCTTCGAGAGCTTCTGCATGACTTTGGCAAAGTTGATTGTGAAGAAGAAATTTCGCCAAGAGAATTCAGTAAGCATGTCAATTTCCTCGTGATTCATTGTCCCATTAGGCAGGACGGTAGTCCGTGTTACAGTGCGCCGGGGAGGGCTGAGCATGTTATCCTCCACCCGGCTAAGCTGGGTATTCTTAGAGAAGTGGCGAAGACAATATCGAAAGAAGCTTATCAATTAAATCAGAACATTGATATGTTGCGTGAATAATGTGGGTAACAACATACTTGTTATCAGGCGAGTCTGCTTTAGAGACAACCGTCATCGATACGTCTTGCATCCCAAACATTTTCATGACGAGTAATAGACAGTTCGTATCAAGCAAGAGTTGGCCGAGATGATGGAACTTCATGACGTCTAGGACAACCACTTGAGCCGATAGGTACCTTCAGTCGAGTACACGAACCCACGCGAGACTTTGAACCACTTTAGGGTGAGTAACAGGATCGCAGATACGGCCTTGGTCGTGATCTCCCGATGGCGGGTGACGTCGATCTCGTCAAGCGTGGGGGGATGCAACGGCGGTTGTTGTGGATCCTGAGCTAAAAATGTTATTAGCACCGGTATCGTAACAAAGTGATGGACGATACTAACGTGAAGACACCCCAGGCGGAAAACTTGCCGAATTCGCGGATGTTGGTGGTTGACCCGGAGAAGACGCAGACACGATGGCCAGGAGAAGCTTCAATAGAACAAGTACCCAATTGGAGAGCACTGGGAGAACAGTGCTCTTTGGCCCCGTCAGACAAGTACATGCGCGCACAACGGAGTAGAAACATACGTAAATCTGCTCTACACGCCGCAAGCGCATCAGATCTTCCCTCTTGATTTTGAGCCTGCATTTTTCGACGGTGGCATCTGCCGCTTTCATCGCAGCTTCCGTCTCAGCAATCTTCGCATCTAGAAGAGCCATATCGGGCAAGACATCAGTTTCAGCTTCTCCAACGTTCTCATCCTAATGGCCCGGAGTGGGGAGTCAATAGTCATCGCACAAATAAATCGGCATCCACCTACGCTCAGCTTCATTTTATTCAGAGCTTCCGTGACATCATCCATCCCGGAGAGGTGTTCTAGCCCACTTTCCGATTGAATGTAATCTTCACGAGTACGCCACATTTGCCATAACGCTACGCTGACATACATATGTTTGCCGTAAAGGTTTTCTGCCTCCTTGATTGCAAATGGGACGAGCATCATGTCACCGTCCCTGCCTCTCGTCCTCGAGAACGGAAATAGGAACGGACGAGAGGGATCTGTCTGATATTGCTGCTTCTTGGGCTTGGGCGCTGCGGGAGGTGGAGATGGCGCGGGGGTAGCGGGTTGGGGGATTGGTCGATAGCCGGACGGAATCTGTGAAGAGCCGTGCAAACTGTGGGAAAGGCTGAGCGGTGCTGGTTGAGTATCGTGTTCATCATGATGGTAGTGATGTCGGACAGGAATAGGACTATATGCTTCAGCAAGCTTGGAGATTGGAGGGCGTGCAGCAACAGGGATTGGTTGCTCAAGGATGTTGGCGACGGGGAGTGTTGGGCCAGGGTTCGGAGAAGAGAATGTTGGATACTTAACAGTGGCTTCGTCATGGAAAGCCTCCATGTCCAAAGGTGATGACTTGATGGGGATGGCTACGTCATCTCATATGATTACAACTATAAACAGAACATCAACTCAGCACAAACCTTCCTCCAGAATGGGGGCCAAGCCTGCTAATTCACGGGAGACTTTCTTGACTCTCTCGAGATCACGAAAGCCACCGCAACAAGACAATATTGTCTTCCAGAGAACCAGAAGTAACTTACTGGGGGGTGAGAATAAGAAGTGAGAACAACAGGATCAGGTACCTACCTTCTTCACTGGGTAGCCCTTAGCACTTTTGTCTCGAAGGCCCGACACCACATTGAAGAAGTAGACTGGTAGCGGAGGATCCATGCTCACTATAGCATATTCGAGAAAGCACGTCACTATTTTAGGAGATTGGGCCTTACTGAGCTCGTCTGCGAAGTCATCATGGCCTTTAAATACTTCGATCAAGTGGTAAAGCATAGCAAGATAGACGGATATTTCCGTGATGATTTCTTCCATAAGATCAGACTTTTCTTCAACACCAAGTTGTATGCGTGTCGCATCAGCATCGGAAAGTGACCTGGAGCAAAGTCAAGTCAAATTAAGGAATCGCCCCCAGAAATATAGGCTAGGCCAAACCAGAGAAAGTCATGCTTTGAGCTGGCGATCTTCATTGCCTCCACGATGTTACTCAAGCCATTTGCGTCGCGCACGACCTTACAATTTTCAAAAATCCAATGTAATTGGTGCTCAGGTGATGTGGTTTCGGCGAAGGTGCCTAACACGTGTGAATGTCGTTTTGTGCCTGCTGTGAATGTACAGTCACCAACCTTGCAGTATGTACAGCAATCTGCGCGCATTTGTGAACCTGATCTCGACGTCCATGTGTTCTAGGCTCTCGAGTAGAAGTTCGACGTGTGCTCTGCGCTTTTGCGGCGGACTTCTGGTCCATCCTTTCCACAGGGAAGTTTGATTGATGCCGAGGGAGGCAAGGACAAAAATACACTGACCTCCTTGGAAGGAGCCCTCCCACGCCTTTAAGTTCTCGGCGGCTTGCGGCATTTCCACGTAGGAGTAAAATTCCTCTATCTCGTTGAGGACGGTATCTTCGTCATCATATTTAAAGTCGTAATAACATTGCTGTACGAGACAGGGGGTTTCATGACGTGTCCGGGTTGGACGGAGGAGGATGTACGCGCCTTTGGCTTTGGGGCCGAGTTGACCATAGCCTTAAGCTGGCCAAGGGTGATTGAATCGAGGTCATTACTCTGCGAAAAGGAGTTGATGAGAGATGAAGCGGATATATGCGCGTGTGGCAACTGACCATGATGAGGATGATACGCAAAGGGGCGTCTTTCCTAAACGGGAAGGCTTGTCCATTTTTGCAACACGCAAGGAGTTTGAAACCGTTCTGTTCCTGTGTGCCGTGTGCCGTACTCGGATCTCTCCTCTCTTTGTCTCGGTCTGGGTTTCTCTCTCTCTCTCTCTCTCTCTCCATTTTCCCCTCCCCTCCAACCACCACCTACTGCCAGTCTTCTCATCTCACATCCCATCCGAGATTCTGGCTGTTTTTTAATCCGACCCAATCTCACAGGGACGGCCCACAAAAAGGCACGCCTTCGCTGCGCGTTCGCCGCTCCTCGCCTCTGCTTTCCCCCCGTATCCCCCTCATTTTCTCTCTCCCTCTACTCCACTTCAACTTTTATCTTACGACTTGTATCACGACTTTTACTTCTTTTCTAGCCTCTTTGGCTGAACCCACTTGGGCCCCCGCATTGCCGTCAGCCCCCACCAGCAACTTTCGGCATCGTGGGCTCCTGTCAAATTTTTCTCCTAGCGTGCAGATGCCCGTTCCCGTTCCTCAATACTCCCGACCTCCAGCACATCCAGTATTCAAGCAAGACCGTTACCCTGGCGACCTGAACTACCCTCAGCCATCGGCTCTCCCCACCTCTATCCCCCTCCCACCTCCAGGCCTGCCCCCATCTTTCGGCACAAGAGAAGAGTGGATCAGCTCCCTACCACTGTGGCGCCGCAATAAGCCGCGTCGCATTTGGGAGGAGGGCGATTTACGGGTTGCCATCGATCCTAACATGCAGGATTTTCCCAGCGGGTTGATTCGTGCGGGAAACGCACATATCATTAAAGGAGATCGCGCGCAAGCGTGTATTCCGCCCCTTTTGACTCTTTACCAAGCAGAGCAAACCCGTCACCCCCATCACCTACAGGAGCTCGAAGAGGACGTTGACGAGATAGGCTCTGGCACTCTTGACTACGACATCGAAAGTCAGTGGAGTGGTGGCACGTCCCATTCTGAGGACCTCGTTGAGATGGAAATCGATTCAACCTATGACCGCCATCAGCTCCTTTCCATCGTTGGAGGTGGGCCTCTCCGTGCCAGTGACGTATTCCTTCGACGCCCTCCTCACCTTGATGACTCATACTCTCCTCCCACCGAAGTATGCGTATCTTCAGAACCCGCTCCCGATGAAGATCCGGTTTCAAGCCCCCTCGGCCCGATTACTCCTTTCGGTGTTTTTGTCGACCGTGCCGTAGCCGCTACCCACTTTCCTGGTACCAAGGTTGCACTACCCATCGCTGCTCCTTTTGAGCATGATTCTGTCCAGTATCAGTATGGTCCCCCTGTTTCCACCCTTCAGTACGACGGTACCCGCCAGCAGCCGGATATACCGTCTGTGCCGGACGTTGTGCCGATGCCATCTGCTACCCCCTCATACAAGAAGGTCGCAGATCCTCTAGCTGAATGGGTGGCCACTTTCGTCTGGAAGGTTTGCACCACTGGCATGTGTCTTCATACACAATACACGTACGTTCATGCAACCTCAAAAACCCTCTATAACCCTCACATCATTCACAGGGACAGTCCCACTCAGCACACCCAACATTCACCCCCACCACCTCCATTTTTGGCCAGTACCATCCGCTCCCTCCTATTGTCCACTCTACTGCAGCCCTCCGCTGTTCTCTTGGCTGCCTGGTATATCGTCCATCTTCCTGTTCGGTTTGGGCATGTCTCCCTCAGGCCTGATGCTGTAAAGGAGGTACGCTTCAGACTAGAACTTTTTGGTCTTGGTGAATGGCAGGATTCGAGCTGCTTTCAAGCTGCTGAAGTTCATGCACCGTTCCGTCTTGTCCTTCTCGGATGTATGCTCGCGAATAAGTGGTTGGATGATCACACATTTTCGAACAAGACTTGGTACGTGCTTCGTGTCTCCCACCCATTACCGACACTGACCCATTCGATAGGCATACTATCTCTGGGGTCCCGATCCAGTCTTTGAACCGACTCGAGAGTCTGGCTCTTGATATATTCTCATACGACCTTTCCATCACGCCTTATGAGTGGAATAAGTGGCTCGTTCAAGTCTTGGCATACCATAGGTCCCTATCCTCAGCACCCAGTCCTCAGCTGATTTCGCGCCCGTCCTCTAACCCTCACTTTATTGTGCGAAAGATGATTGAAGATCTCCTTGAGCCAGCATCCCGCTCGTGCAATGACATGTACCCCAAATTTCAACCCCAGCCAGTATTCCTGGGCCTTGAAGAGAGGCGCCGCGGGAGATTGGACCCAACCAGCGCCGAGTCGAGCTCTGAAGCATTGGAGATCGATTTGGATGAAGACGGGCCACTTCGGGAAGAGTACATGCCAAGACGACGCGTCAGTAGGAATGGCTCTTTCCGGAAAGTCAACGGCAATGCGACCAGCGATCCTTTCGGACTGGAAAGAGGGGTTGAATGGGGGCGTGCACCGGAGATGCAAAGGCCTCTTCCACCACCGGCCAAATGGAGTCCTGCTGCGGATGAGCCACTGCGGCGCGATGTGATTAGAGAGCCGGCTCACTATATGGCAGTGCAACCACCACCAGTACCTCCACTCATCATGATGCCTCAGTACCCCTCGAGCGCTCAGGGAACAGCCTATCCGCAGGGATGGGGTGCGGGAGCTCCGACATACCATTTGCCTCCTTACCCAACGTATGGTCGGCCGTATGACTATAGCCGCGTACGGTCGATATCGGTTGTTGATGGTAGGCCGTACCAGTTACAGGACGGTGGACACTGGCGATCACAATCGCAAACACGCATCGAATATTCATGTAGCTCAGCTGCCGCCAAGCTACCCTACCAGATTCCCGGACTGTGTTGGACTGGTGCCGAACAGTACGGCTACAACGCTGCGTATGGTCAAGGCTTCGGACACAGGCTCGTCTTCCCGCAGTATGCGCCACAATGGGTCGGGCACTGACCCTGCTTGCATCACCATTCTCATGTCATCATACATCATACCTCAGTTTTCAGCATCGGCACTTATTTGTTTCGCCACTTGTCACATATTCGCATCGTCCCTCCTCTAGGCTTCTGTTTCATTTCAAGGCTTGAAGGCAACAAGCTGAACCCACTCCGCCCTAGCTGCAATAGATGACCCAGCTTTGTTCGCATCTTCTGTCCCAGTCTCGGCATTTATTTCTACTCTGCTTGCCTCACCCGTAATAACTTTCCGGTTCCCTTCCATCATCAATTTCGAGGACATCCATCCAGTCCCTCCTCGACCCGGCTCTTCCTTATCTCACCACCTCAGCATTTTTCATGTCATTTATCTCTCCCTCATCGCGCCACCCGTCTCCCCGACTCTCGTCCGCGGCTGCTTGCCATCCGCTCAACTCGCGCTCAGTCGGACGTACATGTGGCCCCCTCTTTCGCCATGGCTTCTGGTGCTGTTGCAATTGTATATGGTTTCCACTGCACGCCCATTTCCAGCGTTTATGCATCGTGTTTCCTTGTTGATGAGTTTCCGTCTGCGTCTCGCCTTCTCCTTACGATGCGTTTGTTTCGATCGAACTCTCTTATTGCACAATAGCGATCCGTCTACACGTAACACCCTCCCACTTGCTCCTTGACTTTTCGCTATTCCGAGTCTTAATTTCCTCCGTGCATCTCTTTCCCTCCTTTGAAACTTCACAAAAAAACTTTTTATCACACCCAAAAAAGCAGGTTGCTCCTACCCTGACATCCTCACCACATCCGGTCCTTTCACCACTTTGCCGTCCTTACCCGATTGCTCTTAAGCCACGGTTTTACGATACGCCCATCTGTTTGCTCGGGGATGATGCCTCTTCCCCCCTTCGTCACCGACACGTATGAGTTCTATACAGTTGTCCTTTAGTAGATATTGGGTCTTGTTCCCCGCTGTCACAAAATGGATGACAATTATGGTCAACCTATGCGCGTGATTTCAAACATTCTCCAGATCTCTTTATTGTGAGACAAATTAACAATACAAGTTTGTTCGACCCTTCCAAAAAAAGAGCAACATCACAATACTTCGCCTTACAATTACTTACGCACTACGATGAACGGCACCTGCGCAACCACATAGAATGAGTCAAGTGTCGGGAGAGACAATTGGGGATGCGTACCTCGACGTCTTCTCCCTCTTCATCTGAAGCCATAACCTCTACAACAAAGTGGGTAACGTGTGCGGGAACGGGTTTCTTGGTAACGTGCTCGACGAGCGCGCTAAACTTCATTGGCAAACGTTCTTCGCTCTACAAATGTCGTGTATTCAGTGACACGTACATACGCACGCGAGCACGACAACAATTGGCGCGCACCTTTTTCTTTCCAACGAACGAACTCCAGAGCATGCTGACGCCCTGGCTGACCATGGAGATGTCGAGCTTGTGCTCCTTCTGGAACCACGTGATGATCTCCTTGAGGGTAGGATTGTTCTCGAACACGAAGCGATCCCATAACGTCCACTCCGTCGTCCCGTACTTGTTTTTCTGAGCCGCTATCGGTTCCGAGAAACCGAAGAACGGTAGCGCGAGGTTCACAAACCCATTTTTGTAGTCGTCGAATTTATTCTTGCCGTCGATGATCTAATGGGAGAAAACATGGGACCGTTAATGAGCAATCTACAAAATAATGATAGGAAAGCGTCTTGCCTTGTATAGCTCTAGACAGACCAAGCCGACTACGAGGGAGGTCGTGGTAGCGATCGCGGGGATGATCTTTCCGGCAATTTGCTTGGTCGTATGTCGATCGGCGGGGGTGATGCTGTAGTTCATTGCGCGAAGATTGGATGCGGCAGTGATGAAGTCGATGTGGTAATTGGTATCATCGTCTTTCTCAAACTCTACGGGATTAAGACGGAATCCAGCAAATGATGATGGTGGAGGCAGGGACTTGGCGAGCTCGTTGGGATCAGAGGGATCTGCAGAAACGGGTCAAAGATTTAACCGCATAAGATGGCTTTGGCATGTACCGTTTCCTGAGCTATCTACTGGCTCGTTCTCGTTCACTTGGATCTTAACACCACTCTTAGGTGTGAACTCAGGGATAACCACTGAGTCCGCAACCTTTCTGAAAATAGTAGGGTCTGTCTCTCCACGTAATCCGTAGTTGAACGCATGGAGGTTGGCCGCAGCGATGATGAATTGAAGGTGGGTAGCCTGGTGAAGAGTTAGCCTAGAACGAAAACCAATCAAAACACGACATCCTCACGTCATTCGAGTTGAACGTTAGCGGGTCCGGAGCACGCTTTGGGCTACTCCAAAACGGTTGCCCGCTACTCGTCACGGCATCTTTCGGGAGACTGAATAACAATTGACGGATAGCGTTGTTGTACCTTTCCTCGAACTGTAACCGAGCCCAAACGATGCATTCGTCAAAGGTTATGGGCCTATTTTTAACCAAGTACGAGGCGATCTGCTCGATCTGCTCCTTCTGCTGACCGGAGTATTTGAGAGCGGTTTCGAGATAGCCAGGTTCGGAGAGGTAAGAGTTGACAGATTGCGCAGGTTTGACAAACAAGTTGTCAAACTCTGTTCGACTCCACTGAGACCATCATCAACCTGTGTACTAAAGCCGCAAAGCTGATGTGCCTACCTCAATACAGTGCTGGATTGCATTTGGGAAGTTCTTGACGGTGCATGACGGGGTCTCTTTCTCTGGGGGATCCTGTGATGACGCGTATGATTCCGTCAAGTGCGGAATAACAACTTGGGTGTTTCCTTTCGTGCCGAGGGTTCCAGACTCCAACAGGGGCTTCTCGAAGAACACACAACGCTGGTCCATGTATAGACCTACAGTACGGCATGAATGACAGATAGGTCAGGTAGAAGTAAGGACATACGGGCTTTAACGTTGTCAAGAGCATTGGTTACCCCATCGATACTGGCAAAGAAACGCTCTCCGTAAACGTCTGGTTCCAACGTAAGCTTCGTCAGTGGGAAGTGGAGAGAGAACGTACTCTCTGTTTCCGGACCGACAGAATCCTGCCGACTTTCGATGTGACCTTTGAGATCGGGGTTCATCTCTGCCACCGCAGTTGCGGCAACGGTAGACTTAAAATTGCCCAAGTCTTTTGCGCGGAACAAGAACTGGCGATTGAGGTTGCTCTTCTCGATGGTGTCAAGATCAGTGACATAAATGGCGCCGTTGGGCCCAGATCCGAGGCCAATCATGCTCCAGTTCTTCAACATCTCACAACCGATAGCTCCAGCCCCAACCAAAAATTGTCGATAGTTGAAAATCTTTTCCTGGAAAGTCTTTCCAAAAACGGCTGTCTGGCCGTCGTAACGAGAGCCTGTAGGCTGACAATCTGCCTCGCTAGGAAGCGTTGATGGGAGGGATTCAAGGGAGTCGAAGTAAGTATATTGGACAACAGGGTGGAACTTTGCGGAGCACGCTTTCAGGATTTCTTGGGCAACCAAACCACCGATTACAGCATTAACTGGGGCAAGGTTACCGGTAGCTTGATACGACAGTTCAGTCAAGACTTTCTCGTCGGCATCAGCATCTAATTTCTTCGCAAGGGAAATCAGTATCGTGGCGTCTTCAACATTACGAGGGCGGGGGAAGCGTTGTTGTTCGGCGTAGAACTGCCAGAGAGCCTGGAAGCCAGCGTGTAGCGTAGCTGGGCGGTCAAACTTCGCAAAGTCGGTAATCCAGAACTCCGGAGCTTGTAAAGATTCACGAAGAGATTTCTGTCGATGGAAGTGAGCCATGTTCGTGACACGTGGTAAGAACACGCACAAACTCCAGAATCTTGGGCATCTTTACTTGCGTGAATATGCCACCAGTCTTGTACTCCCCAACTGCGGTTGTATCACCAATTGAGAACGTATAGGGGCCCTTTACGGACACCTTGCGCGGTTCGCAACCATTCAGCTCCACCGCTCCCTGGATTTCTGAGAACGTGACGAAGGCACCATCCTCCAAACCGTGTCGCGTCTCATCCAGACATGTGACAACCGCCTCTTTGCCCTGTGCCCCGCTGATCAGGTGTCGAAAGCAGCGAATTCGAGAATGCCACACACCTTCTCCACAGAAACGATCATTCCAGATAACGGCTGCTCGCCGTTTGGATCAACACAAGTAAATTTAGGGCCAAAATCATTGAACGCATAACTTGACAACGAATGAGTACCGCTAGGGAAAAGAGGGGTGATTACATACCCAAAGAGCCCACGAGTCCCCGCGGTGATAAAGTGGACACCATTTTGGTGTGTCCAGTCGTTGATCTCTAGCTGCTTCTGCAAGGGTGCGTTGACCAACACGACGACCTGGGAGAACAATAGATGTATCACGATAATCGATAAGGTCCATGATGGCCTACCTGAAACCCCTTTACAAGGTCGACGGTAAACGGTTGCCCTGGGTTGCCCCCAAGGTTCCGGACGGGAACGTAGGCATTCAACTCGGAAAGACGCGCAACCGCAGCGTCTGCTCTCGAATTTCCGAGATCATCTCCACGAAGGAAGAACTGAAAGGAGCATGGCACGTAAGACTTGGATAGGGCTACCAAAAGAGCCGTGTGCCTGCCTGCGAGCTTAAATCTTGAATTTGGACTGGTTCGGGGTCATACACGGTCACAGATTTGACCCCAGCGAGGATTATGTTCTTCGCTAGATTCGTTTCATGAGCGCCACCCCCCGACTGTACGAATCAGTACGCGCACCTATCTCAACGCCCAGGCCGTCCAACCCAACGATCAGAACGTTAGAAGCGGCCATACGTTTCATGGCTGACGGTTTCTCATTGGTGAAGCCCCTCTACTAGCGTTAATATGCGCACCTTCATGGCCCAATACATATCTGAGAAAGAAGAAAAGGCACGATAAGCAATGTCGCGAGACACGAAAAGTGGGACTTGCAATTGGCGGGAATATAATCCCTCGTCGATCTGGGCCTCGTCGACATCCATGGAGGCACCCTGATTCAGTGCAGACATAGTCTCGATTTATGGAACAAGGATCTATTGATACAGTGCTGGGTGGTGAAGATAGAGAAGAGGCAAACAGGAACAGGCGCAGTCACTGGCAGTTGATCCTGCCTGGGGGATCTGACTCAGGGCGCCGGGCCGGCGGCTCGTTCGCTCTCCAAACATGGCGTGAATAATCAATCACTCTCAAACACTCTCATATTGATAAAAACAGAACAGGAGAGTAGGGCGTCGTACGAGTATAGTCTACCCTCCGACTGAACTTAGCTGACTCGCTCAGCGGTCCTATGTTACGCCAATGGGCGTTTCCCGCCTCTCCCTTCGCTAGCGCACGGGCGTCCAATGATGCCCGTTAAGGGGGTGAAGGTATCGGCTACAGAAAAATGAGGCAGGTAAGCGACGTAAACAAAAACGAACTCACTGAGCAACAATGCGTATAGCTCTGCGCACGGTTGCGTTAGCGAATGTTCTAAGTTCCATCCGGAATCACCAAATAATCCAGGGCCATATATCCTAGCGCCTAAAGGGTGGAGGCTCGTCATGCCACGAAGTCCCATTTGCATCCTCTGAAAGAACATAACAACCGGTCACGGAAGCGATACGACGGAGTTAGAAGTGACA
>Ga0307510_10000716_pt1 | contig 33947 bp, 45 predicted proteins | sample 12_EM_MG_FD_207224 | JGI IMG/M metagenome (GOLD analysis project Ga0307510, IMG submission 207224) | Populus trichocarpa ectomycorrhiza microbial communities from riparian zone in the Pacific Northwest, United States - 12_EM | ecosystem: Host-associated > Plants > Roots > Unclassified | place... | reverse complement strand
AGGCCCGAAGGAGCTCCCATCTCCCGACGGTAACTTTGGGTAACCTTGGGTTTTCTTCACCCTTCACTTCACCCTTTCATCTAGTCACTCTTTTTTTCTTATTTTGAAGCGTTTTCATGCTATTTATCACTCATTCTAAGGCCTTGTTTTCCTTTCCGTCCTGGTTTTGCATCCATCATTTTCGTTCTACGACTTATTGCATTCGCAGCCCGCGCACTTATACCTATCAATACTTTCATACAGCGGCTTCTGGTTTGCTGCATCAGGGGATTTCGGACGTATATCTTACATACTCTATGCATCTCACATCATCATGCCGCTTGCGGGTGTCAGGCATTTATTACAGTCAACAGTCTAAATAAACGTGTCGAGTCGCTACATGTTTGGAAATGATCAAGAGTCCATCCTTCTCCGTGTATTAAATGACTTCACAACACCGCCAATCTGCTCGTAAAACCATGCTTGAGACCTCTTGTCTTCTACGATGAGATACCTGTCGTGGTCGTTGCCCGCTTTATGTGCGAACCGGATGCCCCCGTCCTCGTTGTTCACACGCTGCACCTGCGTCAACGGCAGATCCCAGCTGAGGCGAAGTCTTTTGGTGCCGAACATGAGTATGCGACTAGCTGTGAGCAGAGCAACACCATCTCCGCCAGGAAGACCTGTCGTTCGGTATAAGTGAAAACGTCGCAGAACAGAGGAATATGAGGATTTACTGATGTGTGCAACATACGATTCTTGTCGGTACGTGCCGTTATCAAGGTCCTTCAGCCAATACTGCCCCTGAGCGGAGCGCTCAGAGAATGGCTAGAGACAGTACTTAGCTGCCATTCAATAAGGTGCTTGGGAGGAGCCACTTACTACTAGTACTCCATCCGGAGGCACATGTCGGGGCTGTGATTCATAAAATAAATTGGGTCGATTCGTCTGCATTGTGGCCACAACCACTCACCTGTCTTACCCGTTCCCGGGCGGGACGATCAAACACAGTCGTGGTATTGCGGACGCCTTCCGGAAGGTGTCATCATACGCAATACAATAGCCTACTACAGATGCTGACGTACCTTCGGACAGATTAGAGGCAAGGTCGAAGAAACCGACGGCAGGTTTGGTGACAGCACTTTATAGAATGTAAGCGCAAGGCAAACCATCGTTCTGTTGAATATACTACTCACCCAACCAAGCCCTTTCCGACGCCTTTGAAAAAGCCCAGTGCCCCTTCGGACTCGGCTCCTTCAATTGGCTTCATCTATCACAAAGTGGCACAAAGTTGGGACGTTGGGGTGACAACAGTGAAAAACTCACAACTACGCCTTCCATACCACTAGCAATACTACTCGCAAATGCTTCAGCACCAGCGGTGACGCCGTAGCTGCCAAAGTGCAGCTGTCAGCAAATGTGGCCAAATAAAAGAAAGCTCTCACATGGCGTGGCGAGGTTTGTTCCGCCTCTGGGTCATGCGGCGCCGCTTCTGGTATTCGGAATCAAGTGTTGCTGCCGATAAGCCTGACGACCAATGGTTTACATATGAATCAGCGGACAGCTAATCACTTACCCTTGCCTATGCTGCTGGTGACCTTGGTTACGCTGTCAGAAAGACCGAAGACAGTCTTCTTGACGAAGCTTGCAGCTCCCTGATGACGTATGGCGTGTGAAGTAGAGAGTAGGCTTCTGGGGTAAACGCACCTTTGCGATTCCGATACCGAGGTCATGGTTGCCATGCATAACAGCGCCATTGAAAGGTTCATAGAAGATGTCTGCGACGCCAGAACTAACGTTAGTAAATAACCCGACCGGGTTCCCGATGAAGTCTGCTGAGCCAAGGATACGATAGAGCTGCCGAAGAACCTCCTGGCGGTAGTGATACATGATTCGGGTTTGAAGGTCGACAGAAGTCAATCGCATGTCCGTGATGGCAAGGGCATTCATTTGTAGAGGTGCATCCTTGATGTTCCCCACTGCCATCGTCAAAGCGTTGACTATGACTGCTAGGGGATTCCGGAGTTCCAGTCTGGGGAGGGAATTCTGAGTCTATTGAAGAAGCGGGAGGATGCTGACACCTACTTTTCCCCACTTAAGCGATCTGTGCGCTCAAAGGATAGAGACAAACGAATCGGTTGCAGCTCCAAAAGTTCAAAATACAGGTCTCGTTCACTTGGTACGTCTTCTGGCTCTAAAATCTCAGCAGATTGCTCGATGAGGACACTAATAGAAGTTAGAGAGGCTATCCGCGCTGCCCACCACTTGGTAGACTTACTGTCTCTGCTCTTCCTCCCAGGAGGCGCCACGAATTTTGCTCAGTTCGTATACTGCATAAAGGAAATCCTCGTCCGCTTGGATCGTCAAAGCCTGCAGCAAGATCGAGCAGTACTTCACGAACAATACACCGTGCTCTGTAGGACGCAAAATCACGAAGGAATCCCAGGAGCTCTGCATTAAACTCGCCTTGGTCATTCAGCCACATCAGTGACAACTGCACAGTTGGCAACGCTGCCACATTGCTAGAGTCGCTTGGAATAGGGGTCGGTTGCAGGACTACGGGGAAAGTAGCGTCATGTAGTTGATTGTCGATCTGAACTGTGCCAGCGGACAAGTTCACCGACTGTGCAACGGAGCTAGTAACATATTCAAGCTCCAGGTTCACCAAAGATATGTAGACAACCTCGATAACATGGCGATTGACGAGGGAGATGCCGATGCCTTCAAGATTCACATCAAGCAGGAAGCTTGCTTTGTTATCTTCGGTGATTGCCTCGAATGCTTCAGAACCACTAGAGACGGTATCAACGCGTAGGTTTGAGCTGGAGGGGCGCGATTTGGGACGATAAAGACTGGTTTCAACGTTGTAGTTAGATAGTCGCAAGACTTGCTGATGACCTGATGCTCGAACATCGATTGAGATTGCACTCGTATCCCCGTTACTCTGAATGCTGTCAGTTACTACGGCACAAGAGAATACAAAGACGTCTCACTGACCTGGAACTTGAAAGGCACGAGATCACCGATTTCCATAATATCCACAGGGCGACGAGATCCGTTAATGGTTAAGAGCAGTTCCTTCTGCTTGGCTGCGGGGAAATCCCACGCGTACGGACAAGATGTGCGCTCTGGTAATCGGTAGCTTGGGTACGGCTTGGAGGAGTCAACGTTGGTGTGAGTGATATCCTGTGCAACGATGAGCCCTCCGTAGTCGTATGGCTGTTTTAAAACCAACCGTTTGGCAGAAGGATACAGCGTAGCTACTATCGTTCTCAATCAAGAACGGCCAACTGTTGTCCGAAAGGTTGAGAGAAACAAAGATTGTGGCGCCGTCCATCTTCACATCTGCCCGGATCAGATGGGCTTTTGTCCCAACGCCTGGGCGCCTTAGCCTGAAATGTACGGATCCTATATCCTCTATGCTAATGGGGGGAGACCTAGCCAAACACTTGTTGATATTCGTTCCACGAATAACTGGGAGCTTACCATTGGTTGTTCATGCCGGGAAAAGCTACTGTTAGTAGCTTGTCTTTTGTTCGGAAAGTGCACAGCGGGATCCGCTCCCCTGGGTCTAAAGCAGATCTTCCGTGTGGTACAACCGAATGCTCCCGGAAACAGATCGGCTCAGATAAGTTATTCTTTATCAGGAATCGCGGAGCAAGCGTTATGACCTTTGTCAATTTATACTTGCCCAAACCCTCCGTCCAGGACAGTCCCATGTGAGTCTCTTCGTTTTTCTGGCCTCGCGAGGGTATAGCCAGAGCCATGTCAGCGGTCGTAGCTTCAAAACTTACAGCCTGTTGAGATTGCCTGTAAATATCAACCAGGGAGAAGGCAAGCCTGGTTAATCACCTTCGACCACGATGACTGGCCAATCGAGAAGGTAAACTCGTTACCACTGCTAGTTGCGTGGCTTAAGACTACTCATGTGTCGTCAAAGGGCGGCACCGGGCAATGGCAATTTAAGCACATACGGAATGGTGTGGTGTCTATTGATAGGCAGAAAAGTCTCAGTTAAGCCCAAATTTTCAGAAACTCAGCTGATAATCTACCTGACTGCGTTTCCCCTGCGACGTCTTGCGGAGGACCGGTTCTATTAGATCGCACCGATTTTACAGAGAATGCAAGGCCCGTTCTATTGATGATCACGTAGGGAGAATAAATCTGGACCTTGACGGCACCACCTGCATCCGGTAGTCGTCTGGGGAAACATTAGCGTCGCTTTGCGACCCCTCAATAGAAAGGTAATTACACCCACACATAGTTAAGCTTCAAACCAAGCTTGCGCCCTCGGGCGTCTTCCAGCGTCAACCGATTCTCAACATCAAAGTCAGAGTGACCATCCGTATTGATGATGCTGAAGTCACTGGCTTTGAATGCTGTAGAAGTCACAGTGAGCCTTACGAGTTGTCCGAACAAAAATTACGCACTCGTGTCGTTGATTTCGATGTTAAGTAAAACCAAGTGGCTAAGCTCAACGGAATGTATCGGCATGATGCCCCCCGCACGAAGGTAGCTTCTCCAGTTCTGATCGGTGTCTTTGTCATATATTCTGTACTGCAGGTTGTATGGCAACAGATTTTCGAGCTGTATTGGCGCCATGAGTATAAGGTCCATCTTGGGATACCTCCTGAAAATTTCATGACGATGAGTAGTGAAGCCAAGCATCTGTGGATAGTACTTGCCGCCAGTTGGAAGGCGGACCACTAGCATCCGTCTTAACGAATGTGTGGAATCGGAACGTGGCCTCTGACGGGTCTCGGTGTTCACAGTGAAGACTCAAAGCACGGGATCCCGTCCGATCGTCCACGAGGTCTTCCAAAGTTTTGGGGCTGGACCATTTATAACCGAAACCCTCTGTCATGTCCAATTGGCGTAGATTCCTTCTAAGTGGCAGACTGCTTACGATCGGGCTGCACTCTGAGCTTACTCTTCCCAACTTTCACAAGGGGAAGGGAGTAATCCTGACCCGGTGCTGTGTGACTCATAAGATCACCACTCTACGGGCAATTGTGGTATATCGCACCTAGCTTGACAACAATACCACCACCAGCCGTGTGATCACCGCCCTCTCCAATGGCAATCTCGACAGGATATAATGTTCGGTTGTGGACTCTGTAGGTCGACCTGAGAGTAACGATCTTGGTGCTCGCCTCTACCTTAACTTCACAAAGTAATCTGTTGTAGTATTTTTCTGTTCTCGGCCGCAGAGCAAAGGAGTACTCTCCCTCCCTATCGACCGGAATAGCGCTAAGTTTCTCCCATGGTTGGTCAGTGAACTGTATGGTAATGGTACTGTCACCAGACGGGGCATGCTGGAAGGGTATATTAACATTAGTTCACGTATTTATACGAGGACTTACTTCTCGCATTGTCCTCCAATCATCGAACCGCCAGTCTATAATTTCGCCATCGTTGATCATGGTAGCATTTATCTTTGCCTCGCGAGAAGCACGTCCCCCATCGGACCACAAGCGAAGAGTGAGCCCTGTGAGATTGCGGATACGGTACGGTGCACGAATCCCTCTTGCTTTTTGAAGGACGTGTTCACTTTCCCGACTAAGAGTGTTGAGAGTCTCAAGAGTGAGCTCGACGAAAGCAGTGCTCAGGTTCACGTTCAAGCGCTCATTTGAAGTCACCTTGGTTGTAAGTGCGCACGACGGGAGCTCTCGGGACACCTAAATAGCCGTTGTCTCTCACAAATCGTAAATCGCTATTCTGGAACGTACCGATGCCGTGAACGTCCAAGGGTCCATCACTAGGCAAAACCTATTATTGATACATTTCTAAAAGGAAGTCAAGATACATACATGGCTCCCAATGCGAATTTGTTAAGTTCCAGTAGTTGATCGAAGTCGAAACGGTGGTTAATGCCCGCAGCTTTCAATATGGTCAAGCCCAGGCAGAAGGAACGTCGCACACATAACATACCTCTCCTGACCAGTCATGGAGACCCAAAATGAATGGTTTGATGACGAGGTGTAACAATGGTTGTTCGTGTAAATCACCAATCAAGATTAAGCGGAACCCATCGACGGAAGCTTTTAGCTGAGGCGATGGGTTCGTCAATTCATCTCCGGTCACGAAACTGTCTCGACGGACCTGTTCTTTCGATAATACTACGTGCGCTGTGCCCAGAGGTAGGTTGTTTGGCTGGGTGGATCTGGTGCCTTGGGCAGATCCTCCGGAAACTCGGCGCGCACCTGTTTTCGAGGCTGCCACGGAAGGGCGGGGTGGCTCGGGCCCAGGACCGGTGCTTGTCTGCTTTCCGTAGGCCTCCATGGCCTTATTGACGATGGTGAGAATGAGCATGATGTCACGATATGATGCACGTAGAACTATAGGTTTGAGGGTGATACCAACGCTAGTCATTTGGTGCGATGATAGTGTCCGGCTATCCAATGTGAGAGTAAGATCAACGTCATCCAAAATTCGAGCGTCTTCTGGTCTTCCCATGCGCAGCAACGCCATTCCAGCTCGACTCATAGTGAGGGCAAGAATTCCCTATACTAAACAGTGAGCAGAGTAGTCCGGGAAGGATCGAAGGGGAGATGCTCGCCTCTTGAGACAGGGATATTTGGGCGACGGTCAAACGTATAGCCTGAGAGTCGGAATCAAGGTCATCCTCGAGCACACTAATCGACACGTCGTGTAAATCGATCCTGAACGAGAAAGGAGCCTGCCCAGTGGTGGCAGGTAAGTTTGTCTTTCCTTCCTCTAAGGTCTTGGGCGCTTCGACTGTGGCGTCAACTGTGGCGTCGGGGGTACCGAATGCACTCATGAAGAATTCCATGAGTGCGAAGACCGGCGGAAGTGAGAAAAGGATGTGCGGTGAGTCCACGGTAAGAACAGCAAGGGAAGACGATTCAGGACCGCCTGATGCGGTATACAGAAGCATGAACTGATTCCTGTCATGCTGAGCCGCAGGTATGATCTCACGAAACTTGGAGGGACCAGGAGCGGTATTACTCATCGTGAACGACCTGAGTACGACCTGGGTCTCCATAGCGCCATCAGATAGCATCTTCAGGCGCACGTTATTGTCGCTTAGAGCAAACCTGGCGATACCATGCTCTTTCAGGTTTGTCTCTGACGTGGCTTGGCAATCATAAAGTTGTAGTTTGACAGTTGCCATAGTCAAGACAAGATCCAAAGTAGTTCGAGGCCGGGTGCTGCCCGGCTGTCCATCAAGCTCAGGACGCAGGTCCACTGCTGACTCGCGGTATTTAGCGTGGGAACGCTCAACAGCTCGCCCCTTAGATGGCTCTGCTTGGCTAACGCCTTCCGGAGCGCCTACAAAAATAAGTGGGATCGATCGAGAAAGGGCCACGAGCATCCCGTATTGAATTTCTGTCAGGGCGAGCTTGACGTCAGACACATTGACGCTCATCTAGTTAGGAGTGGGAGTGGTTAGTCAGAATGTGTTGTCTACCACGTAACCACGTAAATCATATTTACCTCGGTGTCCGGTCGAGATCCGCTGCTGACGTCACTGTACTGGACAATCTCCGTGACAATCGCTATGTCGTCAATCATCTTCAGCGTTGACGGCTGTCTGTCATAAAATATCGTGGAGACGAGTTGCATGCCGCGGAGACCGGCTTCAGTCTTTGTTACGCCATCTCGGTAGGCATTACTTGCGGTGATCTCACCGAGACGCATGGTCAACGAGTCATGAGAAGATGACGGATTAGAGGGGAAGATGATGATTGGTGTCTTCACAGAGATGGAGAATCCCATGCGCTCGATTTCAGATGCACGTTGGACAGCAGCTTCGGTGGCGGTATCATATAAGCCCTTGAGCCTAGCCAGTTTCAGTAAAAAGACGTAGATGTCATGCAAAGGCCGCTCCAGGTAGTGGAAAGTCACAGATGCAGCATTGAGAGAAACAAAAGAGTTTGTCCCTGTCTCGGGATCTTGTGGATCGAATGTCGTGTACGAGAGTTCGGCAAGGTGTTCTCCTTCGATGAACATTAACTTCTTGAAATTGGGGGATGCTGTTTCTGTTCTAGAATCATCGCTGAGTGATAAACTTCCCAGTCGTACGTGCAGATTCATTGTGTTACTAAGTAGAACTGACGCATCCGCGGTCGATAGTGAGAGCGTTGCAATATGGTTGCCCGCATTTGTAAGAGTAACTGTGCAACAATTTAGCATGTACATCCCTTGTGACGTAAACGAAATCCTCACTTTCAACACTAGCAAGCTTTACCAGGAGACGAAGTTTACCGGTTTGTGATGACGATTCCCTTGTTGGCTGGGAAACAGCTGAAGAGTCTTGCGCGAGAGGTGGTACATCGCCAGGACTAGGTGAAGGTGGAACGAATGTTGTCATGAGGAGGTCGTACAACGTTACGAGGGGCTCCGGAGCGGCACGGAATATGACCGTGGATACGTCCACAGAGATGATCTGATCGTAGCCTTCATAAAGCGACAGATAGTCTGGAGAATTGCTCTGAATCCGTGTGTAGTCAACGCGAAGAAGGTCCTTTCCCCCTGAAGCGGGTCCTTTTCCCGTGGACAAACTGACAGAAGAGAAAAGTTGCAGAGGTTCAAAGCCCGGCTCCGCGACCTTCATGGAAAGGGAACTACAAACATGTGTAAGTGAGAACTTCCAAATGGCCTGAGAGGGACTGACCCAAGACGGACTTCGATCTTCATATCATGTTGCGTAAGCAGAAGAAGCAGAGAGAAGTTGTCAAAAGAAACATGTCCGAGCGGCTTCTCCCCCGTCAAACCTTGCGATTTGAATAGTGATGCACGTAGGGTCGTCACTTGGAATGAAAGCTCAAACATCCTCTGCTTGAATGCCGGGCCCTGTTGAGATAAACGAATAATAACTCATTATTGAATCAGAAACACACGCAAGTTGGCGCACCTCACGACCACTTTCCTCTATGGGATGGACATCTTCCGCGTCTTCATAGTCTTCGTCGTCAACGTTATACTCAGTTTCGGGGAGATCGAATAGTCCAGATGGCAACTGATAGCCAGGTGATATGCTCGCAGTCGAATCGGTAGCAGGGTGGATTTCATCGTCGAATTTCGGAATGGTGACGTCGACCAAACGCAAGATCGACTTATATTTCGTGTCAGAGAAGTTCAGCTGCAACGTCGGCAACTTTCCAGAGATCTTGAAGCGAGCCAGATTGGCAACACTCGGCACGATGGAGTTCTGGACCTGCAAATCGATGCTAATTCGTTCAATAAGATGAAAGGACGAATCGTCGCGTGAGTTCAGTGCATTTCTGCAGGACTGCAGATCTCCTCCGAGGATGAACTGCAACGAATATCAACAAAATCGCATTTTTTTCGAAAGAAGATTTGTCGACCTGCGCATCCTCAAGCCTGAGGTTCAGTTTATCATACATTAGAGCTTCAAGCGTCGCATAGTCATCGTCTGTATACTGCTGAGTCCGTTTGAGGTGAACTTGGCGGATGGCCTCTTTACTTGCTAGGTCGCTTTCAATTGAAATGTGACCGGCGTCGATCAGAAGGTGTGTACACTTGTGAGTGGTGATGCTGCAATATCTCAGAAAAGTAAGGAATAAACGTGGGCAAGGGTGTTTACCTTTCAGGTATAATGATGATAGGCGCGTTCATATCCACCTGCAGGTCAACAGTTTTGTGTGTTTGTAACGCATGCTCAAGGCCGGCTCGTGTTTCTTTGCGCAGACCCTCAATTGCCCCACCTGCCGCATTCTATTGACAAAATGAGTGGCCGTGAGTGGAGAACAGGGGGAACCACACTGACAAGCAGTGCTTCCACCGACTCGAGCCGATCTTCGGGAGGTTTGAAGAACTTGTAGATAGCCTCCACATACCCCTTGTGGTACACGACTTCCATATGTCTCATTCGAATCGAAAGCGCAGTGTCAGCCCTCTCGTCAAGTGGATTGTTCTCGAACCTCATAAAGAAAAAGGGATCCTTTGGATCATGCTCTGTCGTGCTGCCTACTGTAGGCGAGTCTTGCTTGACGTGGACTATTTGCGGGAATAGTGTATCCCTGGCTGTACCGTCGTACACGCTAAACCCGCCGAGTGAGGTCCAAACCTCCAGATTATCGCGTCGTTGAATGGCTGTCGCCTGAAAATCGTCAAAAATTACGGAAATGATCTCCTTTGCAATGCCGTGTGGGTCCGATTTCAAAGAGAAAGAGCCCCTCTTAAGTTCTGTTTGAATCCGAGCCTTGAGGGCATCTCTCGGCAACTCAAATGATTCGGCGAGAGCAGCCTTCTCGTCGTAGTCGAGGACCTCGTACAGCTCCTTTCGTTGTTGTTCGGTCATGTTACTAAATGGTGATTCTTGTGGCGGCTGCGCGGGTTGAGCTGTGCTCGAAGGGCCCCAGCCCGGAACCCAACTTGCCCAACTAGAGGTCTGCATTGCCTGCCGCTTCTTCTCTTCCTCGACTTGCTTCTGGACCGCACCATCCTTTCTCAGTTCGGAACGTGAGATGGATCTGTAGAACCGAATGTCTTCATACGAGAGCTTTCTCTCCAAGGCCTCGAGCTCCAACAATTCCTGGGGCCAGTGGGTACAAAATCCGAACGACAGAGTAAAGACGTACATCATCAGTAGCCGTATTCAGTTTCTTCTTCTTGAAGACCTCGACATAACGGCGACGGTCATCGCGGCGCTCAGCAAAGAAGGCCCACGTCCACCTGCGCCTTCGCTCACGAACACTGTCTAGGATAGCATCGCCTGCAAAAATAAGGAGGGCACGTGGCCGATTCTCCTTGAGTAATTGTGGACGTCGATATTTCGCATACTGTATCATGATGGTTAGCGCTACGACAAATAAACATCTTGTATCCCACTTACTCGTGATTTTCGTCGTAATAAGTGAATAGTCTCCAACAAGGAGATTATATTCCTGAATTGGTGATCGTCAAGAAGCACACCAATTTCGGGAAAGAGGAGTTGAACGTCAAATCGGGGTTCATCTTTCGTTGCGCTGTGCCTCAAGACGACCTATCATGCGGTTGAATCCGCCTGCAACTTCATGGTACCAGTCTGTCTCACCCGTCCTTCTCCAGAAACCGGCTTCAGAATAAATTGGTGGTCCTGAGAGGATCCTTCGCGTGCGATCTGAACAAACTCGTCATGACTCCAGTAATCATGCTCAAACGAAGATACGGCACCATAGACGAGAACCGATCTACAGCGGCTTCGTAAGAGAGCCCAGCCAGGCTCTGGGCGTCTGTGTCGAAATAGACCGCCAGATTGTCCAACTTTGCCAACTGCAGCGGTGTTGAAGAGACTCAATGAAAAGAATAATAAGCCGACCCACTTTGTGCACAGTCTTGCTCCCTCCCTCGATGAAAGCAGGTACCCAATTCTCGTCGACCGAAACAGCCGAAAAGCTGGATAGCGTGACACCGATTGCGAACGGGTGCTAGAGCAAGGCTGATGGTCAAAGCCCAGTTGTCACTTTATCATTTGGCACTGCAGACATACACCTGGGACGCTGATGTTATCTTCATACCGGATGTGCACATTCTTGACGGTCACTTGGATATTGTTTAGAAGTTTTGCGAGGAATGATGCAACAAAGCCTTGGCTTTGGGCGTTGTTGTCGGTACCTTTAATGCTGTGAAGTTGACTACGGTTTCCTTCGAGCACAGATTCATACCTTTGACCTCAGCCGCTTGTATTTGAAGGACCTCAGCTTTGTCGAGGCGGTCTAGTTTTACTTCTTGTGTGCGGCGCTCGAGTTCGTCAGGGTCCTGGTCCTCTTCCTTGCGCGGAACGACAAGAATATAGAGATCTTCGATCAGCACCTGAACGGGCTGATTTCCTAAATTGAGCCAATGTAAAGACAAGGAAAACTTTCCCAGGTGGCCTGCTCCTCCACATTAGCGAATGCTCCTCGGCAGGAGTGACACGCACCTTCAACGACATCAACCGGCAACCGGAATGCGTCCAAGACACCTTTCTTGATACGAAGCTTCCTCAGTGTCACTTGCCCTGGGCCACGTACAAATGATATGAAGCTTGAAATTCTGGAAGCGGCATACACTCACCCTGGACAATACCAAGATTGACCAGACCCATGTCCAGATTTTCAACATATGGGGCGAGGAAATGACTGAATATCTGAGAACTCGGTAAGAATGGTACCACTTGGCAAGGTGGGCGCGCACAGAACCCAAGAGTTCTTTGAGAGGGTTAGTAAACCACCGTGATCGTGACATAACTAGCCGGTATGGCCGTGGCCGTAGCCTTAATCGCTTGTGAGTGGCGAGCCAGGGATTAAGCGACGATGTGTAAGAAACGAGATTTCTAGACAAATGATGCACGCGTTGCGGTGATAGGGGTGCGTCGTGGGACAAAGCAAAGAACGCGCGGTGAAGGTGCAGGCACGCGGGGGAAATATACGTCATGGGCAGCGCGCGTCACTTGTCTCGTGAACATTATGTTATGTTATGTAACGATACTCATTACGTTAATCCCATGACCGTACTGTGACGAAAGCACAAGCTCTCACAGGATCTGGTCACTTGCTGCATGTCTCCTAGTTTTCATCAATTTCACTTCGTTTCGTATCCTCTTCCTACGGGTAGGTTTTTTTAAGGCATGCTATTCTAAATGGAGAAACCTTTTCTGCAGCGTGACCCGCCCAACTGCCGCCCAGACCTGTCAAACTGTGAGGCCTCGGCAGGGCCCGCACTCGTCTCGTGTCCTTGGTCTGCGGCCATATTTAATCCAGCCGTCGAGGGAAATTTGCCGCCACTATACATACCTTGGTTTTCGGATCATCTTCCTCGCACCTCCCAATGTTGTCTCTGCCTTCTCAACAGGTGACTAGTGCCACAGATGCCCGCGAAGCCTTCCTCAGTGTCAACGAGGTCGGAAGGGCACTTACCAATGCATTTCGAACAGTCGCGTGACTAATTCTCCTCACCTCAATACAGCTGGGAAATGTTCACGATGCCTTGAAACCCACCACAGAGTATGTATGCAACAATCTGACAAACGCTTGCTCACACCTCATCACAGATTGCTCACCTCGAAACATGAGGATTCCGTGAGACTGTACTGTACAGTGCCGACGTGGTCTCCATCATCAGAGATCTGTATGTATTCATGTCTGGCATCGCCCTACGACTGGGGGTTATTGACGAGAATATGCCAGGTATTGATCTTCATGACCTTTACACTCTGCGATCTCGATCTTTGCACTTTATCCACGACCTGGTCAACTCTTTGCGTGAATCTGGTGTACGCAGAAAATTGGACGGCGATCTCAGCATGACTCAAACGTTTTCTGAACTCTAGGTTAGGGCTTCGTACAGGCTCATGCCATCAAATTCACCGTTGTGTTTGATTTGTGTTCACCACTCATGTCTGGACAAGAGCGCGATTCAACTTTCAATGCACGACGCCTACGCCAAGATGAATATGGGTGTCCGGTGAGATGCATTTAGCTTTTGACTCTGGGGTGTTACTGAGATGAGATTTTACCGCGCCAGCGAGCGAGTTCTTTTGGTGGAGATGGAAGACGGACCGGCTTTGGTGGTCACCTAGAGACTGCCGAAATTGGCTATTTTCTTTTCTCTTTTTCTTGGGGTTTGTAATTACGTTAGATTACAAATTTAAAATTCCGCTTATGGCCGTGAAAATGAAATACGCGACCTCAAACGACCTCAAACTCTCCCGTGTTTTCTATCCACCACGCATCTCCGTCTCCCCTATGGCTCCCCTCGCGGATTTTATTCTCAAATATGTCCCCATCCCTCAAATACCTTACCACTACACCCATTATGTCCGTGGTGCCACGCCTCTTTCAACCCAGCCAATCGTTCTCAGCGTTCTCGCTGGCTACCTGGCCACCATCTTCGCCATTCGCGAAATTATGAAGACACGTCAACCGCAAAAACTCACCTTCCTTTTCCAAGTCCATAACGCTATCCTCAGTTCCGGTAGCGCTCTTCTCCTCGCGCTCATGCTCGAGGAGATTCTTCCCATCTACTGGCGGCATGGGCTTTTCTATGCACTTTGCAACGGCGGAGCATGGACTGAGGTGAGTAAGTTCCCCTTCTCGGCATTCTGAGAACCGAATTGTCTGTTTGCAGCGCATGGAATTATATTATATCATCAATTACTTTATCAAATACGTTGAACTGCTTGACACGATTTTCCTCACACTCAAGAAAAAGCCACTAGGTCTGCGACTGTCTTGGCTGGTTGGTGGTGTATTGTATTGACATGTCTCTAGCCTTCCTGCACGTGTACCATCATTCTGCTACAGCTTTCCTCTGTTTCACTCAACTCAACGGGAAGACAAGCATTGTAATTGTTTCCTTTGCTCGACTTCGCCTTATTACATCTCTAAATATATTCTTGACAGTCCTGGACCGTCATCACGCAGAACTTGGCCGTTCATGTCCTTATGTGTAGGTGGACCTCGTAATCTCTACTGCCAACTCGTCTCAATTCCATACAACAGACTACTACTATTATGCGACTGCAGGTGGAGCCAAGATATGGGTCAGTAGTTTGCGTCACAATACCCATACTGTCATGCTTACCTGCATTTTTTCACTTCCTCCAGTGGAAGAAGTATTTGACCACCATGCAGATCGTCCAGTTCATCGTCGACCTGCATCTTGTCTACTTTGGGAGTGAGTCAACCCAACTTCTATGTACGCATTCATCTGATGCGCTCTTTCCTCTCAGCCTATTCCTACTTTGCCAGCACCTACTGGCCTCACCTCCCGTCGTTCGGCAACTGCCATGGAACGGAATCGGCCGCTGTCTTTGGCTGCGTGTTACTTTCGAGCTATCTTCTGCTCTTCATCAAGTTCTATATCGATACGTACAAGAAGCCGGTTCGCGGAAAGAAGCCAGTAACGAACGGACACGCAAATGGGAATGGGTTTGTCTATCTTTGATATTCGATCCTGATCCATGGCTAATGCCGTTGTCGGCCGCAGGTTCAAGAAGGATTGAGGACACGGATGATAGAGAAAAGTCCCACGCGAACTGCGCACGGATCGTCGGCAGGGATTATCCTGCTTCATTTTTATCTTTCACTTCATATACCACCATGGTTATTTGAAACTATGGACTGACACTGACAAGAATGATCGTTTGGGGCGGCTGTCTCTGAGGGCCTATTCATTCGTTATCTTTACCGGGTTCTTGTGACAGATAATTACTTGTAACGCTAGATGTTACGCACTAGGGTTCCCTAATTGATGTCTTGTTCGTTCGCAATCTCGTTGGGGAAGGCGATGTGTCACTTATCGGCTTCACTTGGGAGGGTGAGATTACGTTATACATCTTATGAAACACCGGCCGCGCGCAAGATTGTCACTCATCCGTTCCTGGTCCTCCATGTGGGAACCCAATCCTACCTCTCTCTGTACGTCCCGAGCACGATCCCATGCTAGAGAACCGGAGCCATGCGCAGTCCAGGCGCCCTGCTGCCCCACGAGAATTTTTTCTTCCTGTTGAGGTTTATATTTCCAATCAGGCTGCTGCGGCCCTGCGAAAGGTATTTCCTCTCCCTTATTTTGTCCCGACGTACTGCCCCATCTGTCGTTCACGAAACAGCCCAACCCGCGGAAGAAGGCCGAAAAGAGGGAGTCTTCTAGAACTTTGTCCGTGCTGAGCGATGATAACCAGAGAAAGGTTAAAGGTGCGTGAACAGGCACAATCCCAACGCGGACTTCAACGTTCAAGTGCAATCATAGAGAAAACAAGCTGGCTCAGTTTGTCGCCACGCCCGTCCACGAGCGATCAATGGAGGCGGGCTACGTGTTGTATCATGGAGGAAGAAGAGGGATGCCTGTTGAAGGTTTACCTTGAGGTCAGTTAACCTAATCCCACCCTGCAGACTGGAAATTCAATGTCGTGCAGGAAGCGATCTTGTTCCAATCTGTACACCTACACCTGCTGTTGCATACTGATATCCGACCCGCGGATCAGTCGCTATTCTTCCGAAAATATTGCCTCGGGATCCACTGCTCTACGTGAGGTGTTTCCACAACCTCGAGCAGTTGCGTTCTAATACTATCATCCAGAAACCAGCGATGGAGTGCGACTCACAGCACAGAGCCCCTTTACGTTGCCTTTCCTTCCACAGAAGCTATGAATACCTGGATGACTCTCCTTCGTTCATACGCAATCCCGGAGGTATATGGCAAGTCGTACACAAACTGGGGAGGAACGTACCGAATCTGGAGGCAAGTCGAACTGACTTGCATCCAGGGGCGTAACATCGGAGCTCCCCTCTCCCTCGATCCTTCTTCTATCGGCACCACGGCCGGTGATCAAGAAGGGCGCGGTGACATGGAGTCCGTGGACGTGGATCTCTTCTGTGAAGTTTACTTCAATAACGTGCTCTCTGGCCGGACAGTGGTTAAAAAGAGCTTGGGCTCACCAGACTGGCATGAAGGCTTCCTATTCACGGATCTACCTCCGTTCGAAAAGTTGGCGATTGTCGTTTGGCGCGAGAAGAAACTGCAGAAGCCGTTCGTTGTTGGCACCGTATACATCACGTTGACAAACTTTCGGCGTGGTGAGGATGTCGAGGGATGGTTCCCTGTCCTATTTGGTGGAGCATCGACAGCGTGCACCCAGGTTGGCCAATTAAGATTGAAGTTTAGAGTCGATGAGTCAGCCGTTCCTTCAATTCCTCTGCGGTTGCCCTTATTGAATGTGGTACAGGGAAATCGTATTACCTTACTCCTCGTATTCCAAAGTGATAGATGTACGTATATTTCCAGGAGCTTTTGGCAACTCATCTGGATTCAGCGTAGACGCTCGATCGACGGAATTACCTTGACTGGATGGCCGACCTTGATACTAAATTCAAGATAAAAGTGTCCAGTCAGCTAGTCTCGATAGCGATCGCCAAGAACATTCTACTCCCAAGTGTCTTCGAAATGGCCGATCGTGAGGTTGACGGGACACCGAGTTGTGAGTCAACAATTTCTCTTGACAGTGACAATGTGGGAACTCACGGACGATCAGCGCACCACACGCTCTTTCGTGGTAACACCGTCCTGACCAAAACAATCGAATCCTTGATGGCGTGGTACGGGAAGGTCTTTCTCGAGGCCAGCGTGGGTACCACCATCCGTCGGCTGTGCCTCGAGAACGTGTCCATCGAAGTTGATCCACTTCGAAACGCCAAAGGCCCAAAGGACGTCGAGCGCAATGTAGACCTCCTTGTCTACTGGTGTAGAGAGATTTGGGAGCAGATATATTCTGTGCGCCAGCAGTGCCCCAAGTATGTTTCGTTCATTCGTCGCTGCATGTAGCCTTACAGCGAGCCAGTACGATGCGCAAATTGTTCGAGTATATTCGCCAGTTGGTGGAGAGGCGTTATCCCCCCAACGGGCACAGCACAAACTCAAATAGCGAACTGTCACGGCAAAGCGTTTCAGCGTTCTGTTTTCTTCGGTTCATTGTGCCGGCTATCCTCCATCCACATCTCTTTGGCCTCTGCTCTGGTACGTTGCGCTGTTCTAGGAGTACACCAGTTTGATTACAAGACTTCAGGTCTCCCGGATCTGCCCGTTCAACGAAGTCTCACTTTAATCGCGAAGGTGATCCAAAGTCTCGCTAACCTCAATACGGTATGTTCTATGTCGCCTTTTCTCTCCATCATGCCAATCGTGTTTGTATAGGCTTTCCGTAAAGAAGAGTTCATGCGCGGTGTCAAATCCTTCCTGGAAGAAAAGATACCAGAGATGCTGGACTACATCCTCGTGGTATCTACACCAAGTCCAGAGGAATCTTCTCACCCGCCATCAGAAGTGCATCCTCGAAGCCGAGCTGTCCGAGTCCTTCAAGAAAGGAAGCAGGACATGCCGGATCTACAACAGGACGCCATCCCTCATGAGCAGCATTTTCTTGATATTCCAAGACACCTCGCCATCATCACGTCCACAATCGTTCGGCATTCGCGTAATGGTAATGTGACTCCCCAAGATCCGGCAGTTTCAGACTTGTTCAAACAATGTCGCGACGTCGAACGGCATGCGCTATATTATGTTAGCCGTCACGCGACGCCACGTGGTGGTGGAGCGTCCGCCTCTCGCTCGCATACTTCCGAATCCGCTGGCGGGCCTTCCACCGTCATCAGCAATCACAACCCCTTCGAGTCGTTATCTCCACACAGGTCCAGGGTTTCTTCGAGTTCGCGACCGAAGACTGCGCCGACGGCTGCGATGTCCGATCCTGCTTTGCACACCCGCGTCGGCCACCGGCTCTCGCAGGAGCTCCTTCCGTCCACAGTTGAGTTGGGTGGGCCGTCAGAAACGGGAGGGGAGACAGCCAAGGAGGACGACAGTTGGGCTGCGCTTAGGAGACAAGCGTCTCGCCCTCGTTCTGTTTCGACTGACTCAGTTCCCGACTTCCGCAGAACCGTTCCGAGATCGGGAGGCATTAGGTCAGTCGTAGAAGCAATGCGCCCGGAACGTAAGAAGGGCTTCCTTCGCAATATATTGAATCGAAAATGAGCCTACACCAACCCATATCATACGAGTAACAGTTGCCGGTATTGTTGTTGTAATGGGATATTGTATATGTACGGAGATATGTGCGAATATCATCGATTACGTGTCCCATGAAGGAGAGAACCCCGAGGAATGCCATGACGCAGCATCCACAGAAAGTGGTCTTTGAATGAGTCTTTGCACTTCTCCCACTACGTCCTCCGAGGTACTCCGGACGGTAATCCGACAAAGCTGCAAAAAGGCTCAACCCTGAGAAGACCAGTAGTCGATTGTTTACGCACCTTGGCATCGCGGTTGGGTTCCAATCGTAATAAACAGCCAATCTTTCCATCAACGGACATGTGGAGAACCCCAGCACCGACTAGGTTATTCAAATTTGGGTCGACGTCAGAAAGCAGGCTAAGTTTTTGACCCGAGATGACTTGTTTGTATCGATCGTGATTGAGTTCCCCACCGCCAGTGAGATCAATGGGAAAGATGCTTTGGGCCTCACGTGGCGGACCACCGATGAGTCTCCAACGCTCAAAGAAATCCGTGGCGTTCAAAGCTATTGGTTCAATAAACTTGGTAAGAACGACAGGCAGACGAAGCGCGATGGTTTGATGCGAGCCAGCGAGGAAAGAGATTGTCATGATGGGTGGTGTTGTGAACGCCTTCTTGCACTCGACGTGGAGTATTTGCTGTGACTGCGATCGTGGGGCTACCATACTAGCAGGCATCTTGGCGAACGTAATGGACAAGGCCTCCGGATCGTCCACGTCGACCTTCGTAGTGAAACTGGTCAAAGGGGCAGAGACCTTGTTCCCCATGTACACGGCTAATTGACCTATGTGACCCTGATATCGTGACTTGATACCGACTTGGATCTGGACATCTTCGTAAAGGACACCTTCGCCGGTGTACGTAAGCTTCTCGAACCAGCGGTCTACGTTCGTGCCGACTGCGATGTGTGGGGCGATGGTAGGTTTCGCAAGGACAGTCGACGGTGAAGCTATTGGACTTGCTATGCTCGAGGGACCTGAAAGATCGAGGCCTTGAAGTGACGTCATGACATCTGAGACGCCAGAAGCAGGAGGAGGTACAGATCCGTTGGTCGGTTTATCACCTGTCATATTTCGCTTGGCTTGAGAAGTCTCCCGATCCTGGTTGACGTCCTTGCCTCCATGCACCCAAGTCCGCTTATCCTCCGTAGCCCCATGTTTCTTGTTCAGACGCGAGAGTAAAGCACTTTCACGCGGCGGGAATGGCGGGATTTCTTCGCAAACGCTCTGGAGGAGTTCGTCGTCATCGGGCCGCGAAGCCAACGCGTAGAACTCGCAAGCCCGTTGCTGCAGCTCAGAGTCAAGGACATGCCGATAGCGCTCGAAAATGTTGATAAGTTGCGGCTTGATTTCCGGAAACACGTTGACCCATTTGATGTATGTCGTAAGTAGAAGGGCCCGGGTAGGAGCGGTACAGAATTGAGACTTTGTGTGCAAAATTTGTAGCTGCTCCATGGGACTATGACCTTCTTCGTTCGCGACGAGATGGCCATACTCGCCAAGAACATACCCTACAAACGGTGTCATAACACATCATAGGTTAGGTCAAGGTTTTAACATACCCCCAACCTTAATTAGACTTTCGTGAGTAGCGGGTGACTTCAGTCTCTGAAAGACAACTCGAGCCGCATATGCTTGTAGGTCTTCCGTGTTTGTAATAATTTGGATCACGCGATACCAGACTTCGTCCCCAACATGGTCTCCTGCCGCGCTGATGAGCTCCAGGATAGTGTCGACATACCACCGGTATGAACTGGCGTATTTCTCCGTCAAGACGGCTATCTTTAACACCATCTCTTCCCGGAGAGAGTAATCGGCAATCTTCAGATATTGAAGCAGTTCCCCAACAATAACCTCGGAATTATCGATGTCACACATGCTATAGAGCAGATCCAATGCTCTCCGCCGAACGGAAATGTCGCGATCGCGAAGTGACGAGATAACGTGAGCTTGATGCGTTTTAATGTGCTCGAGGGAGTCCGCCCGCGCCGCGAGGTGCGCAAGCGTGTCGAGGCCGAGATAGCGGACGTTCGTCTCCTTGGAGGAAATGAACCGCGCCAGGAGGACTGTAGCGGTGCTAACGAGGGGCGAGCTGGAATCCAGGTGAATCGCAAGGCCGATGGCCTCGAAAAGAACAGCTCGCTGAGCGTTATTATGTTGCATGTTTCGTGTCGGTTCAGCGCTGTTGTTCATAATTGCCTCCAGGACCTTAAGTAGGGTCGACCGAATGGTTGGGTCATCTACGTTACTATGGGCGGTTGCGTCGGACCTGAGAAAAACGAAAAAAATACCTGAAGGGGTGTAGTATTGCAACAACTTCAACAACTTGACCTGAAGCCAGGGGGAAGGTACTTTGTAATACGCATATGTTGCTGAGTACTCGTGCTCAACAACCAACTGCAAATACCATGAGTAAAGACCCTGGAAGGGATAAAACGTAACTTGCCCGATGCAATCGGTCTACCGCCTTCTGGTAGCAAACCGCGTACGGTTCTAAATTGTCTTGTGCGAGAGCCATTACAAGAGTTGTGACACACAGGACTACTCCCTGTGAATAGACGTGAGCGTCCCGCAAGCTCGACAAACTCTTGTCCTACCAGGTCCGTATCATCCATAATAGCAACAATACGAAGGGCCCATTCTGCTGCGGGAATGACGTCCGGGTGCTTGCGGTACAATCTGAGCAAGGTCAGAGCGGCCTTCTTCTTCACCATGCTCTGCGAAGTTCTATGCCGTGATCAGCAGACAGGATCAGCAGACAGGAACCCTTGAGGTGCAACTCCACCAACATACGGTGATATCAATAGCCTGTGGACGTCCTCACACAACGCTTCTGCCATCTCCGTTCCACCAACATTGGCAATAGCGTGAAGGGCCAGACAGTTGTTAATCTCGTTGTTCTCGTCCAGGTCCTTCCGAATAGAGTTGACGACAAGGCGAAGGAAATCGGAGTTCTCGTGCATCAGCAGTGTAACTGCGAGATATCCCTGGTGACGGCGACAGAGATCGAGACACTTGGTCCATTCTCATAGAGGACCGGGGGCTCACTATTTGCTTCTCGCTGTACTTGGGGCTCGAAATCAAATTGACAGCCTCCATGTGTCCAACGTCCACCTTGTAGCCTAAAATGTATGTGTAAAGCACCTTCGCGACATATCTGTAGATGAGCAGGCCGCGAGTTGAGCACAAGAACGCCGGACGAAGAGGCGATTGACTCACTTTTTCTTCTGGTAGCCATCCAAATTGCCATCTGGTCCAGGGGGACGCGTTATTGTTAATCCAAGCCGCATTTGAGCCAAGACATCATTCACACACCTTTGAATTTCTTTCGAATATTGGCCATCTCTTTATTAATGCGCTTCTCCTCCAAGTCCCGAACACGGGCTCCGCGAATATCCGCGATGAACTAGCTGAGTCTATCAGCAGACAAGGTATAGCGCGAGCATGCCACCGTACTTGAGTAAGGCCTCGCATGTTGGTGGCCATGTTGGGTCAGTCGGAAAGTGCGCCGCACTAATTATGGTTGGAATAGCAAAAAAAAAAAAAGAGGAGGCACGACAGGAGAACACAGGATGTGGGGGGTCAAGCCAGGCCAGGCAGCGTAGTGGAGAGGGCAACGGCTAACGGAACGGCACGCGCACGTGCAACTGCTGCCGCGGGCGATGTACGCATCATTCACGTCTCATTTGGTTTAGGATTACAAAAAGTAATTAAACACGAAAAAGTATCGTATGTCACACGATGAGAACGCATGGAGGTGATCAAGATGGACGAGATAGTCGACTGGGAGTCCCGGGACGAGAGCTATACGCAGAGCGCATGGCATACGGCGTAGACGTGCCCGACCTAGTTCCGAAGGCTGGAAGCTTGACGTTACTATGACTCGGCGAGTCCATCGGCGTGGCCGGTCTCGAGTTGGTCCTTGAATGCACCTCCATCCGTTCTTCTGCATAGCGGTTCAGAATTCTGACGATGCCTTTGGTAAGGTAGTCAATTTCCCCCACTTCCTTGGCAGAAAGAGAATAGTCCCTGCGATTCTCTCTCGTATCTTCCTCATCCCCGGACTCCTCTTCGTCGCGTGGACAAACTGCAGTTGTACGAGGGGGAAGGCGAGTCCTTCGCATGGCCAGTCCTTCAAAAACTCTGGACATACACGCTTCCATCATAACCTTCAGGTTTTGAAGGTCATCCAGCGCGTAGATATTGCCGACAATGGGTAACCATTCGTCACATTCCAGTCCCTCAGCCTTAACGGCGATCCGGTATGCGCCGAACAGTACATATGTCATGGGATCCAGCCTCGTTGTCGTGACCAAAAACATTGGAGGATTGCTAGACTGGCTGACCATGGAGACGTTTTGACGCTTTTCCCCATAAGCAATGATCTGCTTTCCAACGAATCTACCCTCTTGGGAGTCGATAGAAACATCCCACTTGCGATTGTTTACGCTGGAGGGGTGTATCAACGTGGTCTGTGAAGAATACCAATTTTTATCTCTTCCTTTCCGACATTGGATCTAACTTACCTTATCTAGCTGTGTCCGGAAGGCTTTTTCACTAGTGCGAATTGCGAACTTGGGCTGCAAAGCAATAGCTATGAGTGCAGCCAGCAGCGGATGTGAGTTGCCGTTGGTATTCAACTCAGGAGGCACCGTAGTTGAGCCTCTCCTTCGCCATGGCTCAACTTCCCCACCCGCAGAGATACCGAGGACCCCTGCATGGTGCAGCGATGTCAATAGCTGCTTCTTGATCCGGTCCACCATGAGCAATGTAGGCTTTGAGAGGAAATTCTCGGAGCAGAACCTATTGGCGGACACGTATTCACCGCGGCTCTGCATGTCCCACCAAGCGTTATACGCGCGCAAAGCAGCGAGGGCATCAGATCGGAAGTCAGCAGGGGACCAACTGGTCTTAGCGGCCGCAGCTTCCGTCTTGAGATGCATCGGAGAAACGAAAGGCTCGCGGTTGGTCATGAGGGCTGCAAGGGTCAGCGCTTGATCGAGGCACCGGAAGAAGCTGCCATAAAGCACTAGCCGGCCAACCTGAACGTCAACCGGCAACTGGAGAAGCACCCGACCGAGGGGAGTTAAATTATGCCCGTCATCAATGGCTCCCACCATTTTTAGGTCCGTCATGGCTGCCTTGATGCGATCTGGTGCTGGAGGTTCGATGGCACCAGCCAAGACCTCTTCCACGGCCATCCCTGGGAAGTCTAAGGCTTTGACATGCATCACCACGTTGGTCAGGTCCACACGTTTCATCTCCACGACCGGGTACGGATGTAAACCGTCGGCCCTCCTGCGGCCTAGGATGCCAAAATACTCTCCAGGACGATGCCGTCCAGCACGTCCGGCACGCTGCTTCAGGTTGGATAACCCAACCCATGCAGAGACTAAGGAGGACATGTGACGTGTAGGATCGTACCGTTGCTCTTTGACCTTCGCTGTATCCACAACGTAAACAACATCCGGAATAGTCACGGAAGTCTCGGCAATATTTGTAGACAGAATGATACGGCGGATGCCAGGAGGTGGTGGATCGAAGATCACTTGCTGCTCAATGACGGGGATGGAGGAGTGGAGTAGATGGATGGAATACCTGGAAGGGTCGTTTAGGGGGAGACTCAGCTTGCGCTCCTGGAGTTGCCGGTTCAAGGCTTGGATCTCGTCCCAGCCAGGAAGGAACACAAGGACATGCCCGTCCCCAGATTTCTGGAGAACATGGCAAATGGTGAGAGCAATCAAAGGATATGGAAGCTCGAGGTCATTATCACGCGTTCCCTCGGCTTCAGTAGTCGGACGTTTCGGGGCTGGGGTTCGGAGATAACCGACAAGTACTGAAGGAAGGTTGGGGCCATGCTCTCGATGGAGATACTTAGAGACACTCTCCTCCGAGAACACTGACGGTGCATGAGGGTCGGAAGACAAGTCAGTAATGAAATCATCCAGAAAGTGTTGTTCGACGGGGAAAGACCGTCCGGGGACTTCGATTACCTTCGCCGGTTGGCCGAGGTCGTCAGCAAAATATTGTTGGAACAGAGTGGGATCTATGGTGGCGCTCATGAGAACGATCTTGAGAGGCTGACCTTTGGCTTTTCGATCTGCTAGCAGTCGTTTTAACACGACCAATAGCAGATCGGTGTCAACATCTCGTTCGTGAACTTCGTCGACGATGACGTGGGTAATATCGTCAAGGGAGCCCGTAGGGCCATTATCTTGCAAAGCAGATTGCATGCGCTTCAGAAAAATTCCCGTAGTGCAAAATGTGACTGAGCCGTTAGGTTCTGGTAGCTTGGCCTCAAAGCGGACCTGATAGCCAATTGAACCACGGCCAACAATTTCGCCTCGTTCTTTGGCAACGCGTCCAGCGACGCTGATAGCCGCGAGTCGTCGCGGTTGAGTACAGATTATATTACACGAGGCACCATCGCCCCGCGAGATATAATCATCAAGGATTAGTTGGGGAATTTGGGTGGTCTTTCCCGAACCGGTGGCTGCCAAGCAGATAGTAACTTCATTCTCCCGAACATGGTCCAAGATGTCAGCAGCACGCTCGTAAACAGGTAGCAAGTTGCGTGTTGATCGCATGGATTCCAGGGTTGGGTTCTTGAGGTAGTCTTGCCTCTGCTCTGATAGGCGCCGGGATTTGGCCGCACGAGATTCGGGAGAGATGTCCAAATTTGATCGGCGATAGGTTTGTGAATTATAAGTTGCCACCAAAGTGAGGGGGTGGGTGGAAGCAGGCGGCCGGTTCTGATAGAGAGAACTCTTCCGAATATCCACGCATAGATCCCGGACTTCTTCCTCGAGACCTTCACTCATTTGGAACAGCACTCTGGGCGCCATGCCAAGATCCTTGCCCTCTGCAACGTCCTTGGTAAACGTCTCCCAGAGCGCCCGATCGCAGCTTTCGAGGTACTGGGTGACATCAACAAAGCAGTTGGTCTGTGCAGCCTTTTTGTTCGCGCCCGTCCCTATACCAATGCGACGGCCACCAACATACATGACGGCCTCCCAAATGAGATTGTGACCACGACGGCCTGGGGCCTTGACCTCGTCGTAGACGACGTCAGGCTTGCCAAAACCAAAACGTCGACAATAATAGTCCATGAATTGACGGGATCGTTCATAGGTCACTATGGTCCCATCGGACAGCTTGGTAGGCTGATCCTCGGCTCCTATGGAGGTCTCAGAAGCTTCCTTAGGTGCTTCTAACTGTTCGTTGATCTAGGTAAGGCACGGTGTATGACACCACGATGAGTGACAAACCTTGCCGAGTGCATTTAGTTGATGCAACGCTGAGAGTGCAGCCAGTTGTTCAGACTCGGTTTTGTTGATAGCATCGCCTACACCCAAAATATCATCCTCCCCGTCTAGCTTGATCTTGATTGTCGACCTACTGAAATCAATAGGGAGAGCGGGGAATGGGCACAGCATACTTGCCTCCAGCCGCGATTGCCGTTGATGGTGACCTCGTCATGTCGATACACAGGGTTGTTTCCGAGTTGACTCAGCAAGTTTGAGAGGGGAGACTTCGGATTCTGTTCCCAGGCATTCTTCAGAGGTACTTTCTGATGAACTTGGTTGATATATTCGGCGTCATGAATAGGATCATTCTCTCGTGGCAAAGCAAGAACAGAAGAGCTGTGAAACGATGGTCCTCCTGGTTGCCTGGCCTTCCTGTTTTTGCCGGAACGATTGCCCTGACGGCCGCCTTGTGCATTAGGCAGGTACTTTTTGGATGAGCTACCGAAGGCACGCATCGCTTCCCGAGGAGTCTTTACAGAACCCTTTCGGGGAATTTTCGCAGTGTGAACAGATATATCCGTGTTGTTTTGCGATGAGGATGTGTGCACGTTCGTGCCCAGAGATCGTTTGCGAGTGCTTTGCGTGGACGGCGGACAAGACGAGGACTCTATGAAATGATGGCCAAGTTGCATGAGGCGTAGAACGCGTGGTGAGAGGAAGGCCAGGCGCATGCGCGGTAGCACCAAAAGTCCTGAAAATAACCAGTCAAAGGATGTGCTGTCAAAGGCATTGACGAATTCCACTTACAATAGACTCAGGAACCCTCGCCGGTGAAAGACCGGGATTGCACTTCTCTAAATCGAGGACTAGAATGTGAACTAGCGTCGGTAACAATACGCTGACGTCGGAGGAGGTAGCTCTTTGGCTACTATGATACTCCAACAACGGCCATGGGCATGTCGATAAAGGGATCGGGGATCGCCGGACAGTGTTATCTCGCTCGGACCAATACGGCGTCTGCAATTTTGTGTTGTGGACATGCATATTCGTACTCTATACCACATCTAATACATCATGGTCACTCTAATGGTTTCCAGGAGGTGCATTTGGCCAACTCTGCGCGGCCGCCTCGATGCCTCGCAAAAATTTTAGTCGCACCGCCTCTTGGTGTGCCTCATCCCAGCTTTCACGATGTACCGCATGCTCAATGTTCCCCAATGTTGTCGACATCTTCCCTGTCGGACGGTCAGCTGGTGAATATCGTGTACGGACTTCCGCACGAACCGGCCACATTACTCCTGATCTCCTCCACCTCAGTTTCAGAGGAAGCCTCTTCCAGTGCTTCTCTGAGTTCAATGATCTCTGCAATAAGATGAGGGTCATCCAGTTGGTCTGTCTCTGTTACGTCGAGGCTATGTTGCGAGAGGATGTAACGGATCCGCGACAGGGGTTGTAGAAGGGTGTTGTAAGCCTCGTTAACAAGCCCGGATAGGTCGCGGGCGACTTGAGCCTTACTCTGAATAACGGGATTGACACGAGAGCACAGACATATTTTGTGTGGCGTACCTGGCCCTGCGATACCCATAAGTCAGGATGGACGTATCTTTGCATGCGGCGGAAGCTATTCTTTAATTGACTTTCATTGATGATGAATGGGTTTGGACTCTTCGGTGTCTCTAGGAGTTCATAATAGTCGAACTTATTGATAGGATGCTCGATGTGAGAACATTTTGGACATGCTGGCAAGCGAGTCGGGAGTGGTGCTCCACAGGAAGCACAGACAGTAGAGGGCGAAGAAGAATAAAGACGGATAGAGCGGTTTGTTATCCGTTGGGTAGGGATAAGCCTACGAAACGCACCGAGCAATGCGTTGCGGTGATGTCCAAGTGTGAATTGCATGGGTCGCATTCGGCGCGGTTGCCGTGACGTCATCCGTCATTGACCGCTGCGCCGCGGCCACCGTTAACGACGACTTGAACAATGCGACCATGCAAGTAGAACCTCCTCCTCCTTTATCAGAGGACAGGTCTGTCGTAGATTTGGCCCGTAGGCGACTCACCGAGGGAAAACGCCTTAACTTCGACATTCCTCCCTTCACCTACTTGAAAGCGCGGCGAACGAGAAGGAACTTGAAGCCGCGGCCCTTTGCAGAACACCCTAACCCGGCCGGTGGGACAGAAATTGAACTGAGTGACACTTGCGAACTAGATTTGAATACTGGCCAAGACACTTACAGGTGGGCAGTGGTTTACGAGAACCAGAGAGGGTTCGCACTCGCTCCCTTTGTGTCTAGCAAAGAGTATTCACATCACTTATTTCGCAGCGTCACCCTCTTTTCTACTCCATATTACTCTCGCCTTGGATTACTCCCGAATGATCCACCACCATTCACCGTCCCCGAAGCGGATGCCCGACGGGACAGGCAGCCTCACGTGTCGCTCCATCACTACCCACTCCCGGATGGTACTTGGCGTTGGGTTTCGACATCCTGGATGGTTGATATGCGGAGCGAAGGTGAAGTTCAATACGATGGCTTCGAGTATAACTGGTTTTTCCGTCGGCACAAGTGGCGCCCAGAACCGGGCACGCTCAGCGCTGGAGGGTGGGTACGGCGCAGGAGATGGATCCGCCTTATGATGCGACCAGCTCTCCCTACTGCAGTCGAGCAAAGTGGCGATGGCGAAAGCCAACATCCTCACACGGTCTCATCTCCATTGGCTCGATATTCCATCGTGCCAGAGGACAGTGCATCTGAACTTGAGACAGAGAAGGTCATGGTGTGGAGAGGTGACCTTGACGATTGGAAGAGGTGTCGACATCTTATGGCGCGTTTGAACCGGGACGGCACAAAATTGGAGCTTTGGAAAGAGTGGCTGGGTGTCTCCCCTCGAACCCGACATAGGAGGGTGTGGACCGACGATGACTATCTCACCCCTTCCGAGGACTTTGGTGGTGGGCCTGTCGCAAGAGCTCCGGCTCTAGAAGGGGCTCAGAGAGAAAGCCTTGTGACGGCTGCCCAAGAACACGTACGACCTTCATCCGTACACGGTTTCGACAACGCTGACGGCTCTCAGGTTGAGGACTTGGTCCAGCAATTCATATACCCTGAATCGCGAGTGGAGTTGTTCGAGATTTTACGTGCTGGAGGGATCACTCTGCGCCGAGATGCGCAATCACCATTTGAGGATTTTGGCGTTCAATTTTGGAGTTACACGCGAGGGGACGATGATAGGATTTGAAATAGGATGAGAGCAATTATCACATGTCAGTTACCGTTACTGTATTGCCGCGCGCGTTTTGTTTCAACGTCGTTAGGCGCTTTCCAACTTGGCCCATCGAGGCCAAAATATGGCCCTCAGAGACATCAAGTACTGGTTTCTGTCTTTGCCAAATGACCACCCTCTTCACATCGCCATCCGAACTTATCCTCTAGCCCTCTCCTTATCTCTGGGCCCTACGCTGTTGTCATTTGCCTCATCTCCAAGAACGCGCTCAAAGGACCTCAATTCGATCCTACGGCGCGAGCTCAGTGTCACAGCGTTTCCATTTGCCATCACGGTCGCGCTTGGAGGGAGTTCCGCTCTGCGGAGACTATGGAACCGTCTGGACCAAAGAAAATCCGAGTCGGTCTGTGGAGGCGATCCGGATGGTGTGCCAAGCTTCAAGTCACTGGTTCGTCTCAAGTCATGGCAGAAAAGCTTCGTATGCAACCTGCTTGCCTCCCTCGTAGCGATCACCCTCCTACAGCCTCGACGTCGCCCCACGCACATGCGGAAACAAGTCCATATTCCTCTGACGGTTCCAATCTCGCAGGGAACACCCCAAACCGAACGAGGCGGCAGAATGTCGGCAACGCTAGACCTAACCCTACTGGTCTTGGTTCGCGCTTTCGATGCACTGGTGCAGGGCCTCGTCTTCAAACGCACGGGGGATGAGAAGAAGCAAGAAAGGAAGCGCCGCCTGGCTATAGTCACTAAGCTCGACGCCCTCGCCTTTTGGGCGAGCAGCGCTGGGTGAGTTTCTTGGCCTTTTTGCTGACGAACTGTGACTGACAATTGTGTTTATTTCAAGAATCATGTGGTGCTTTTTCTATGAGCCAGGGCGGTGCGTTTTTGCCTGTTTCTCACGTGGTGGATGCCAACAAACGAGTGCCTTTTTCTACACAGGTTGCCTTCTTCCTATGTCAAGTGGTTAGTCAATTGACTAATCATGCACTTTCGCTCTCATTGATGTCGGGTTGTCCTCAGGATAGGTTCAATAGCCAATATAGACAGCCGGATCGTTACGGCTCTACACGCCATTCGCGAAAAACGGTGGTCCTATGTACATGGGAAATCTCCAAATCCTAACCCTGTTTCCCTCCTCGCCCAAGACTTAGGTTACCCCGCCTCGTGGGGTGATCCTAAGGTACTTCCTGCTTACGGGGGCTATACTGCCAAGGCCATCTGGAACGCATTAGGTGTGCGTGGGAGAGGCTCTGTTGGCGGTCTTCCCTGTGAGATTGTCCATGGTTCTGTGACAGGCGGAAGTTGCACGGCAAACTTCGGCATCAGGGGATTGCATGCCTTTCTCGAAGCGCTCGCGCTGTACGTTCCTGTGAGTCGTAACGGTCGACCTTTGTTAGAGCCTGCGGTGATCTGTTATTCAGGTTCACATCCTGCCTATCTTGATCAGGCGGCCGCAAAGACTCCTCGATTTCCGGTCTATCCTTGACACACTTCTTGGTATTCTCCGCAGCGCCTCGTTCCTTTCTGCCTTCGTCTCCTCATTCTGGGCCGCCGTGTGTCTCACTCGCACTCTCGTCGCTGCGCGAGCGTTTCCCAAGATAACACATGATTTTTATGATGGTCCCTTTGGCTGTGTCATGGCAGGGTGCCTGGCCTGTGGTAGCAGCATTTGGATCGAGAGCGGAAGACGGAGAGGAGAGATAGCGTTGTACGTCCTACCCCGGGCGATTCGCGCGTGCTTGCCTGATCGATGGTTGCGGAGCGGACGTAGGAGCGTGTATATTATTGAACAGTCAGTGACGGTATGCTCTAGTATTGAGAAAAGAGACATTCTAACGTCATCTTCCCATCCATAGGATAGTATTCACGACGTCCCTGGCAACACTTCTGACGGCTGCTGTCCACCATCCAGAGACCCTGCGAGGCCTATCCCGCTGGACGCTAGGCTATATCCTGAAAGGCCCAAATGCTCTGCGCTTTCAGAAGAAACATGTACATCCATCTGGGGTCACTCGGATAGAACCTCATAACACCCTTACATCGTCCAGGAAGCTGAAATAAGGACGAATTGCATTTAATAAGATGATGTTGCAAATTCCGTACGGACTACTGTAGATACCACCTATAGTACATTTCTTGTATAACCAGCCTTGCCTTCGAATTTAACCCCGCCAAAGGTGTAGAGTATGATCATAAAATGAAGCACTCGCTATCAGCGTCTGGCCAGGTTGGTCCTGCCAAGTGTTATGTGACCAGTCGACACCATACGCAAGGGACTGGTGGTCATCGTATCTCTTTGTAATTTCCCAGTTCCCATCGTCCGCATCTGAGGGAGGCCGCGTTTGATGTCCAATGTCGTGAAATCTTACGATTTTGAAACCATCGTGCATCGCCGCCACGAGGAGGTCGTGGTCTCGCGATGGAGAGGGATGCCATTTCACCCTCCAAGCGCCACCTCCGACGTCTGCCTGAGCAAGCGGTTTAAGGGGCCTCCGGGAGTCAAACAATCGGACGGTGGCATCGTAACTACCAACGGCGATAAGATGTTCGATGTTTGGATGGCTTTGAATGCAAGTCACGCCAGCGTCGAACCTAGACACCCGATTTAACGATGACCGCAGATACGCGTTCTACGTAACACACCTTTTGTTGGTGATAATCGGCTGGTCAAAACCTTGACGTGTATCCCACACCTTCAATTGCAAGTCATCTCCTCCTTTTGATACGAGGTCAGAAGATGTTGGTCCTCAAAGAATGTAGGGTGCCTGTACCCGAATAGATGACATTGGTGTCCCAATAATCCCAGGCAACACACCATGGTTCGTGGGCATGGGCAGCCCAAGTGTTTGTGCCTACGAGTTGACCTGTCTGGTCAGGCTCAAGCAACGTCAAAGTCCCATCAGAGAGCGACACGACCAGGGATCCAGCGACGCTGCTCGACGGGGGCAGAGTCACAAAGCCGCAAAAGCATATACGTAAATGTAACCATACCTCGTTGGAGCTCTCCTATTTGACCAGTCGAGGGAGAGGCACAAGACATGAGAGGGGGCTACGCGCAAGGTGCTAACATTGTCCAGGTGCTTCTGCGTCACGTTGGATGGGGAGAATGAGGAAAAGCAGACGAGAATTTGTAGAAGAGCATGTACGAAACTTGCTCAAAGTCCCACTCGAACAGATTCACGCCGCCCTCGGCCTCTGCCACCGCTAACAGCGGTCGACGGCTTGGTGTCGTGTGACACCTGGGGACTGTTCCATCCTTCATGAACCCCGCTGCATGAGAGGGAGCGTTCCTCACCATTTTAGGTCCAAGACTGCAGGAAGGGATATCTCCTGTGTCTTGGACCTGAGTGTTCCTCGGAGTTCATGGGCTCATAAACAACACAAGATTATGATGGGCGCACGCTCTGATTTCGTCTTGCTCGGAGTCTACTTCAAAGACGAGACATTGGCCTGTCCGCTTCTGGCCAGCAGCACCCGGCGTGGTCAAGGTGGAATCAGAAGGTTGAGAGTTTTGGTCGTCCTGTAGTTTGTACGTGCCACAGACAAAGACGTTCGATGCGTCCGGATGAGGACAAAACTCGACGGAATCCGCAGGTAAGACGGTGTCGATGGATAGGTGCATATTTCGCGGCGGGCCGAGATACGGTGGGCGTCTACACGTCTACGACGGGCTAAACCACGACACGACAGCACTCGGTTCCCGTTCCCAGCAGCGCAGTCAGCAGTCTTCAACCATCACACCTCCCCTTCCCACCCCCGTTCACTCCTACTCTAATCACTAATGGCTGACTTTGCCCAAGGGTTAGACGCTTCAAAGCTAATTCTTGTCGAAACCGTGCGCCTTTCATAGCTCCTCTACAGTTTTGTTGGTGTTCATCCCTAGCTCTCCCGCGCGCCTAAAGGTGCTCTCCTTCGCCATTAGCCCATTCACTTCCCCTGGGTATAACCTCCCCATTTTCCTCTTTGGTTTATATGTACAAGAGAGCCAAGAAGCTTCCCATCTCTCGCTTCAAACCGTAAGCTCGATTTCGTCTTACTGACCATTGTCCGTGCTGAATCAACAATCTCAGTTTTCTGGCCTTTTGGCCGTCTCCGCTTTATTCGACATCATCTGGTTCACTCAGAATACCCAAAGCGCATTCATAAGGCTAGTCACCATCATAATTCTCATCTTTAAGGTGAATACGCTCGCCCAGTTATTCATTCTACGATGTTCATTTCTCGACAAGGCCCCAACGTTCATCGCCTTTTCAGGCACTCTAACTTCCAGAGGTGTCTCGGGCATCAACCTCAGGGGCGCAGAATTTGGCGGTACAACAGGTACGTCACCAAAAACATTCTATAAAGTCTCGATAATTCACGATGTTGGTAGTTTGGTCCATGCCTGGGGGTTTTACCTCGAGCGGGAGGGACGGATATCAGACTGTTGAACCAGAGTCCGAAGTCCATCGACCGGCAACTAATAATCACTCTACGGGCAATCCGCCTCCAGCACCAGGAGCATATCAATCAGTCTAGCGCCCGCAGTTGTTGCACGGCTGTGGAGAGGATGCAGGCTCGAATGCAGGACCTGTTCATTTATATCAGTGTATGGGATGCCTCTGGATCCGCATGCGGTCTTTTCCACCTATATGTCGGACAGCTATTTCCGTATGCCATGGACGTTGCCCCTAGCCAAATATCCTGAGAAAGATAAAACCCCGTCCTAGACTCAAGAGTCAGACACTGAATGCCGCACAACGTCCCCGCCTCTATTTTCTCTCCATCGATGCCGAGGGATGAACTAAGTGAAAGTTATCTTGAGTATAAGGAAAGGTTCTAAGAGCCGTCTAGACAAACATAACATCTTTGGCAACGGGGAATGTTATAGTTCATCGCCCTCGACTATCTCATCCCATGACGAGAATATCCTTGGATTTATCATCTCGCGATCATCTTCACGTGGTTCTTCGCCCGAGCCATCGTGTCTGACGTGTCGTCCG
>Ga0307510_10000715_pt1 | contig 33965 bp, 21 predicted proteins | sample 12_EM_MG_FD_207224 | JGI IMG/M metagenome (GOLD analysis project Ga0307510, IMG submission 207224) | Populus trichocarpa ectomycorrhiza microbial communities from riparian zone in the Pacific Northwest, United States - 12_EM | ecosystem: Host-associated > Plants > Roots > Unclassified | place... | reverse complement strand
GGAGAGTTTTGTGATAAACATTCTTCAATTAAGATTTTTCTTTTCTTTTCTTTTTGGGAGATTAATGATGTATCAGTATCACCAAATATTAATGAACCACAAGGTCATTGAATTTTTTTCTTAAAAAAAATTAAGTTAAAGACTCGTCTTTTTTGTATTTTGTCCTCCGGTTAATTTTATCATGTTTCCATTTCAATGTGTGCGTTTATAAATACTAAGTTACTTGGCATGTGCTTAGTCAATTTATTATTTAATTAATTTATAGTAATTATTTTCTATTTTTTGATAAGTTGTTTATAATTATTTACAAATGAATTAAATGTTTATTGAATATAAATTTACTTGATTTTCTAATAATTATATATGAATTTTGATAATTATAATAAATTAATTATCACATAAATTTATATAGTTGAGGAGTGATTTAAGTAGATTATTTTTAAGGTTGACGATGTTTTTCAATAATAATAATAATAATACAAAGATAAAAATGTTTGGGTTTTTTTATTAGGGTCTCTGAGTACTCTTATATATCCTTTTTCGTTAAGATATGCTTCCCCAGCAGTAACTTATATAAATGTTCTAAAAACAAATAAATAATGGCAAGCCTTTTGTTAATTGAAGTTTTCGGTCGATGGTTTATTTTGATTTATGTGATTATTTTGTTTTCAAAATATATTTTTTATTGGGTTGATAGTGTCATTTTACAAAAAAGAGTTCACTTTTATTGTTTGAAAGGCACTGAAAAGAAGTGGACCAAGATTAAAAAAAAAACAAGAAAAAAAAAAAAGGAAGCCTTTCTTTTAAATAACTTTTGTGTCACCATTGCCTTTTGCTTTTGAGATTTTGTTAAAAAAAAAATTTTGATCCCTTTAGTTTGTAAATTAAATAATTTGGTTTGAAACTTTAATTTACTCACATTTCAAGTTTGAGAGAGAAAAGAGAGTTGTTAAAAGAAAATGAGAGGGAGCAAGAGAGAGAGTTGACAAACAATCACTTTTTGACGACAAAACTCACTAATCTTAGTGTAAATAAGTTCTATTTAGCGATGAAAGTTCTATTTAAATTTCTTTTTTCTTTATCTTGCTAAAAGAAAATCTGACTTTGATATTTATTTTTTTTGGATTTAGTTTAATTTTAAATGTTGATTCAATACCAAAATGATTTTTTTGGAGGTTCTTAAAGTGTTTATTTGGGTTTTTTAATAAAAATAGATGAAAATATATTTTTTACACCTTGGAGGTGATTGTCCACCTTTCCAATCAGATGTGATAGCTAGAATCTTGAACAACAGAAATGTTGCATGCTATTTTTTTTTTTTTTTAAAGGGTACACAACTTTAAAAAAAAAAATTAAGACCTAGACACGTGCGCTTGTGTTGTTTAAGGCCCATTGGCATTGAGCCTCCAAGCTTGGGTGTTTGGTTTTTTTTTTCTTGATTTTTTTTTTAATTTAAAAACTTTTAAGATTGGTTTTTATTGTTTTTCTTACTCTCTTTTTTCAGTTGAATCCTTTGATGTTTTTTTATTTGAATTAGACTTCATAATTTTTTATATTTTGCTTTTTAATTGAATCCTTCATGTTAGATAATCCGCAACAACTGCATATTCTCCAGCAGTGTCAATGGAATTTTAGCTAAGATGAGAAACACAAGTAGAACAAACAGTTCGTTAGAGCAAAGAGAAGGAGTGTACGGTTCCTGAACTTGAGGCACCTCGCTATTGCAACATTTCATAATATTTCCATGCCCTGACAAATGTAATTACAGGGGTGTGTGTGTGTGTGTGTGTGTGTGTGTGTGTGTGTGTGTGTGTCGCTCCTATACTACCAAATAATAACTTTCAAGAAGTTACAGTACTGTTCCAAGACAATTAAAAAGATGACTCAATGAAGCGGTGCGTTCCAATAACAGAGAATTAAGAAATGGTCAGTGAACTCGAATTGTTGAAACCCTGCTATTTCCCTCCTCTCCAAGTTTCAAACTCGGGGCACCCAACCAACTCAGAAACCAGGTTAAATTCAAGAAACAAAGGGAAAAAAGAGATTTAGGTTGAAACCTGCTATTTCCCTCTTCTCTCCGATTTAGGTTACTTTTAGAGGTAAAATAGTTATTTTCTCCCCGGTATCTCTCTCCTCATATATCAAGTTTGGAATCATTTGGATTCGTTAAAACCCAAGCCAAACTTCCAACACGATCATAACCAGCAACAGAACTTAACCCAACAATAACAATGGAGAAGCTTGAATGCCCTTCTAAACAAAGGAAAAACAAGGCACAAATAACCATAGATATTGGAGGATCGGTTGTGTTGGGTGTTGTATTCGTTGTTACTAGTTTGATTGCTGCTGCTTTTGCTGTCAAGAGGAGGAGGAGAAGAGACGCCGATAAGGAGCACTTACCGTGCAAAAAAGAAGCCAAAGGCAGTCGAGGCCTGTGTTTTACCCTTGAAAATCCGTCCTCCACTTTCCATCAGAATCCATGGTCAGCATTAAGACACTGTTACATGTGTGTTTGTGTTAGCAATACTTAGAATTAAGAGAATGGTTTCTTAATTTGCAGTTTGACAGATGGATCTACAGGGATGGCTGCAGAAGAAATCCAGGTTGATTGTATTGAACTGGTCTGTACTGAGAATTTGATTTTGGTAATCATTGATAATTTTTCCAGCATTAAATATCCTTTCACATAGATGAAGGATCCATTAGGGTCTATTTCTATATGATGTCACGATCTTGTCATGATGCTGAAAGGGAGTTCAAAACTAGCTTGGAATAATTATGTATTACTAATACCTTGTTAAATTTGGTTCAGGAGGAGAATTCTGCCTCTATGATCAATGACGAAAATGATAATTTCACTGGCGATGATCAAGAGTTCCTCCTCACTGATGATACAAGACAAGAAATAATTATTACATCATTTGATGTTTGTTGTGGCATGGAAGAACTTCCCTTGCTAGTACTTGATAGCGAGCCGATGAATGAAGTGGAGGGCAATATCAAGAATGATTCCGAAGATAACTCATCATGGTTGGAAAGAATTGAAATTAAAAGGCTGGAAGAGGAAGTAGATACTGAAAGGATTATGGAAGAAGAAACTAAATCAGTGAATCTGATTGAAGAAGATGAGGAGGGATACTCCAGCGAAGAATATGTTATGGGGGAAGAGGCAGTTGGCGCTGAAAAGATGACTGCTGATACGACTGTAGCAATGCTTTGGGTTGAAGATGAGGAGGAGGAGGAGGATAGCAGTGAAGAATATGTCATGGACGAAGGTGACGAGAGTTCAGAAGAAACAGGAAGCACTTCCGCTGAGACCAATGCTGAGGTAATTTGGCCAGCAGAGTCAATGGAGGTATTGTCACTGGAGCTCAAGAACATCATGATAAACACGCAAAGTTTGGAATCGAAAGAGAAGATTGTGGAGGAAGATGGAAGTACCAAAATTGAAGAGTTATTCAATAGAGGCATTGCCACCGGAAGTAAAGAGCACCTCAGTAAACCTGCAAGGTTCATAATAATCAACTGACACGATGTATAGCTGACGCGATGTATAGCATGAATAGAATCTAGCCTCAAATTTAAAGTTACAGCCCTAACACTGATGATAAGCTAGAGAAAATCTATGATATTTTATAAAATGTCTATAATCTTCAATAAAAACTCTTAGATTGCTTATTTACTAGTTAAGAAAATAATAAAAGAATCCTAATACATCAAGGTAAACAAGACAATCTCAAACAGTAACTTCTGATAAAAAAAAGTTTTCATGATCTCCTATGGTTATAAAATTTAAACTCTATAAAAAAATAGAGTTTTAAGAATCTTCCGCTCACGACAAAATCAAAGAGAAGATTCTTGAGGAAGATAGAAGCAACAAAACTGAAGATTTTGGCGATTCCAACAACGGCAAAAAGCCTCAACGGTGACACAGATAATCATGAAACCAGCAAAAAACCAATGTCCTTGAAGAAGAAAGAAATGCCAGAACTTGTTGAAGTTAATAATCAAACTGCAGAGCCAACAAGGAGGAAGATTTGGGTTTGTTCGATGTTACTACCAACACTTTTGTTGCTACTTTTATTACTCATCGTAGTGCCCTGTTTTATCAAGTTGTTCATGGTAATTCTATCGAGGTTTAGTTGAGTGGAAAACTGAAACATATATTCTCGGAGAAGTTAAGAAGGGCAATAAGAATTTCACTGATCTATTCTCTTTTCCCCCTCAATCTCGCACAAATTGTACATTGAAGCAGCACTTGTTCACTGATGATTATTTTACATACGATGAATAAAATATAATACTTATCATTTTCTTCTTAAGAAAAATTGTTTGGTTGTCATGCTTATGGTAACCAAGGCTGGTGCCGATTCAAGATATTAAAATGTAATAGCACCCTCAGGCCTCGGCACAAGTGAGCTCTCTCCGAGGCCAGTGCTATAACTACCGAGGATTAGAATTATAAAGGGCAGAGAGACACAAAATAAATTTTTTTAAAAAAAAAAAATCCTCTGGAGCTACGCTACTTCACAAGTTATGGGCTCCTAGACGTGGAGCCATGCTGCTCCATGGAAAACTTGGGTTTCTCAAGCGGTAAAACATAGGCTTCTTGCATGAAAATAATACAACAATTCACGGGCAAAAGGAGCAGCTTATATCAAGAAAAAGAAAAAGGCGTCATCTTACGGCAAGAACTCTTAAAAACACCTTTTTGTTTAGATGTTTCACCATCCTCTCTTCACAAGTATCTTTACATGTGTATACTTTTTAACTACCACTCTTTCACTATATACAATGCCCTGAATCTCCACAGGCAGACTTGGCTCAATTGGCTGCTGCTGGTTTATTTTATTTGTCCCAATGACAACAAAATACTTGAGAACTATAAAGCTAATTATCAAAAAATGTAAGAGCACCAGAACCTCAGTTTTCTGGGGGCAAAATTTCTTACCCAAGCTTGCAACAGCTGGGGCCACCAATCAATTAGCATTCAAGAAGATGGTTTTCTGTTGAGCTTGGCCAGCTGCATCCCGTAGACCATCCTAAAACACCCTGAATTAGATCCACACTTGAGCAACCCTTAACCTGAAAGAGGTAGGAGAAGACATGTCATGACCAACTAATTTCACAACCGTGGGAAAAATAGAGAGAGGCAGAGCAATGACACGGGAGTAGTAGAAATATAAGACATGACGGAGATGGATTCTCAATGCCCTACCAAACTATCAAGGTTGCCTTCAATATGAAACAGCATCACAGCCATTCCCCTTCCTCTATCAGTCTCTGACTGATGGTTGAAATCAAAGATGTTACGTTAGTCTATCAGTTGACCAGATCATTAATAGAGCATGTTCAGTACTTCACTATATGATGTTCTTACTTACCACACAAGAACATATATTGATATCTACAGCTGCCAAAGCTGTTGCAATCTCAGCCATCATGCCTGAAATTGTATTCCAATATTTACATGGTCAACAAGAAACAATCAGAAATATTGATATTAGACAGGAATTAGACATGAAATGAAAGCCATCACCCCACAGAATTGTGAGATTTTATTCCAGCAGCTACAGAATGATCAGATTTTCACCAAGAGTTTCAAGCTTGGAGAAAAAACAATTTATCATACCATGATTGGGCCAGTCACAACCTTGAGAATTCATTAAATATGCAACCATGAGGCGGAAAACAAACCATCACTGAATGAAAGAAGAATTACCTCTTCGATCAATGCATACAACACAAAACCATTGGATGGAGTGCCCTTCAAGACTGTGCCAAGAGGCAACCTTGCTGGCTTGCCAACTTTCTAAACCAGGCAAGACTTCCTTGTACCTTGGAATGCTAGCTTGTATCATCTTGGCAACACCATTTCCCTGAGATAATAAATCCCCCTTGGTCTGCACATGCTTATTATGTTTCCCATTGACCTTGGGGGTCCACACAGTTCCATAGTTCACGGGCAAAAAATCATTTGAACATTTCCCTTGGGATGACTTTTCCACAACATTCATAAGTATTTTCTCCCACAGAGGTCTGCTCCGTTTGTTATTATCTGAGATATCTTCTACCTCACTCTCCCCTTCAGAATCAGCAATAAAGTCATTTACCGAATCTGCTGTTATTTCAGCAGCAGATAGTGCAGCTTGCTCCCTTAAGAACTGAACAGATGAAGAGCATTTTATTCTTAGAGCAGCAGGAAATACAAAAACAAAAAAACTGTATTTTCAATTCATAGGACTAAACCTACTTTCATAATTTTGTGCCTTGCACTTCGTGTTTTTGCATGCTGTAACCATTGCTTATGCCTCTGAAAAGCTGATTTGCTAGAGAGTGCCTGAACAAACAATGAAGTTATGAGGTGAGCAGCAGAACAAGGGGATAATGGTGTGCATTTTTAAGTTTCAGATGTATATGCAAGCCTGCAAAGTCTCAAAAAGCAGATGAATAATTACACCATCGTTTAATGTATCATAATGCCAATCACTATAGCTTTATAATACACCATCACCTTACAAAAAGAGATCATTTGCTCCAAAAATCACATTACGCTTCGATATTTACTCAAACTCCAGTAGTTGGAACTTGGAAGAGCAAATTATCTTTTATTTCCTATTATGCAAAGGATCGGATATGTATGATCTACAGCATAAAGTTTTGGAAAACATTACAAACATTATAAGATCAATAAATACTAACATTATAAGTAATTATCTCCACGACTTCTGCATTAGCAAGTACATGCATTGGAGAGACAAGATTACCATTGACCTGCAAAAGGGGAAATGCAGAATTCAGACATAGAATTTTGTTGTTTTTGCTTTTGTATTTTTAGTAACCCTCCAATAATAAAAGAATATGATATTGACCAAAAAACAATACCTTTGCAGCCACCATCTTATTGCCAATTTCAGTGTGTATCATATAAGCATAGTCGATTGCAGTTGCTCCTTTTGGCAGATTCTTTATCTGTACCATATCATCAAATATCAAAATCCAGAACTGCACATCTAATATGTAAATTCACCATTTCTTACCAAAAAGATTTCATAAGTGCAAATTAATACGCAATCATACCTCTCCCCTTGGTGTAAATACAAAGACACAGCTACCGAGTAGATCTCTGGTAATGGTCTCTACAAATTCCCTAGAGCTCATATTGCCAACAAACTCTTCTTGCCATTCTCTAATTGCATTGAGCCAGCCAATCTGGAGGAAAGAAAGGACTTCAACCATGAAATTAGCATCAAAGTCACAGAACCTTAAAAGTAGCTCTCCTACAAGCTTCTTATGGACGTTTGCAAATTACTGACTTATCAAGAGCAAAATTAACTTACCCTGAGTGCAATGTTTGCATTGTTAAGACAGACTGCCTTCCCTCTTGTACTTCTACCGTTAGGCATTGCATGTCCAACTAAACCTGTAACAAATACTCTCCCGCTATAGTGAGCAGCAATGCCTCTCTCAGCTATCAGATCCATCTCTTCAGTTCTTATCTGCCAAAATAGATGGATTTATAACTAAATATGTTGCAACCAAGTCCTAAATCAGAAAGACTACAAAAATTAACTAAAAATTGACAAGAACCATCAGTGACTGTTTGAGTGAATTAGGACAACAGAGAAAATAAATTGAACATTTTCTTTAGAAGACTGAAAGAAATCAACAATTCTCCTTGCACAAGCAAAGCTCTCCTATGAGGGTAAAAAAACAAAAGCAAAAAATGAAACCTCTTTTCCCTACTACCAGAAGAAAATGGAACTTGGTAAAACATGAACATCAAAGAATACCTGAACTTCCAGTCTAAACATGCTTTCATACAGAAATGGAATTACAGTTGTATGAAGACTTTGATAACCATTAGGTTTTGGAGTTGCAATATAGTCCTTCATCTGTTAGGAAATTTGCTCAATGTATTAAAACACAATGAACAGTCTAATATTAGCACTAACGCTTCAGAACGAAGAATAAGAGAATACGCACGGCTCGAGGAATGGGGGTCCAGATTCCATGGACTAAGCCGAGAACATGATAGCATATCTGCATAAGATCTGACCATGAGAAAAGCCCATAACGTACACCAAGTCACAGAATTAGCAGAAGACACATTTCCATAGATCATGACAGGGATATACCTGCTGTGGACTGCATAAAGGCCCGGCTCCAATGCATGGCTTTGGCTGGATGATAATTCGAAGCTGATTTAATTAGAAGGACAAATGTGTCAGCACACAATTAAAAAATGTGAAGTTTCACTTTTGGATGTTTCTTGGGATGGCTCAAAGCACATGTCAAAACAAACCTGAGCAATCTGGTTAACTTCATTGATCGAACCTTTGGATTTAAGCACAGCTCTATAAATACTGAAAGCACACAACAAAAGTTCCTTGTCAAAAACATTGACAAAGAAAACCAAACATAGAGAAAAGGACATTTAAAGCAACACTTTCAACAGGTCATGAGGGGAAAAGATGGTAGTAAAAACTAAAAGCAACTATAATATTCAATAGATGACATGAAGACTCGATGTAAAATAAGAAACTCGCTAACCATCTGCATCAACAAGGGTCATCTGCCTACCCTTTTGAGAGCCAGACAATACTTATAACCAACAGGCCACAAGGGAGTTTACTAAAAAAAAAAAAATTTAAGAAGGGTGCAAGATTGACATGAGGACTACTCAGGAAGTTGCTTGTCATAGTACCACATTTGTCTAAGCCCATTTAACTTAAAAATTACCATTTAATCACATAATGATATGGCTATCTAAGGTAAAACACCACAACTCGCAACAAATAATAATAAACAAAGATAATGAAATCCTTGGTTCAAACAAAATCAACAACCAGATCAAATAAATAAATGAAGAAAATAACTATTAGAAGATTCATGGCTTCACCTGTAAGGCTCCTTGCAGACAGCACGTACATCAGTTTTCACTGTCAAAAGGTCTAGGAACTGATCTTCCTCTATCTTCTTCTTCAAAATTTTGTTTGCCTAAAACAAAAGCACAAACCTTTGATTAATAATAAAGTAGATACTTCTACAGATCTAACTAAACATAATGCATGAAAGAAAAGAAAAGGAAAACCTCTTCCAGTTCTTTCTCATGTTCTTTATACAGATCTGCAACTCTCCTCTTGACCTTAGCATAATCTTCAGCATTTGTATACATGAATGATAGATTTTCAAGCTCAGACTGCAAAGATCATGTCAGGTAATCAATTAAAATTAACAGGGGGAAAAACTATAACAAGCTCTCTAAGCAGAGACCATCCTAAGCACTTTGTCATATTTTTAAATAGAAGAGGACACCAATGGCATCATGCAACTGTTGATTAACAGTGGACAAGCCCAAAGCAGATGGGAGAAATAAAGTGTGCGTCATTCAGCAGTTTTGGAAAAACATGTTGCATTCACACTTAGTAGAGCAAATGAGTTTAATTAAAGAGAACAATATATCACAGCACCAAAAATAAGCATAATATGGTATAGATTGACAAGGATTGAAACAATTAAATGGTCCGTTTTTAACAATTTCTTAGGCTAGAGGAATGCGTTGCCTCAAATTTTACTAAAATTTCAAATCTGGTTATTCACAGTATGGAACTAAGCAACAGAAATAACTATAGATGAAAATTGGAAGCATGAATTTCTCTATCTCAACATCTCAAATTTTGATCACCTGATATAATCAAGGCGAGTTACACAACATGAGTTAACATGTTTACAACCACTAACTAATTATATGCAACACAGAATCATAGAGAGGAATTTTACACGTAAAAAAGAGGTGTATAGATATACCTTGATTTGATACATTCCCAACAATTTTGCAAGAGGAGCAAAGACCTGAAGTGTTTCCATTGCAATGCTGGACTGCAGACAAAATAGTGATGTTAAATATAACTGAGGTCAATAGCCAACTAAATCTAAAATCTCAACACACTACCTGCTTATGTAATGGCATGTGCGAAAGAGTTCGCATATTATGCAATCTGTCAGCTAATTTGACAATGATAACACGGACCTGAAAAGGCAGCAGTTTAATTGTAAAATGGCTTAAACAATGGATAAGATTATGCACGGAAAAAAAAAATCTATAAGCAATGAACCACCTCCTCTGTCATAGCCAAAAACATCTGCCGCAGGTCATCAGCTTTTACATCTTGCACCGATTCATTTTCATTCTTACACTTTAATTTTCCCAGTTTGGATACCTAAGCCAATGGAAGAAACTTAGAATCAATATGTGCTGTGTGTTCAAACAAAATATATAAGATACACTTTCAGCTGCTTAGTTCATAGATGTACCAATGTAAAGAAAGCACCTTAGTTTCTCCTTCTACAATGTGGCGCACAATAGGACCAAATTCCTCCTCAATTCTTTCAAAAGTAACAACATTCGTATCCTCGACAGTATCATGCAGTAATCCAGCAGCAATTGACTCCCAATCCAGTTCCTAATAAACAGGCAAGTGAGCAAGTTAAAAGTCAATGTCAAGAAATGGGCATACATTATAAATTAAAGGAAACTCACAAGTTCTCCTAGAATACGTGCAACTTCAACAGGATGAATAATGAAGGGCTCTCCACTGCGTCTTTTCTGACCGTCATGAGCCTCGAAGGCCAGCTGTACCACCAAAACATTATGTTCACGAATACTTCACCTGTGTCAATATGCAAGAATATGTCCATGAAGATTATACAAGAGCAAGAGTACCTTAAGAGCTTTATGGACCAATTCCAATTCTTTTGGTGAAAGGTATGAAACAGTAGGCTTAAGATCCTGAGGCAATTACACAAAGTAAGCTAAGCCAAACCATACCAGAAAGAACCTCGCTTTCAAGAAGTTTATAGAGACACCATAGGAAACAATAGTGCAATTTTACCTCCCACAATCTCTCAGGAGAAACTTCATTGAAGGTATCTGCAGAAATGGACGATGAAGAAGACAATTGCCATTTTTTACCAGCTACATGATGCAATCTGGATTTAAAAAATCTCCCAAGAAGTGCAAAGTCAGAATCTTCACTGGAATAACAACCTCCGGTATCAAAGGCTTTGCATCTCTGGCAATGTAGCATAGAAAAGGCACAGATATTATAATCATGAAAATATTGTTTGCAAAGCAAATTTTGGTAATAAGACAACAGAGTTGTAGCACTATTGTAATATGCTAACCACAGACTGATGGGCAGTTGCATTAGGATTGCCTTTGGTTTTATAAACAACATGAATTTCACATGTTCACTTGGAGCTTGATACGGAGAATTTGGAACTCTAATATATGAAAATGATGGTATTTCTAGCACTGCAGTAATTATTGGATAAAGATGCTCTGATTGGCTCTTAAGCGATTTTTCATAACGCCTAACTGGAATATGGAAAGGAGGATGCTTAACAACTGACCTTGTCTGGACAAAATATGGCTACACTGAAATGGAATATTTTCATCCAAGATTTTATTCTAAAAATTGGCCATTGGAACAATAATGAACTCGAACTCACCAAAATTAGCAGCAGCTAAACAACGAAGCTGCATTTGAATCTTCTACTGACTTGATAGGATGGGCTCACCGATCTCACACACTTTCAAGGGCGAATGACTCATAAGAAAAGTAGATTAAAAAACTAACCATATTTTATGTTTCAGATTCAGAGTAAACTATAGAACTACTTAAGCTTTCATTTTACCACTGCTATCAAAATGAAAGATCCCGATCATTTCGTTTGCCTCCTAGGTATCAAAATCCGAAGAATTAACTGCGTATCTTCTTTTCATTTCCTTTACAATCGCAAGGCTTTAGGTATAGCTTCCAAATAAAACTATAAAGAAGTATGGGGGATAATGGGCTAAGCTAGCAATAAATTGGAAATAATTTTAGAAGGCAGGTGAAGGAAGGAACTTACAGACTTAAACTGCTTCCTTCTTCCATTTCGGCCACACAAGAATGACGAACACTGCGGAGAAGGATGGGCAGTGCTGGCCAGAAACCCAGTCAAAACTCTAGGAGCTTTCCACGCGCAAGAAAGCACACTACACTCATATCTCCCACTTCCATCCCCCTTCGATAATAACTTACATATATTCAAGCATTCCACTGGAACTGCAAAATTAACAACCACACAATTCTTAAAAAACAAAATCCCGAAAATCCTAAATCAAGTGAGGACAGTATTCTCCTAATTCAATTACCCGGAAGAAAAAAGAAAGATTAAAATACTTGAATTGATTGAGATGCTAAGTTGAGTAGTAATTCAATAGAGAAATCAAGATTCAGTGGTAAAAAGAGAAGCGAAAAAACCTGACAACGAAGAAGCAGAGGCCATTTCTACAGAGAAGCATCGGAGAGAAGCACCAATCTCATTGGATTAAATGTTCTAAGCGTTTACAGACAAACACACTCCGCGCCTCAATCGGCACTTGATTGGTTCGAGATTACCAGAGAGAGGGAGGGAGGGAGGGAGCGCTGGCGTTTGATTTGTTAGAGCAAGGAGTCTTTAAGGGGTTTAAATCTCTGCTGTCTTGTTAAGGTAAGAGAATCTGGCAAGCGTAGCGGTGGTTTATGTAAATGCGAAAGTTTTGAATTTTGGACAGAGAAAAAATAAGCGATGGATTTTGAAGGAAGGAGGTGAAGAGATAATCTAGAGAGGGAGAGAGAGAGACTGGGACAGTTGTCTCGTTTAGCCAGAGGAAGGCCACACAAAATGAATGCCGTTCCATAAAAGATATATACTTTTCTTTTGCTTATGCAAATGTAAATTAAATTTGTCTTGGTAATTTCTAGGTGGAATTCTTCCTTTCTGGATTTTAATTTTAAAGGACTGGCAGCGGAGTAAAATTCGGAGATTCACGCCCTAAACGCCTGTCAAGCATGCCGTACACAACCCCCTAAAAAAATATCTCGGCAGCTCTCTTTTTTTTTTAGAATTTTAAAATATATTTTGACATCGAATTTCATTTCTTACATCAATTATAACATATTGATATTTTCCTTTCCAAGGTTAAATGTTTTATGGGTTTTAGTGGCCTTAATTTATTCAGCGCACTGTGACTTCCATCGACAAGGACAAGATTGGTCAATGCTTTGGACAAGTGTCTTGAGATTTATTCTTTCTGTTTAAATAGCTGGTTTTTCCTGTATTCAAGTCGAAAGACACGTTAGTTAGGAGATGGGGTAGATCATTCTCCTCTCTCTCTCTCTCTCTCTCTCTCCCCTGACCGATCGCTGTTTGGTTTTCGTTGTTTTGTTGCAGGGAAATAAGAATAAAACTTTCTTAAAGACAGGGAAAAAATCATATATAATATACGTTGTACAAGCTCATCATTATCACAGTGAAAATGGCAAGAGCACTACTCATAAGTGCCACCCTTTTTCTTAAAGAGAGGGAGGGGCGGCAAGGGCAAAATGCAGGCTCCATTAGCAGCTCGTTAACTAATAAACACGTCTACAGATAGCTTGGAAGGACTGGCTGTGCTTGGAGAATTATGGCGTCAGTGATTAGGTAAGACAGAGTCATTCAATAAAGATCAGGAGATTTATTGTGCCTTGCTAGCGTGAACTCAGTGTTAAGCACCACGTTATAAGAGGATTCTTGCAGAAGCTGGATTAATTCGGAGACAAATGGTTAAAAACTCTAAGTGGGAGTACACTTGGCCCTGTGCAATGGATCTTCTGTCATTATTGTCAAGGATTCTTTTTTCTTTTTAGCAGTACTGCTAAGGATCCTGTCTTATGATATTGCAAAGTGCAGAGATTTCAGATAAGTTAAGAGGAATAGATTAGTAAAAGGTGGTGAATTAGTTTATAATTAGCTGATCAGCAGCCTCAGTGGGTGCCTAGTGTGTTTAGATTATGTTTCTACGGAACAATTAGTGAATTCAACAAAACAAAGTCCTTAATTGACTGCATTCGGAGAATCGAAGGATAAAATTAGAAGATTCTTACGCAGCTAACCAACTTCTCTTCCTCTTCTTTTGGCTATTATATTGAGAATATACCATTGTCTACAGAGAGCATCTACTAATATTTTCTGTGCCTGTTGATGATGGAATATCTATTTTCTTTGTGCAAGTCAAATCTGAATGGCTTTTTATCCGTTTGGCATGTTACATCCTGCGCCAATGGTTCTTGATCAGAACTATGTGTATCAAACCGCCATCAACTTCTTGCCATCCCCATTGACTCAAGGAAGTGTAAATTATATATATGAAAAAATTAAGATTGAATTATCATTTTTATAAATCATATCAAACAAAGTGTTTGTCCAATAATTAAGCAGTCTAATCGAATATTAGAATGAGTTTTTGCAAGCAGAATTCCAACAATGATAGTTGATGTATATTTATATGTTTGAGATTGTAGTAGCGGTAGTAGTTAAAAGTGTTTTTCACTTAGAAATACATCAAAATAAAGTTTTTTTATTTTTAAAAAATTATTTTTGACATCAGCATATCAAAACAATCTAAAAATATATAAAAAAATTATTTTAACCAAAAACAAATTTTAAAATTTAAGGGAACGCGGTTTGCACCGCGTTCCCAAACACACTTGCTAGATAAGTGGAAAGCATTACGGTGCAGGGATGGCTGATTTTTGTTTACATACAAAAAAGATATTCAAGCGATGTCAGCATGTTTTAAAGAATGACGAAAACTACGCTACTCGTGTCATAGAATTGACTAGTTTCAATAAGTTGATTTCATTTAATTATATAACAAAAAAAAAGTAATAACAGTAAATTTGAAAATAATTTACAAATATCAATTCCTAACCAACCTAACGTTGAACGAAGAAAGTGAAATAAAAAAACAAAACAAAAAACCCACATGAGTCAATTCAAGTTAGCATGCCAAACCCGCGACTCGGGTCCTATGGCTGTGAAAATCTCATAGAAAGCACATTCAAAAATATTATGATGCTCAATTCACAACAATCCAAATGTAGAGTGACAAAAAAAAATTCAATTAACAAAAAAAACAACAACAAACTCAGGTAAGTCTGCCCACCCCTGCGAGCCAAATGATGTGAAAGGAATAACCTAATAGAAGGTAAAATAGAAAAAATTATGAAGCTCAATTATCAAACTAACTTAATATTAAAGAAATTGAAAAATATACAATCTTTATAAAAAAATCCAAAAAAGACCTGGTCAACCTAGGCTAACCCATTAAACCTGCGACGTAGGTCATGATACCGAGATAACCTCATAAAAAGAAAAGCAAAGAAAATCATGAAGCTCAATGTCCAATAAATCCAGTGTTTAAAAATTGAATTGAAAAAAGAAAAGCATTATTAAAAAAGGATATAAGAAAAGAGACTAATGGCAATCTAAATTAACCTTTCAAATATATGTTTCAGGTAATGAGATCGGGATAACTTCATTAAAAAATCATGAAACTCAATTCTAAACCAACTTAATATCAAAGGATGAGATTAATTTTAAAAAAAAAATGACTTAAAGCAAAAAATATCAATCAAGAGAATTACGACCAAATTTGAAACACAAATAAAATGGCATGACATCTTTATCTTTTTGGCATATCAACGCAAATCACGAGGAGAGTAGAAAGAACATGGAGAGGAGAAGAAAGAAACAAAAGAAAAAAGTGTCTCCACAGGCCACCAAATTAGACACGCGTTGCACCACCTGATAGCTTCCACTGTAATGCTTCCAATGCCACCAAGAAAGTCGGTGTTTTGACATCGTAGCAAGTCGCACGTGTTGTTAAAATGTGACGGATTGCTTCCATATGTTGTTGCATGCATCACATGCGCCATAAAGTTTCCTACTCATCTACCCTAGCCCACCATATTTATTTTAGGTTCAATTTTGGCCACTTAAAGCCTTAATTGTTTTATATTAACATAGTTTTGCCAAGTCGAGGATTAACCGAGAGCGAGAATTTTCCCTCGACATTACGGGAACTTCATAGTTAGACAACCAAAATAAACTATCAAGTCAAATACTAAATAAATGAAATGTGGAAATATCAAACTGAAGAGAGAGAAAAAGTTAAGAGATCAGGAAAAAATAAAACATGAAGTCTTCCCCATTTAACGAAAAATTTAATGGTCTTGCTGTTAGGGACAGAATGATATTTTCAAAAAAGTTCATTTGATATTACAATATTAATTGGAGACAATTTGTTTTTTTTTCTTCTTAAATGCATAGTATAATGACTATATTGTCATCACAAGCAAAATATTTCAAAATTTTACACAGGGCAATTTGGTTTTTTTATACATTTTAAAAGCATGGTATAAAAACTATATTACTCTTACATGTAAAAATTGTTAAACTTACAAATATGGGTTTTTTTCATCTTTTCATATTAGTTTTTTTTTAATTAACAAGTTGACAAGGGGCAATTTGGTCTTTTGAATAATATAAATATTATTAAAAAAAATATTGTTGGCACATGCAACGTGTGGGCACCACGAAACGTAGCCTTCTGGGGCAACATTGGAAGTGCATCACCATTTTTTTTTCATTGGTGATGTGTGTGCCGACGACAACATGATGGTTGGGTTCCGATAGACTTTTTTCTTTTCCTCTCATCCTTTTTCTCTCCTTCCTTTGCCAAAATATAAAGTTGTCGTTTAATTTATTTTTTGTTTTTAATTTTGTCCTTGTTTTTTTTATTGCTTATTGTTTTGTTTGTTTATCATTTTCTATTTATCTTTTCTTTAATTATGCCACTCATCATCTCGTTTCATTTAATTTTTATATCAAATTTGATCCTTATTCTTTTTATTATTGTTTGTTTATTTGTAATCATTTTCCTAATTGAATCTTGTTTTTAATTTCATTCCTCAATATTTGATTTCAAATTATTTTTATATCAAATTTAGTCCTCATTCTTTTATTGTTATTTCTTTTGTTTTGAATTTTTTTTATTGCATTTTTGTTTTTCAATTTCACCACTTAGTATTTTGATGATTTGAAATTTTGCTTAGTTATATTTTGGGTTTGCCTTCTATGATGTTAATCTTGAGCTCATGATCAGGGTCTCGAGTTTCGAAGGTTAACACGGGCTAACTTTGGTCTTTTGTTTAGGTCCTTTTTTAAAATCATTTTTTTTCAATTCCTTTCATCAACATTTGATTTATCGAGAATTGCTTTTCATTTTTTTTCAATCCCCTTTATATAAGGTTATCTCAATCTTGTGTTTATGATCGTGGGGTTAACGGGTAACCCGGGTTGAATCAAATATTTTTTTCTTGCTTTTTTTTAATTAGTTTTTTTTTTTTAGTTTTGTCCTTCAACATTAAGGTGTTTAATAATTGAGCTTTATAATTTTATCCAGTTTGCTTTCGATTAGGTTACCTCAGTATCATGACTAGATCGTAGATTTAGCAAGTTAACCCAGATAGGCTCGAGTCGGATTTTTTTAACCTTTTTATGTTGTCATTTTTTTCTATTTATTAATTGTCATTGCATTTCTTTTATTCATGTTATTTGAATTAGTTGAATCAAAACTTTCTTATTATGGACTACCTCTTGCTATTTTACTGCAATAAACACCTTCAAATCTTGGTATTACCTAGACAAATATATCAACTCAATGATACACCGCTTAAGCTATTATAAAAGAAGTGAATCTGAATTTTTTCATCATGGATTACCTCTGTCATTTTGCTACAATAGACCCATAGGCACGTAACAAGATATTGTGTGCCAGATATTATATGCAACTATACTTGATAAAATTCAACCCCTTGAATTTCTTTGGCATTATGACAAGGCATGGGACACATTTCAACGCCCTTTAGTCATAAAAATATACACCTTCTATAACACAAAGTTATTATTCTATCACAGATAACTTTTCAGAATCAAGATCTTCTGTTTTCTTGACCTTATAGGTTTCGAACCTTAGCTCTAAAGTCAATAGTTGGAGCAGTTGGTGGTTCTTATGAAAAGCTTACAAATAGAAAATGTGTTGTGAATTAGGACTTAGGAAAAGAGCCTGGCGCCCTTGGTTTGGCATGGTAGAAACATAAGGTATTGGTGGCATTGACTAAAAATTAGGCTGAAATGCATTTCTGTCTGAGGTTTCCTTGGTCGGAGGTCCCTTCCCTAGACGATATAAATTGCAATGCTCGCTCAAGCTGGAAAATATAAGAGATATGCATTGATCCGCTTTGCTTTCGGTTGCCACTCTATGTGATACTGCAAATATATATCCGTATCTATCTTTATTCTGTAGGGGGGTACTTCTGTCGGTGAGTGTTTGAAGGCTTCCTAGAGGGAAAAGCCCATCTGTTCTTTATCTGAACTGAACAGTTCATGTGGAAGACCGTGCATTTTTAGAATATACTTTGTGCAGAATCCAGTATAGGAGCCTAGGAGGATCATTTAGACCAATGCTTCCATTATTTAGCCACGGAAAACCCAATGATAGTTGGAGGGAAGAACTAAGAATCTGGGATAAGATATGTACATGTGTTGTTGGTGAATTTCAAATGAGGGATCTATCCAACATTCATTGTTCAACAACCACTTCACTTGTATTCTTGTTCCTTCAGGAAGACCATTGTTGGTTAATATGAGCCACGCTGCTTTCACCCTTCCAGGGCTATATCGGGTTGTTCATGTCATTGATGTATTTTATCCAAAGTTCAATATTGTCTCTCCTGGGGGCTGATATGGCCATATACCTCCCATGCCCTGACAAGCAGGAAAGACTCGCAACCGTACACGGTTCGATAGAAAAGATGTTACATGATCCTGAGCAGACTGATAAGTGGATATGAGTATTTTCCTGTGTTTCCCAACGAGATCAATATTCAAGGATATAACTGGAAATTTAGAATATGGAGATCAGGATTAGGGTCGCATGTTTATGAAACTGATTGTTCATTTATATTACTGCAGTGGTACACTGACCGATTGGTCAAAGCCCGTAATTTTTTCCATGGCAAGGCTGGACCAGGCAAGAACATGACACTATGACAGGGTCGGTAGAGTGCTGTGGTAAGAATACTAAACTGAGGGAGCAGGTAAACCTTGACATAGTAGCTGATTATATTGATGTTAAGAAGTCCAAAGACAGGGAACAAATTCAGGAGATTGAGAGGATGCATGCACTTATGAAGAAATACAAGTTGGATGGACAATTTCACTAGATAACAGCCCAAACGAATCGAGCACGCAATGGTGAGCTCTATCGCTACATAGCAGACACCAAGGGAGCCTTTGTGCAGGTATAAGGTGCTACTTTGGTTTCTCATCATGTTAAAGATTTTCACAGAACCATAATTAACTTCACAACCCCCTTCCCCTGCTGTCTCTATTTTAGCCTGCTTTTTATGAAGCCTTTGGACTCACTGTAGTGGAGGCTAACATTTGCGGTTGCCACGGTGGTCCTGCAGAGATTATTGGGCATGGTCTATCAGGATTCCATATTATCCTGACCAGGCTGTTGCACTTATGGCATTGTTCTTTGAAAAGTGCAAGGAGGATCCAAGCTACTGGAAAAAAAATATCTGATGCTGGGCTTCAACGGATTTATGAAAGGCTGGTATCTCAACCTGTAAATGTCATGAAACCATTTATATTGCGCTTTCTGAGGCTCACTTAGATCTCCTGATACTGTAGATATACATGGAAGATTTACTCTGAAAGGCTAATGACTTAGGCTGGGGCATATAGTTCTTGGAAGCATGTTTCCAAACTTGAGAGGCTCAGACTCGAAGATATCTCGAGATGTTCTAAATTCTCAAATTCGTGATTCGGTGAGTGCTTGACCATTTTTAAATAATTATCAAGATAGCGTAATTGGCAATCTGGCTAGTTTACTGTGATCATTTCAGAAGAAACATGGTCACATAGCTGTGGCTCTGGCTCTCCAAATGCAATCTTGGATAGTTTAAAGTTCCCAAAATTCATATTAATCCGACATTGATATCTACTTGTTTTCAAAGTGACGACCAGATGTTATTGACAACATTCTGTTAGGTTTGATCGCTATGTATATATGGAATTCTGGAATGGTTAGTTCTATGTTCTATTCAAGTGCCATCTCAAACATTTAGAATATCATGTCCACGCTCCCTTTCCGTCTCAGGTGAAACTGTACATCTGTCGATCGAGGACCAACATTCAGCTATTGTTTCTCGAGGACCTGCGAAGCCCATGAACCAGACGTAGCACTGTTACCCGTTAATAACGGTCCGTGTGGATGGCATGTACAAAGTTCTATCGCGTACGAAGATATATGCAGCTATCTTATGTTAGTTAATGCCTCAAGAAAACTAGTCTATCCAAGCTGTTGTGAACAAATTGATTCTCGGAGAGTTCCTTGCACTCTGGCCAGTGCTAGGAGGTATGCTTTCCAGCAATTCCTCTACATCGCTCGAACTTCCTTGAAGGAGGCACTGCTAGATCACCTGGGTCTCTCGAAATAAAATGTAATAAGCCCAATGTACCATTTGCCAGCAACTATTCGGTATGAAGGCCCAATTTTTGCAGTTTTATCTGTTGTTAAATGGACAACGAATAGGATTGACATGTTAACTTATCTTTGGATAAGGATTCACTAACCCCACTTGGGAGATACAAGTGTTATGTCTTGTCTGAAACAACAAATGTATCGATTACTTTTGGTTAGTAGACCAGTACATTGCCACGTGCTATGCCGTGGGTTAAACTGATTTTTTTAAAATGTAAAAGAAACATTAAGTAAAAAATTAGATAATATTTGTAATATTACATAATATTATTTTTTATTTTATTTTATTCGATCAATTTCATTTCATGCATGTTTAATTTTTTTATTGTTTGATTAAATAAAAAATTTATTTTAGTAAACAAAATCATTAAAATAATCAGATTAAAGACCTACGTTGTAAGGTCAAATATCTTGATCTATATTTGTTTCTCGATTTTTATTTATTATTTATGATTTTTTTTTATTTATTAATGCACATGATTCTCTATTTATTTGATCACATATGTATAAGCTTTTTAATTTACTTTTTAAATTATTTTATATAAAAAACATGTTGAAAAAGCATGCTTATATAATTTTAAAAAAAAATTAAAAAAAAATACCCGACAGATCACGTGTCAAACGGCTAATACAATGTAATGTATAGTATGTTGATGGATTCATGTTCTAATAGGTCTGCCTTGTGGATCTAAGGTAGCTTCTAAAACATTTTGACTGCCCTCGTGCTTGCAAGCCGTTAGGGTCTCCAAGATTACCACTGAGATGATTTGGCTCAGCTGGAAAGAGTAGATGAGGTGGGCTGTTTACTCTTCTGGTTGGCGCCCTACTTTACATGGCCAACTCTATGGTCTTGTGGTGAATTTACAAGAATCTGGCATCGAGAAATCACGGCTTATTTAGTCGCCTCAAAGAAGCTAAGAACAGCAGTAATCTTGAACGTCCTTGAAGAGCGGAAGAATGTGTTCTGGTCCCTTAAATTCCTTCTCCCGCACAGGCGATGAGGATGTGGTGGTCCGACTACATCGTAACCAGATCAAGGACTGCCCCATGGCCATAGGCCTATAAGGAGAAATAAACGTTAACAAGTCTCTTATGGCATGGCATAGATACTCCTGACACCCATCTGACAAGTCTGCAACACTTACAAAGTGTTTTTGACCACAAGAAGCCCTGCCCCCAAACACTACCACGTGCCCCTGCAAACTTTCTTGCTTGCTCTCTTTTCCTCTCAAGGGTCACATCGACTGCAAAGGTTATTCATTGGAACATCATCCACATACGCACGTTAAAAAAATAGCATCGTCTCAATGCAACCGCCGATAAATAAATAGAAGTCGAACATTACCGCTATTAGTAATAACAGCTTTTACATAAATCACGTTTTTTTTATTTAATTAATATTTATAAAAAAATAAATTTTATAAAGATTTAAGGGTAACTAAATAAGATTTAAAATTTAATAATTAAAAAAAAATGAGTCAATAAAAACTAATCATTACTATGTTTTTAACATATCTTGTACTGTTGAAAAGATCTCAATAAGACGATTTTAATTACATCTTAAAAGATCATTAAATATAATTGTAATTTATTAGAGGTTTTGTTTGAGATTAATGATAATTTTATTTGATATTCTTTTAATGTGTGATTAAAATCATATTATCGAAATCTTTATAATGATATCAAGTATGTTGAAAACATAATATATATGTATTATTTTTTTTAGCCATTGCTGGTAAAAATTATAGTTGATTTTTATTTATATTAATTAATTTGAAAACAAAAGATGTTTTGAAACATCAAAACATGGTGGTGTGTAGAAAAACATATTATAAGATGTAATTGCTATTTCAAATAACAATTATGTATAAAAATAATATTCTAAAATACGTTTATATTCAAACTATATTATTCTCTAAATATTTATTTCAACTTAATTTTTCAAGGACAAGACATCCCATCCGATAACATTTTTAATACTGTTTGTTAGTGGTCCAACTACAACCCCTTCGTCATCTCATTTTTTCCCCCACTTTAATCCAGTTTATTCTTTGGCTAAAGTCTTGAGCCATGGACAAAAAAAAAAGAAGCTCAGGAGACTAGGAGACTAGGAGACTAGGAGACAGGGAGAGTTATAGTAATAAGGTTCTCGCAAGTTAAACACTAGTGGACACAATGCAAGTTCCAAAACGGACTCGCATAACTAAAAAAAAAGAAGCCCAACGGCTATCCTATTAGGGCCATCATATTTGGCCTTTACATACACAAACGCCGCTGTGGGCACGGCAATGGCACTCGCACCATAGGTTGAAGCTGCTATAGTGACAAGTATTAATAAACTAAACAATACAAGGTAATCCATGCTTGTTGACCAATGTGCTTCAAGGTTTGGGGCTCGAGCCTTGGGTCTCTTGACCCCTTTAACCACTTGCACATCTAGAGATGTATTTTAGGACGCATAAAAACAACCCACTAAAAACGAGAAACAGGGTCACCTAGCCTATCAAGTTGGAGATGCTGCTAGGGCTTAGAGCTGGCCAAATGAGTGAGCAAGATAAGCCAGTGCCCCTACTAGGGGCGCGTTCATGTAAGTAGCAGGCTCGGATTGCTCATAGTCTGATCTTTCATCTGGGAACCTATCGTGTTCGTCTGGCCCTCCAACTATTGCACCCACAAGAATGTTCGGGTTGGGGGATTGAGAATTCATTACACTGAAACCCGAGGAGCATTGGATCTTTGCTGGGTGTGCAGCCATCGACGGTAGAGATGAGCCCCTGTGGTGAATCCTCTGTGGATACCTTGGACCATACCCCACCATGTAGGACATTTTCAATGGGTTGTCTCCTAGCAGATAGTCCACCTAATGACAATTTTATAGATAAATAAGCACCTTAATAAGAGATCAAGATACCTTTGAGGATGATTTTATTTCATGTACCTGTTTCTTTGCAATATTTCTTAGCCTCTTCGGAGTGACAGCGGTCACACCACAGTTTACAATCTTGCGAGCATAGGTTAAGTACTTGGCATACGATAAGAGCAAGAATGAAGTGGAAGTCACATACTGCATGTTGCTGTCATTCATTTTGAACAGCAGACCACCTATTTATGAAGCAAGGAAAAAACCAAAACTAGCCGTTTAGGAAAATGGCACCGCGATTGGGGAGATGGGAATTAGAGACAGGACAGTGGGGACTTGACCTGGAGTATATTGGGCTGAAGAGAAAGGGGCCCCTTGTATGAGAGAGCAGATAAAATTATCTGCATGATCTTTGTAGTCATGGAGGGATTGCACTTTTTGAACAAGAAATGCCTGAGATTCAAGGACAATGTCGATCATTTTAATTGATTGATGATCATAAATACAATATTTGACAAACAAAGAACTGGAAGCAAGAATAGGAACCTTGGAAAGAAGAATCCTTGCTCCAACATGCTTGTTATCCCAACCAAAGGTATTGTCAAATTGTGCAGCTCCAAGAGTCTGCCCATTAACTTGAATGTAATTGAGATAAGTTGGGTTCTTGGTCGCCTTATGCAGCCAAGCAGCACCCCACAACAGCTCATCCTGCCATTTTTGGATACCCAGGAGGAGAATAAGTTTTATGAACCCCTCTTTAAAAGAATAGGACTTGTAAGTTGTAATGAAGGACTCAAAAGCACGAACTTCACCTCATATCCAGAGTAGGAGCAATAGAAAGGGCAAACATATTTCTTCAACCCATTGCTGTAGGCTCCTCGGTACTTATCTGCAAATTGGAACACCTAGACAAGACAACAAGTTATATCCAAATTTCGTGAACAATCAACTTTTTTTTACTGAGATTTTAACAATTTAGCTCTAATTGGAGATATTTACCCTGATAGCTCTTCTGACCAAAAGCTTGGCATAAGTGGGGTCACACCTTCTAAACACCAAAGAAGCAGCTGCAAGAGCAGCCGCAGTTTCAGCAGCAACTTCAGAACCAGGGGAATTCTTGTCTACCTTGTAAACACTCCTTGGAGTATCCATATCTTCTGGTCTCTCCCAACAAGCATGGTCCTTATTAGCATCACCAACCTGAAAATCAAACCCCAAACATCTCATTTTGATTTCTGCAGCTATTTTTCACTAATCATGTGTGCATACGCCTATTCATGGTATCTCCCAACAATGTGCATAGAACTGAAGAATGCAGAGAAATTCAAGACTGCAAACCTGAACATAGATGGTGTCTGGATGGGCTGTAGCTTTGAGGAGGTAATCAGTTGCCCAACGAATGGCTTCTCTAGCGTTCTGCAGCTCACCTTTCATCAACCCACCAAACTCTAATACACTCCATGAAAGCATGGTAGTAGTGAAAGCCATAGGGAACCCAAACTTCACATTGTCTCCTGCATCATAGTACCCTCCCACCAAATCCACCTGCATTTTCATTTCGACAACAAAAATGAGCGAGACTCGAAGAAATTTGAAGAAAAAAGGAAAGCTGAGGAGAAAAGGAGTCATCTTGGTACACATACATGCATGGCTGAGCCATCTGTTAGGCCAGAGTCTCTCCTCCATGTGATCCTCTGGCTAGAAGGGAGCTTGCCTGACCTTTGGCCTTCAAAGAAGAGGATTGATTTCGTCAGGGCATCTCTGTAGTTGTGACTGGCAAAGCGAGGGTGACGGCGGTGGTGAAATGGGTTGTTGTGATGGACAGGAAAGCCATGGCATACAAGAAAAGTAGCGAAACAAGAGAAGAGGACTAGAAGTGTGAAAGAGGAAACAGAGAGAGCCATTTTGGTCAGCCTAACCTATACCAGCCAGCTAACCAACCAGCAAGCCGCAGTGAAGAGCAGAGGCCTTCCTTTCTCTATACTTATAAAGAAAAAGCTGCTCCTTTGTATTACCATTTACCCTCCTGCTTGGTAAGTGGTTACCATAATAATTAAGCCCATGTCCTTTAACAACTTCGAGGCCTCGGTTGATCCTTCTTTTTTTAAAAAACTTGTTTAATAATGGAAATTGGGATGTTCGTGCTTCGTGCATTTTTCAGTTTGACATTAGGAGCCGTTTGATAATGGGATTTTTTTTTTATATATACTAGGGAATGTAGTCTCTCCAAGAACATGGCACACCGGTGGGAATGCAATTCCCCTTATTTTGCAAGGAAAAAATAATATTCCTTTGAGGGATGAAACTGGATTTTTATAAATCTTACATACCGTAAAATTCTCAAGTATACAACTACCACAAAACCTCTCATATTTCTTAGAATTAGAGAATCCATTTCAAATCAAATATAATAATATTGCGTAACCTTCCATGACAATGTGAATCTTACGATCCTTGTACCAAGCTTCCCCTAGCTTGAAGCTATGTGATGTCAATTCAAGGTTCCCCTTACCCTAAAGATATGGACATCTACGGCCATTAATCGCAAAACAATGACAGTCACGTGAAAATCTTAGGCTGGGAACTAGTTCAGAGTTACTTCTTTGGTCCTTTGAGAGGGATGCGATAGGGGATCACGCGGGCTATGCCTTGAACACGATGCCTACCTACTGGGCTATCAGTTAAATTCGTGAAATGGACTTATCTTGAGCGGCCATGCTTTCATCTCGTAATTGGAGATTTATTCGATGCTTGAGGTGAAAAATAATTACTACTCCATTTCAACAATCTGCATTATTTTGGCATAAGAAAAGTATTTAGAGGTAGCAAGTGTTTGCTAAGATGTCGAACCATAAGAAGGCATATATAATGTACTTACAACAGCCAATGCAGTTGCTTTTAAGTGATATGGGACAACCCATCCTGATTTGTTGTGCATATATCTGTTTACAAGCATAATGATGTAATAATGCATTCAGGTGATGAGGATTCAAAATCCAGTATATTTAGAAATGGAGTTTTTTTTTTTTTTTTGACAATAGATAATCATATGTTCATGATGAGTATGATGAGTGATGGTAGAAAACCTAATACCTGCAAAACAGTCCTTTTCAGTAGAGTATAGGGACTCTTAGATAACAAAGTCAGTAACTTTTTGGATTGTAATAATAAGAGAATGAATAATAAATTCCAAAATAAGAGTATTTATTCTTATTTTAGTATGATAAATGCTCTGAGATTGAAAAGTATTAGTATATATAAAATAAAAGTTACAAACTTTTTATCTAGGTGGTTCATGGGATATTTATAGCTCATGAACTTCATTGTTTTGTTGGAGTGGAAGAGTTGAAGAGTCATTTTCTCCTAATAGAATTAATAAGGGATAAATATATCTTACATAACATTAATGAGATAAAAACATGGTAGGCCATTAAAAGATTTTTTATACACATATGGGTGTAGAAAAACAAGTATCCCTAGACCTTTAGCTCTTTGTGCTTGGCACAATGCCAAGCCCACGGTCAATGGGCATGACAACGAACCAAACCATTGTCTACTTGGGCTTGGTATGTAATCGAGCCCAGAGACGTAGGGTCTGGCAGTACACTAGTCTCATTTCTAATTGTGCTTGGCACGTAGTTAAGCCCTGGTTCAATGGGTCGGGAAGGTCATTAGACTCATGCCCAATAGGGCTTAGTACGACCAAGCTTGAGGATAACGGGTCTGGCAACTCACTAGACCTATGTCCAATTAGGCTCAGCTCGCAGCTAAGCCTGAGAACATTGAGTCTAGCACTTGGGCTTAGCACAGTGTCAAGCTCAATGATGTTGGCCCTGGAAGCTCTCCAGACCCGCACCTTGTTGAGCTCAGCACACATCTAAGCTCAAGGATGCTGGATCTAGCAGCTCGTTAGATCTATGCCCACATGGGTTCGGCTCGTAGCCCAATCAAAGGCATTGATCTTGGAAACGAGTTAGATCCATGTTATTTGGCTCTGATATTCTGTTAAGCTTAGAAATATTAGGTATAGATACAAGCCCCACCCATCTATCAATAAATTATCACATTGTCATTGGACCTTAGGATTTGGATTTAAAATTTATTTTTTATAATGCAAAAAAAAAAAAAAAGGAAGAAGCTGATCCATCAACATAGAATAGAGTTTCAGTACCATCTCAGTTGCCTATTCTGAATTTTTTTATCACTGTTTTTTTTTAATGTTTTAAATTCCTTGAATTTGGTACCATGGATTGGTATATATTGTCTGGTGTAAATAAAAAGAAGGAACTCTCTGTTTACTGCATTTCATTTTGCAAATCTTATTTTCATGTGTTCAGTAGAACTGAATATATATGATATCCTAAGATTGTTAGCGAATTATCTATATTGCTTTTAATAAATTATAACCTAACTGATAGCTGAAATTAGTATTTTTCCTTCTGTTAAAAAATTCCAAATTCAAACAGTTCATCTGCAACAACAAGAAAACTACTTCCATTAATTTTGTTCTTAATACAATTTGTTTTGATCAACCGTTTTTGATAATCCAATAATTAAACTGTTGTTGAGAATTGTTAGTTTATGCTCCCAAGAACGGACACTTACATTAAGTTAGTTCAGTCGTGTCTCCTTCATTTAATCACACTAATGAGCACAAAAGTAGACAAGAAAACATGGGAGTTAGTTAAATTAGTACAGCTACAGTACCAGGAGTGCTAAGCTTAATTGTGATGACATCTTCTTTTCCAGCGATTCTTTTCAATGATTGGATGATGTGTGTTGCATATGCGGTCCAGCACCATTGTTGAGGCTGTGTGCTCCACAACCCTTTCTTGATGTCGAGTGAACATGTAAAGGGCCCAAGACATGTTGGATAAAAAGGAAGAGATTTGTGAAGGATGCATACAAAGCTTCAAGAGAATTAATGAAAAAACAAACCGAGAAAAAGATGGCCAGAGAGACACGTGGTGCTATGAATTATTGAAATAGATACTTTATTATTTTTTAAGTAATTTTTATTTGGAAATGGATTAAAATTTATTTTTAATATAGATTATTCAAGAACATTAAAATCGATGCTTGTTTGGACAGAGGAGATTGAAGAAAATGAAAATCTGCACGTCAGGGATGGGAACTTCAACTGACAAGGCGATGGCCCAGATTTGACTAATATGGCTCGACATTTGGATTAACTTATCATGCCCTCATGTGCTTCTCTGCCATCTTCTCACATGCAAAAGCATGCAGTGTTTCTCTGTAAAAAAGAGAAGATTGGGCTTTCAAAAAGCTGACACCATTTTTCTTATTGGCTGAGAACCTGAAAATAGGGTTAGAACTGGGAACATGGTGGTCCAATCCTGCAACAGGTGGATCATAATAGCCTTCATTTTTAATTTTTAATTTTAAAGTAATATTTATTTATTTTTTAAATTTTATTTTTATATCAATATATCTAAAAATATGATAATATTTTCGACACAATGGACTTACTTCCTCGCATCTCCGTGGATGATTGGAATCTTATTGACTACGGTGATCATAAGTTCGACAATAGCTGAAATGAAATTCCAGTACAATCAATTATTTATCATACCTTTCAATTTTCTATACTTGTGAAGGAGGAAATGATTTGGACAGTTGGATGCTTCCATGATACGTGTTTTTTTCTTTTATGTATATATATAAAAAAAACATGTAGAATGAGCTGTCACCAACATTCCGTTATGGGATTCAAATCTGAACACCTTAGTATTACAAATAACTATTTTTTTAAAAAAAAAAAAAAGTTTAATGAATGATTGACCTTAAATCGCAGAATCTAAAACCTTACGTAAAATTTTAAATCTTAAATGTTTCGTCAAGAAAAAATAATATCAAAGTAATGTTAATTTTTAATTAACCACTAAACCACACTTAAAAAAAAACCAAAAGAATTACTTCTTTTTTTTTCAATTTCCATCCTCTCGTTTTCAATCTCTTGTAAATAAAAAATTAAATATTTTTTATGAAATTAAACACCAACTTGATACTAGATTTTTTATAAAAACAAATTGATAACCACATAAAAAAATTTAAAACAAATCATTAACCTCAAATTTCAATCAACATAAAATTAAAATATAAAACTAAAAGACAAAAAATGGTGACCCAATAAAAAATGATCAAAAAACAAAAACATTATGAATTGAAACAACAATTTATATTTGTGGAAACATTGTTTTTTTTATATTTTTTAAGTGTTTGTTAATTAAATCAAATTTAATTGTATTTATCATGAAAATTCTGTTAACACCTTATCTTACCTTATGTTACGTGTGTGTGTGTAATTCAACTTGCAAGTTTAGTTACAATAAATGAACTTGAAAATATAGATTAAAATAAGGATGAATTATTTGTTATTAAAATGATTTATTATCTATCTTTTATTGCTTGTAGTTGAATTACAATAAAATTTCTCAAATCTATTCAATTACTTCCATTGGAGAACACTGACAAAAGTAAAACAACGAATTAGAATTAGAGTTTGTAAACAATGTTCTCTAAAAAATAGATAAGAGAGCAAGACGAGGAAGCAATAATTTACATGTTTTTGACAAGAGCAAAATAATGAAAGAGCCTTTTAAAAGGCCAATCAATTTAATATCTAGCAGTATTGACAGAAGCCTGCAAGAGCTTTCGATATTTGGATGACAACCATATTGGGGGAAATGCAGCAGGTGTTTTTGAGGAGAGCAGAATTAAGACAAGGATTGAAATAGGTAAGACAATGAGCAAAGGTTTAGTTCTTCCTCTGGAAGGATACGAGGTGTCAAATGTTGAAAGAAAGAACGTTAATCTCAGATTGGAAGGGAAAAGGGTTAGAGGAGAGTGTTTTAAGGGGGTGGAGTAAAGGGTCCTCTCTGTTTCTGGGCTTAACATGGACAGCATGAAAAGGGAGTTTATTGCGTTTGGGCCTGGAAGTGCTGGAGCAAAAGAAAAGAGGAGCCCTGATTTTGATCTGACAGGGAGTAAAAGCTAAGAGCCGAAACTAATTGTCTTTCTTTTATTCTGTGATCAATTGTTTTCATCGAGGAAACCCTGCTGCAAAGCGGTATTCAAAGAGAGCAAAGGGCAAAATGAAACGAACTGAAACCTTCCAGGACCTGGGAAACGAAGGGTATTTGGCATCAATAGTAGCTCTTCGTAGCAGTATTTTGAATGCTTCACCCATCTTCATTGAACTGGGTAATCCCAGACAACAATACGATTAAGCGCTCTGGGGGGTTAATTGGGCAAATGGAGAGTCTAGCTAGCCAATCTGCAGCCTGATTTGCATCTCTTGTAGCTTGACAAATCTCCACATTTTCGTAACACTCGGGCAAAACACAGATATCCCTTTCCCTTGGCTCGATTTGAGCTAAATATCATATCGGAATTGAGCTAAATATTTAGCTATTTGTTACTTATAATTCTAACAATCCAACCATTTTCAATTTACGTACAGAAGCAACGCGTGATACATGAACTTTAAGGCTAAAGTTGTTCAAGGAGTTTTAAATTCCTCTTATGCGGTGCTGGGTGGGAAGGGAGCCGAGATTGATGCCTGCATGGACCACATAAGCTAATCGAAACCACCACAGAATATTTGAACGGAGCTATGTATTCATTGCTTCCGAGCGATTATTGTTGTGTTGCTCTTTGCCAAAAGAGGTCAAGGGGCCTTAACCGTGTATATATTGAATACTTGCATTCACACACACACGAACCTCAGGAAGCTTAAACTTGGGAAAGCCTTTCAAAGGGCAAGTGCATCCAGTGGCGAAGCTAGGATATGAAACTTTAGGAGGGAAAATTAAATTTACTCTTATTAATAATATATTTCTCTATTTTTCGAGTTTGGAATAAGAAAAAAAAATGTAAATAAATGTGATATTGATTAGAATTAATATATGATAGTTTTCTAATGACTAACAAAGCTTTAACAAGCTTAAAAAACTCCTTAAAAACCCAAAAACTTCAAGTTTAAGCTCAACTTCAATGGACATAATCTTGAAAAGAGCCCAATCTTCATTATACCAACCCTTATGGCCAAACCTTAGGAAATAACTCAATACCATAAGTTCCGGTCCAGGAGAATAGCTCATGGGCTCAACTTAAAAGAAAAGCTCAACTTTCATGGGCTTCGTTACATTTTAGATCATATTCTCCCTGTATCTTTAGGTATATAAAAATTCTTTAAGAGCCTACCATACTTTAATTGACATTAACATTATGTAAAGAATAGTATATAAAAGTACTATAAGGACCCACTATATTTTCATCAACATTAATATTATGTAAGAGATAATGTATAAAAATCTTCCAATGACTTACCATATTTCTATCTCATTAATATATGTTAGGGATATTTTGCTTTAATAAAACTATTAGGGCAAAATTACACTTTAGTTTCTCCTCTCTCTCTCTCTCTATATATATATATATATATATAAACTTATGAGCTATAAATATACCATAAATCCTTCAAACTCCTGATTCACAATCTTCATTCTTTATTACATATTTATTTTCAGAGTCTATTTCTAAAATATCATTGTCTTTTCTATATATATAAAAAATACTTATTTAAGCATTGGAGAGTCCTAAATAGACAAAAAAAAAAAAAACCTTTTACAGGTACTGGTTGCCTTAACTTACCAAGCACCAGCTACTTTGACTAGAGAGAATAAATCAGATTGCTAGAATCAAGAGATTAACTGATTATTCAACATGTAAGTCTTGTTCTTAAGTTACTTTGATTTTTTAGGACATCATCATTAAATTTTCATCTCCTTCGGTACTTTTATTAAACACTAATATTTTTTAATGTAATACAAATTATAATTTATATGCAAAATAGAGTTTTTATGATAAAATTAGGTAGATTTATATGCTAGATCGCCTGATGAACGGTTTACTAGGAGTAGAAAATCTCAAGTTACACTTTAGGCCCTGTTTATTTTTGTATTTCAAAAGTGCTTTAGAAAATATTTAAAAAAATTTTAATTTTTTTCTTTACTTCAAATTAATATGTTTTTTGTGTTTTTAGATCATTTTGATACGCTGATATTAAAAATAATTTTTTAAAAATACAAAATTATTATTTTTATATATTTCTGAGTGAAAAACACTTAAAAAAAACCCAACTACACTTTCAAAAGTTATAAGTAACTAGCACCTACTAGTAAATAAGCATTGTACGTACTACAATTATTAGATAAGTTTTAATTGAATCTTTAAGCGTTTAATGTAATTACAATATGGTTTAATCGTTTAAACAGGTACCCTGATGAAGCAATTAGCTAGCTTTCTGGTTTTCTTTTTATTCATATTTTTTTTCAGAAAGGATGGCATCGGATATACGTAATCTCCATGAAAATAATCTCAAATTCCTGGATTACTGTTTTGATTCTGCTCAACCTCAAGATAATTCTTGGGGATTTTTGGCCACAGGTATTAGAATCATGAAAAGGACCTAACTGCTACATATAGTCGTTTTTTCCGAACTCACTCCAGCATCGGGCGGCTATGGGCTCTTGTGCCTTGTTTCATCTTACAACTTTTATATCTGGAAAAAGAAAAATTATGTTTTCCACAAGTCATCGAAGTCGGTGGTTTTATAAGCTTAAACTAACGGGGAAATGACTTGGAACCATGTAGTGGAACATCGCCAGCCTGTCGGGCTCTATTTCAAAACTCCATGCATCCATATCAACTAAGTAAATGTAATGGCCAAACATTATATTTGAATTCAAGCGTCGATCGAGGAGTCACCTCCAACTCGATCTTTGACATTCCTTATTTGATTAGGCAGCATATATATTTCAAAAGCTACTTTTCCAAGTCAATAATATCACGCCATATTACCGTGTTCTCAACCAATCATTCAAGTGTTTGGATTTAACTGTTTTTTTTTATAAAGTATGTCCTAGCATGATCGATATAAGTAATTGAGTGTTAAAGAATTATCTCAACTCAATAGCTTAAATTGTTAGATGAGGTTTCAGGATTTATATTATTCTCTAATACACCTGCTCAAGTGAAAACCTTTTAAGTTTGAAACTTGCAAAAGTCTACATTACTTTGTGCTTAATTTTTATCAAATAAATATAGATGGTAAGATTCGAACTCGTGACCGCTTGGTCATCAAGACTCTGATACCATATTGAAGAATCATCTCAACCCAATAGCTTAAGCTGTTAGATGAGATCACAGGATATGACTTATATTATTCTCTAACACTTAGAAACTCTATTCTTCTTTTTCTAGTTTCAATATAGAATAACGAAGATATTCCTAACCATTCTTGAAATTCATTTAATAAAAATCTCATTATCATCAAATCTTTCTCTTCTTCGATCACCGTTCCTGATATGGAAATGTTCTTGCTCGATCGCTGGAAGCATTATTATGAATAAATGTTCCCCACCAGCCATGTAGTTTAACGACAAGTTGAGGCGTTTGAGAGTTGACAAATTGTTTAGCGAAGCTTCATTTCTTTTGGAGCACATGTTGGTGATTCAATTCCCAAGGTTTTACATCAAACCAACTTGTTATATATATATATATATATATATATATATATATATATATATATATATATATATATATATATATATATAT
>Ga0307510_10000714_pt1 | contig 34043 bp, 28 predicted proteins | sample 12_EM_MG_FD_207224 | JGI IMG/M metagenome (GOLD analysis project Ga0307510, IMG submission 207224) | Populus trichocarpa ectomycorrhiza microbial communities from riparian zone in the Pacific Northwest, United States - 12_EM | ecosystem: Host-associated > Plants > Roots > Unclassified | place... | reverse complement strand
CGATTAAATTTATTGGAAGAGACCCGGTATGAGAAGCTGCCGGTGAGCGTATTTAAAGATCAGAAGACGGCATCGCTGTCGGTAGCGAAGCGGATAGCAGATTTGATCCGCATGAAGCAGGACAAAGGCGAGCAGGTGGTGCTTGGCCTGGCAACAGGCGTTACCCCATTGGGCGTTTATGCCGAGCTGGTGCGCCTGCACCGTGAGGAAGGACTGAGCTTTAAAAATGTGATCACCTTCAACCTGGATGAATACTATCCGATGAAGCCCAAAGCAGCACAAAGTTATGTGACTTTCATGTACGAGAACCTGTTCTCCCATATCGATATCGATAAATCTAACGTCCATATCCCCGATGGCACCCTTGCACAGGATGATATCCCTGCCTTTTGTTTGGAATACGAACGAAAGATCAGTGCACTGGGTGGCTTGGACTTACAAATATTAGGTATCGGCCGTACGGGCCACATCGGCTTTAACGAACCGGGCTCTGCACCCAACTCAGGTACAAGGCTCGTTACGTTAGACGACCTGACCCGTAACGATGCCTCCCGTGATTTTGGTGGTAAGGCCAATGTACCTACCAAAGCCATTACCATGGGTATCGGTACCATCTTCAAAGCCCGGGAGATCATCCTGATGGCCTGGAGCGGGAAGAAGGCACCCATCATCAAAAAAGCCGTAGAAGGAGAGATATCAGGTGATGTGCCTGCTACTTATCTGCAATTATCACAACATGTGGAGTTTGTACTGGATGCCGATGCCGCCTCAGAGCTCACCCGCTTTAATACCCCATGGCTGGTAAAAGATTGTGTATGGGATAATATGCTCAAAAAGAAAGCCGTGATCTGGCTTTCAGAAACGGTAGGCAAACCGGTACTGAAACTGACCGAAGAAGATTATAACAACCATGGCATGGCACAATTAGCTGTAGAGCAAGGGCCTGTCTATAATATCAACATCGACATCTTTAACCAGATACAGCATACCATTACCGGCTGGCCGGGAGGAAAGCCGGATGCAGATGACAGCCAACGTCCCGAACGTGCTTTACCCGCAAGGAAAAGATCGATCATCTTTTCCCCGCACCCGGATGATGATGTGATCTCGATGGGCGGAACATTCATCAGGCTTGTAGACCAGGGACATGATGTGCATGTAGCTTACCAGACTTCGGGTAATACCGCCGTATGGGATGATGATGTATTAAGATACATGGAATTTGCCATCGACTTTAACCAGAGCATAGGGGATGATAACAGTCACCTGAAAAGTCTTTACGAAGATATGCGTACCTTCTTTGCCCAGAAGCAACCCAACCAGATCGATACCCAGGAGATCAGGGATGTAAAAGGGTTTATCCGCAAGACAGAGGCCATCTCGGGGGCAAGGTTTGCAGGACTGGATGACGACCATATCCATTTCCAGGCATTGCCGTTTTACGAAACCGGAAAAACACAAAAAAGCCCCGTGACAGACAAGGACATCCAATTAACCATGGAACTGCTTCAAAAAGTAAAACCACAGCAGGTATTTGTAGCAGGCGACTTTGCCGATCCGCATGGCACCCACCTGGTGTGTTTTAACATCGTAATAGCAGCCTTAAGAAAACTAAGAGAAACAGAAGCCTGGGTAAAAGACTGCTGGGTATGGATGTACCGTGGCGCATGGAAAGAGTTTGAGACTTACGAGATCGAAATGGCGGTACCCTTATCACCACAGGAAGTACTGAGAAAACGCAACGCCATCTTCAAGCACCAGTCGCAGAAAGACAGGGCGGTGTTCCCGGGTGATGATGCCAGGGAGTTCTGGGTGAGAGCAGAGGACCGCAATAGGGAAACGGCTCAGGCGTATGATCGGTTGGGACTGGCTGAATACCAGGCTATGGAAGCGTTTGTGAGGTTCATTTATTAAGCCCCTAATTTCTATTAATATGTTGTAGAGACGCGATGCATCGCGTCTCTGCGTGTTTTTGGCGTCCTAAGACCTGCAGGCGTACGCTCTGCCATGCGGAGTACCGAGGGTATGCTCAAGTACTAATGACACAATTGCCACCATTGCTAAAAGTTAAATACCTGATAATCAAATGTTCATCATTGTTCACGAGCGTTCATGAGTGGTGAACGTGAACACACAACGCCAAGCTACCCTATCTTGCCATTTACAATCGCAATGATCTCTGCTTCTCTGTCAATAGCCATCTGTTGCAAAGCCTCGCCTTCGTTCAAAATTTCTTGTATGAAGGCTTTATCGTTATACCCTGATGCATTCACTCTTACATTCATAAAAGCGCCCAGAACCGCAGTGCGTGCACATAGTGCTGCAACTCCTGCATCGGTTACCGAATTGGGGTTACCTGTTTCGGCCATCGCTTTGATCACTTCCATGCTTTGGTAAGCTGCTTTCATCACGGCAAAGGGTATTTCAATAGCATATTTGGTAGCTTCCTGTATGGCTTGCGTTCTTACAACCTTTTCTTCTTCTGTTGATTTCGGCAAAGCAAAAGCCTCCATTATTTTATTGAAAGCGATGGTATCCAGGTCAACCAGTCGAACGAGTTCATTTTTATAATGCTGTCCCCTTTCTGCCCACCCGCTGAACTCTTTCCAGCGGTCATCCCAGCCTTTTTTATGTGATGACAGGTTAGCTACCATCGCCGCCAATGAAGCACCGAGAACGCCCACATAGGCCGAAATAGAGCCTCCACCGGGGGCAGGACTTTCGCTTGCTGTTTCATCAGCAAAGTCAGTCAAACTCATGCTGATCAATTTGCTGTCAGCTTTATCTTTTAATAAATATTCGATGATCCTTTCTTCGGGTTTAAATGGTGAAAGCTCGTCCAATCCCATTGATTTGATGGCGATGCGAATCAACTCTCTCTCGCTTACACCCGTCGAACGCTGTTGCTTTGCCAAAAAATATTTACCCGCATCCAGCATTGATCTTAACGGGATCAATCCCACCAATTCGCTACCTGTAACTCGTATGCCGCGTTCATTAGCTTTGCTACAAACCTCATCAAACGCTTTGTGAACAGGTGTAACTTCAATATTAGTCAGGTTCATTGATATCTGCGCAATACCATATTCCTCGATATACCAGCCAATGGCTTTCACCGCTTTTAACGAGCCGGGGATTGTCCGGGGCTTCCCTTTTTCATCCATAATGATCTTACCATTAACAGGATCACCCTCTCTCATCACACGTCCTGCTTCACGCACATCAAAGGCAATCGAATTTGCCCTCCTTACCGAGGTAGTATTTAGGTTGACATTATAAGCAATTAGGAAATCACGTGCACCAATAACCGTTGCTCCGCGTTTGGCATCAAACTCAGTCGGGCCAAAATCAGGTTTCCATTCCTGCTGCTTTATCTTCTTAAAAAACCCTTCATATTCCCCTGCCCTGATCACTGAAAGGTTATTGCGCTTTTTATCAGGCTGGGCATACTCATACAAATAAGCAGGTATCTGTAATTCGTTCCCAACACGTTCTGCCAGTCGTCTTGCATACTCTGCAGTTTCTTCCATGCTGATATTGCTGATTGGTATCAGCGGACACACATCTGTTGCTCCCATACGCGGATGTTCACCAGTATGCTTACTCATGTCAATCAGTTCGCCGGCCTTTTTAATTGCTAAAAAAGCGGCTTCAATTACTTTATCGGGTTCGCCTACAAAAGTTACCACCGTCCGGTTGGTCGCCTTACCCGGATCGACGTTTAATAAACGTACACCTTCAACAGATTCCACCTCATCGGTAATCTGTTTGATAATATTCATGTCGCGGCCTTCGCTAAAGTTGGGAACACATTCTATCAGTTGCATATTAGTTTATTGGTCATTAGTCATTAATGATAGCTTGATCAACGAAATCGCATAATCGTTCAAATCAACGGTTCAGACGATTTCCAAACCCTGTTCGGTTTCAACTTCCCCTGGTGATACAAAATCTCCCGGTAATCATTGCAAGGATACGCCTGCATATCGGCCAGCCTGCCTTTTTCAAGGGTACCACGGTCGTGCATATTTAGTGCTTTAGCTGCTCTAAAAGTCAACCCTGCAAAAACTTCAGCAGTAGTTAATTTTTCGTAAGCGCTTAGTACCGATGCCTGCATCAGCAAATCGCCCATGGGGGCCGAACCCGGGTTCCAATCGCTGGCGATGGCCAGACACGCCCCTGCACTCAACAATTTTCGTGCAGGGGTAAAACCCATACCCAAACCTAGGGATGCGCCTGGCAATGCAACTGCAACCGTTTCAGATGCAGCTAATAACTTAATTTCTTTTTCACCACTGGCTTCTAAATGATCTGCCGATACCGCGCCCACATTAACCGCTACCTCACTGCCGCCTGCGCTAAATTGATCTGCATGTATAGTCACATCAAAACCCATTTGCTTTGACACGCGGGAATAGCAGGTAGCATTAGTGGGATTAAAAGCTCCATCTTCTATAAATATATCCACCCGCGAAGCCAGGTTTTCTTTTTTAACCTTCGGAAGCAGGTCGTTCAATATCATCTCCAAATATTCTGATGCAGGGCCGTAAAAGTCCTTTGGTACTATGTGCGCGGCAAGACATGTGGATACAATATCTGCTTTGCTTTGTGCCGCAGCCTCTTTTATTGCCTGCAACTGTTTGATCTCTTCTTCTAACTTAAGCCCGTAACCGCTTTTTATTTCAATAGTCGTCACACCATCTTTTGTGTGACTGCCAATTCGTTGCAGTAATAGTTCCATAAGCTGCTCTTTACTTGCCTGCCTCGTTTGTGTCACTGAGTCCCAAATACCACCGCCTGCTTTTGCTATTTCTAAATAGCTTTTACCGGCAATACGCAAGGCATAATCTTTAGACCTGTCGCCCGCAAAGCATAAATGCGTGTGGCAATCCACAAAGCCGGGAAGTAAAACCTGTTGTCCGGTAATTTCTTCTATTGTTGCTGCCGGATGTTCTTTTCTTAATTCTTCAAAATCACCGACTTCAACTACTAATCCATTTTCCACTAATACCCCACCTTTCCGGATGATCTGTAAAGCATCATCCGCAATGGCCCCTTTCATCGGCAATCCCGATAAAGGCAGTATTTGTGTAAACGGACCGATGAGTTTTTTCATTTTATATTTTCAATCCAAATTTATCCGCAGTCTCAGCTGCCTGTTCATACCCTGCATCCATGTGCCTGAATATACCCATCGCCGGATCATTGTATAATACTCTTTTCAAACACCGTGCAGCGCGTTCCGTACCATCGGCAACCACAACCATACCGGCATGTTGCGAATACCCCATACCTACCCCGCCGCCATGATGGAATGACACCCATGTAGCACCACCAGAGGTATTCGCCATCAGGTTAAGCAATGGCCAGTCAGACACCGCATCCGAACCATCCTTCATCGACTCTGTTTCCCTGTTTGGAGATGCCACTGAACCACAATCCAAATGGTCACGACCAATAACAATAGGGCCTTTTACCTTTCCGCTTGCAACAAGATCATTAAATATCAGTCCCGCCTTTTCCCGTTCACCCATACCCAGCCAGCAAATACGGGCAGGTAATCCCTGGAAAGAAATTCTCTTTCTTGCTTTTTCGAGCCAGTTGATCAAATGATGATTTTCAGGAAAAGCGTCAGCTAACGCCCTGTCCGTAGTATAAATATCTTCCGGATCACCGGATAAAGCTACCCACCTGAACGGCCCTTTTCCTTCGCAAAATAATGGACGGATATAAGCTGGTGTAAAGCCGGGGAAATCAAATGCATTTGGCTCTCCTCCCTGCCTGGCAAATTCGCGCAGGTTATTTCCGTAATCAAAAGTGATGGCGCCCATATCCTGCAGGTCGAGCATAAAGCCGACATGCCTTGCCATACTTTTTAGGGAAAGTCGCTTATATTCTTCCGGATCGCTTTTGCGTAACACCGATGCCAGTGTGAGGGATAAGCCGTTAGGGACATAGCCATTCAAAGGATCATGTGCCGAGGTTTGGTCAGTCAGCATATCGGGTACAATATTATCTTTTATCAATCGCTCTAACAGGTCGCCTGCATCACTCACCAGCCCAACCGATAGCTCCTCTCCCTTTTCCATCGCTTCTTTTACCCAGGCTATCGCTTCTTCGTACGAATGCGTCATACGGTCGATATATTGCGTATCTACACGTTTTTGTATTCTTGATTCGTCTACATCTGCACCTAAAAATACAGCCCCAGCCATGGTTGCAGCCAACGGTTGAGCGCCACCCATTCCGCCAAGACCGGCGCTCACGATCAGTTTCCCTTTTAGGTCATTATTAAAATGCTGATGACCGCATTCTACAAAGGTTTCATATGTGCCCTGCAATATACCTTGCGTACCTATATATATCCAGCTTCCGGCCGTCATCTGCCCGTACATCATTAGTCCTTTAGCACGAAGTTCATTAAAATGATCCCAGGTTGCCCATGCAGGTACCAGGTTGCTATTAGCGAGGAGCACACGCGGTGCTTCCGGATGGCTGCGGATAATACCCACCGGCTTGCCCGACTGGATCAACAAGGAATGATCCTCATCCAATTCGAGTAATAACTCAATAATCTTTCGTAATGATTCCTGGTTACGTGCTGCCTGGCCTATGCCGCCGTATACCACCAGCTCATCTGGGTTTTCGGCCACCTGTCCGTCCAAATTATTAAGCAGCATTCTTAGGGGCGCTTCAGTTTGCCAGCTTTTGGCGTGCAGTTGCATCCCTCTCGGCGCCTTATAAACCGGGTGGTTGGCAAATGTTTTAATAAATTCCGAACTCGTCATCGTTATCCAGTTTAATATCATTTTTTTCAGCAACGGAATGTACTATTGCCAGTAGTGAGCCGTTGCAGATAATTTTATGCAGTTGTTTTATATCGTCAGAAAAAATGCGGTCGACATCAATAAAAGGGACATGCTCACGCACGTAATTGTGGCAGGCCTCCAGTATTGGTGTCGATTTTAACGGCCTTCTAAAGTCCATTGCTTGTGCCGCATAAAGCAATTCGATAGCTTGAATATATTCCAGGTTATCCAAAACCTGGTGCAGCTTTCGTCCGCTTATTGACCCCATAGAGACATGATCTTCCTGTCCTAACGAGGTAGGCACACTATCTGCACTTGCGGGGAAGCAAAGGGTTTTATTTTCAGTCACCAAAGCCGCAGTAGTATATTGCGGTATCATTAAGCCGGAATTAAGGCCGGCATCGGGTGTCAATAATTTTGGCAGTCCATACCTTCCCTCACTCATCAGATAGCAACGACGGTCGGCAATATTGCCTAACTCAGCGGCGGATACCGTTGCATAATCTAAAGGCAAGGCTAATGGTTGACCATGAAAATTACCCCCACTAATGGTATCATCCGCATTAAAAATAATAGGGTTATCCGTCACCGAATTGAGCTCGATCTCCGTTAATTCCTTTAAATGCAGCCAGGCATTTCGCGATGCACCATGAACCTGCGGCATACAGCGTAAGGAGTATGGATCCTGTACGCGATCACAATTGGCATGTGAGTTTAATATTTCAGAATGTTCCAGCAAAGTGAACAGGCGATGCGCCACCAATTTATTGCCTTTAAATGGCCGGATATTATGTAATCTGGGATCAAAAGGCCGGGCGGAACCCATTAAACCTTCTAATGACATGGCGCCAACTATATCGGCCGTTTGCAAAGATTGATGCAAACGCTGAACTGCTTTTACTGCGAAGGATAGAATAAACTGAGTACCATTTATTAAGGCTAATCCTTCCTTTGGGCCAAGAACTACGGGGTCCAACCCATGTTTCTTCAGCATTTCTGCTGATGGTAATACTTTACCGTTTTCTTCAACCTCACCCAGTCCGATCAGTGGCAAGAACAGATGTGCTAACGGTGCCAAATCGCCTGACGCGCCCACCGAACCTTTCTCTGGAACGAGGGGAATAATATCATTATCAATATGCCAGGTAATGCGATCAATTGTAGCTGCTGAAATACCCGAATAACCTTGTGCTAAAGCATGCACCTTGGTAATCAACATCAATTTGGCAATTTCCTTCGGGATTGGCTTACCTACACCTACACTGTGGCTCTTAAGTAAATTATATTGTAATGTACAGGTGTCTTTCTCAGGGATATGGGTATTGCACAACGGCCCGAAACCGGTATTAATACCGTAAACAGGAATTTCCCTTTCAACTATCTTTCCCACTTCCAGCCACGATGCCCGGATATTAGCATGGGCAGCCGGGCCAATCACTCCCTTTACTTTACCCGAAGCAATGTCCAGGCAAGTACCAATTGACAAATGTCCCGTGCCGTAATTAAAGGTATTATCCATTTGCAGTGGGCTTTAAGGTCAGTAACTTTTCACCTATCTTACCGGACAAGCTTACCGAACGGAATGTATTTTCGAGAGCTGTTACTCCTGGTAAAAGATGCTGACATTCCGGTTCGGCCGAAATCAATTCCTCCATGGTTTTACTTATTGCATCCCATACTGGTAATATGCGTTCTAATAATGCATGCCCCGCTTTGGTTAATTGCACCAATTGCCTGCGACCATCATCGGCACAGGTAGTGGTTTTAAGCAGCTTTTTATTCTTCAGGTTGGTAACCAGCTGGCTTGCTGCCGGATGGGATACGCCGGTAATATCACTGAGTTCCTTTATAGATAAGGATTCGTTTTTTGAAAGGAGATAAAATACCGGGAACCAGCTGGCATCAAAATCAATACCTGCCGCCTGGTAAGTTTTATTTATTTCGGACAAAAATGATTCGCTTAAACGCCTCAAACGGCTGCCAAAAACGAGGTAGCCCAGGCTCTCATAAAAATTCATTGTGCAATTTATATAAGTGCTTATACAATTGCAAATTTTAGCTTTGAAATTTATTTAGTTATGGCTTGTAATTATTGACAGACAGCACTTTAGAAAAGCCGGAATCTATTTTGACTATTACCTTGTGAACCTCATAAGCACCATACGCATCATTGCCCTGGTAGGTAGCATAGAGTGACCACCCTTTTACCCGGTGTTTATTTTTCGCTACCGTATCTAAAATGGTATCTATTTTTCCAAAAACTATATTTTTAAAATCACCCCGGCCATTTAGTGCGGAATCTAAATAATGCCTGGCTGCATCTTCAGCTTTTTTTTGGTTAGACCTGGTATCAAACTGTTTACAGGCGCAAACAAGCAGTATCCCTATGAGGCAAATTCTTTTCATTGTGAAAGGTTTTCAAAAAACTAAGATACTCCTATTTTTCAATTTCCTGTGATCTGCGTGAGGGATTAACAGCATAAAAACAACACTCAATATCTAAAAACAGATTTGACTTTTACATTTAAATAACTAATTTCGAGTAGCTTATAAAGTGCTATTTATTTATAGTTACTTACCCTAGATAAGTGTGAAAGTTATTACTACAATAAGCGTCTGGCAGACTTAATAGTTACCGGCTTATTTCTGGACTTTAAATTCTTTCAGCTTATGCAATCATCATTGTCAGTTAAATCAGCTATCCTGGCATTAATACTTGTTCTTACCTTCCTTGTTTCCTGGGAACTTTACCTTCGGCATAAAGGCATCACCCGTGATTATGATGATGGCCCTGAATTATGGGCAAATAGCCGGGCCATGGTCTATGAACCGGCCGATAAAGCTACTGTTTTCATTGGCTCATCACGTATTAAGTACGATCTGGATATCCCGACCTGGGAAAACCTCACCGGCAACCATGCGATACAACTGGCTATGGTGGGGTCTAATCCGAGACCATTTTTGCATGACCTGGCATCTGACCCAAATTTCAAGGGTAAATTGATTGTTGATGTAACAGAGGGGTTATTCTTTAATAAAAGTAAAGTAGCAGTTAGCTCCCCGAATGAAGGCATTGAGTATTATAAGAAACGGACACCTGCTCAAAGGGCAAGTTTCGAACTGGACCATGCGCTTGAATCACAATTTGTATTTCTGAACAGAAATTTCCTTTCATTAAATCCATTGATAGATAATTTGCATATTAAAAACCGGCCAGGAGTAACATCGGCAGCCGAATTTCCGATAGGTTTTAGATCAGTCGCCTTTGAGCGGCAAAGCAAAATGACAGCTGAGTTTTTAGCAGACACTAATCAACAAATCCAGGTAAGAAACATCTGGGCATCTAACAGAAAAAAGAATCGTACTCCACCTGTAAGAGGTAAATCGTTGGATAGCATTATGACCTCGGTAAAAGCAGATGTAGATAAGATAAGGGCAAGAGGTGGCGACGTCGTTTTTATACGCACACCATCCAGTGACACCTACCTTATTTTTGAAAATAAAACCTATCCGCGAACGGAATATTGGGATAAATTGCTTGCCATAACAAGATGCGAAGGAATTCATTTTGCCGATTACCCGGTGATAGATCAGCTTACCTGCCCGGAATATTCGCATCTAAGCCCTAAGGACGCGATAATATACACCCAAAACCTGGTCAGCATACTTAAAAAAGAACAAGGGTGGAAATTTTAATTGAGCCTTAAAATATAAGCCTCGTCGTTTATCATTTTGGATATTTCCCGGCATATTATTAACTAAAAAATAAATAGTTTAAAAAATAATAATATTTGGAATTTGCATTTAAATAATTAATTTAGAGTAACTTATTTACATTATTTAAATATTACTACCTCCCTAATTAATACAAAAGCTATCGCTATAAAAGGCATTTAGCAGAATTTTTTATTGTTACGACTGGTTTCTGGACTTTAAAATTTTAGCTATGCAAACACAAGTATCTTCCAAAGCGGCTATTCTGGCTGTAATCATTGTCCTCGCTTTTTTTGTCTCGTTAGAACTTTACCTTAGACATAAAGGCGCCGTTACCGATTATGATGACAGCCCCGAACTATGGGCACACAGTCGCGCCATGGTGTATGAACCTGCAAACAAAGCCACAATCTTTATAGGCTCATCGCGAATTAAATATGACCTTGACATCCCGACATGGGAGACTGCTACCGGTAATCATGCCATACAACTGGCCATGGTAGGATCTTCACCCCGTCATTTTCTCAGTGACCTTGCTGATGATCCTAATTTCAAAGGGAAATTAATTGTTGATGTAACTGAAGTATTGTTCTTCAGTAAACGCGGCAACGAATCCCCGGATGCAGGTATAAACTATTACAAAAAACGCACCCCTGCACAAAAAGTAAGTTTTGTTTTGGACAAACCAGTAGAATCAAGACTGGCATTTCTGAGTGAGGACCAATACGCAATTAATGCTTTCCTTGGGAAATTACATATCAAAGACCGGCCGGGCGTTTATCCTTTCCTTGATTTTCCACCGGGTTTTACACGGAACCTATTTAACAGGCAAAACAAAATGACCCCCGATTTTGTAGCGGATACCAACCAGCAAAACCAGGTAAAAGCTATCTGGGGGCTTTTGAAAAATGACCCTACTCCACCTATGAGTGGCAAACCCCTGGACTCTGTAATGCAATCTGTAAAGAGTGATGTGAACAAGATCAAAGCACGAGGGGGTGATGTAATATTTGTACGGACACCCTCCACCGGCTTCTTTTGGATGGCCGAACAACATGGTTATCCAAGGAAAGCCTATTGGGACAGATTACTTACTGAAACGGGCTGTAAGGGCATTTACTTTGGCGATTACCCTGCCCTTGCTAAACTTGATTGTCCGGAGCTTTCGCATTTGTCACCGGCAGGTGCTGTTACATACACCACTAACCTGGTCAATATACTTGAAAAGGAAAAGGGCTGGAGTTTTTCAGCACAGTAATACCTAATACTTAATCCTGACTAATCTTAAACTATTACGCCATGGTTTTTAACTCTTATACCTTCGTTGTATTTTTTGTCATTATGCTATTTTTGCATAATCTTCCAATATCGTGGAAGGCAAAAAAGGTTAACCTATTACTGGCCAGCTATGTTTTTTATGCTGCCTGGAATCCGCCGTTCATCCTGCTTTTATGGTTATCCACCGTGGTCGATTACTTTGTAGGCCGGGCATTATACACGCAACCCAATAAGCATAAAAGGCACCTGTTGCTGGTCGTAAGCCTCATCGGCAACCTGGGTATGCTGTGCTTTTTTAAATACGGCGGTTTTCTATTGGAAAACTTTGTCCAACTCACTAACCTGTTAGGGGTCGATTTTCATCCTGCAAAACCTAATATCATTTTACCGGCAGGTATTTCTTTTTACACCTTCACAACTCTTTGTTATACAATAGATATGTATAAGAAGAAGAGTGAACCCGTAAAATCATTGCTGGACTTTTCTTTGTTCGTTACTTTCTTCCCTCACCTTGTTGCCGGGCCTATTGTGCGTCCGCCGCAATTGGTACCACAGTTTGAAACACCCCGTAAAGCAACAAAGCAGCAATTGTTTGATGGGTTATTCCTACTTTCACTCGGACTATTTATGAAAGTAGTTTGCGCCGATACGCTGCTATCCGGGGCATCAGATACGGTCTTTGGCTCGGGTGGTTTCATGGGGCCACTGGATGCATGGACGGGTGTGCTCGCCTTTTCAGGGCAAATATTTTTTGATTTTGCGGGATATTCTACTTCGGCTATCGGTGTGGCTATGTGCCTGGGCTTTATTCTGCCTCAAAACTTTTTATATCCCTACGCCGCTATCGGCTTCTCCGATTTCTGGCGCAGGTGGCATATCACCTTGTCAGCCTGGCTGCGCGATTACCTGTATATCCCTTTGGGCGGTAACCGCTCAGGTAAATTCAGAACTTACATTAATATCATGATCACCATGCTTATTGGCGGCCTTTGGCACGGTGCCAACTGGACCTTCGTAGCCTGGGGGGGATTACATGGCGTATACTTGTGGGTGGAGAAAGCCATAAGGGATAGCCGTACCAAGGTATCTAATGCGCCGACTGATGACTCACCTGCACCGGTTATCGCTACAGCTTCTTTTGGTCCTGATCTTACAGGTAAGCGGCCCGCAGGGTTTTTGTATGCACTGCTCACCTTTTTGCTTATCTGTGTAACGTGGGTTTTCTTTCGGTCGCCAACTTTTACTGGGGCCTGGCGATTGTTGCATTCAATGCTTGGTCAGGCACCTCCAAGCGGGCCGCCTTTGCTGGCGACCGCTACTATTGTTAAAGTTGGCGTTGTTATCGTGCTTATGCTCATGTTCCATTGGTTTATGCGCAACACCTCTGTTCTAAAAGCAGCCGGAAAGATGCCATGGTGGCTGGTAAGTATAGCATGGGCTGGAATGTTGATCCTTATTATTTTAAGCCAGGGTACCAGCAAGGCATTTATTTACTTCCAGTTTTAAACAACATACCGGTTACTGTTTCTTTCTTACATAAGTAAGATCGTAAGAAACAGTAACCGTTTTGCCGTCATCATTATTCACATCCTGGTATTGGCGAACGGTGTCTTTACCCATATTGTAGAATTTAAAATTCCCGGTTATTTTTTTACCATTAGCCATGTTTTCGTAAGTAAAATGCATCACTTTGTCTTTATACTCGCCGTTTAAATAACGTTGCGGACCACCACCCGAGCCTATCCAGTCCTGCTCCCATTTGCCATTTGCAGGATTATAGTAGTTGATACTTTTGCCGGTATGATCTTTAGTATCAGTCCAGTTTTCCAGAATAGCGCAGCCGCCCGAAATGCTTTGTACAACACTGTGTCCAACCAGTTTATTTGCCCCGGTTGCATACACATCCCATTCGCCTATCCAGAAATCAAAATCATGCGAATGTGGTTCAGCTGAGCAGGGTTGCTGTGCAAACGAACTTAGATTAACAGTCATGAGTAATATTAAAATGGTTGCTTTCATTTTATGATCTATTTTAACCAGTTGATATCAAACTTCACCCAGTAAATATCGTCCCAGCCATTGCCGGGGTTGACTAGCATTTCTTTTAGCTGCTGATAATTTTTGACCTTCCCGTCTTTGAATGACTTGTTGGTGCGGTTGCTGGTGAATACCAGGTATTGTTTATCCCATGATACAAAAGGGCAATAATCCAGTGAGACAGAATTAAGAGGTGGCGGCAAATGCTTCACAGGCATCCAATTCCCCTTACCTTCTTTATGACTGATATACAAATCTCCGCCACCCATATCGTCAGGCCTGCCGTATGACGAAAACAGGATAAACTGCTCATCCGGATCCACAAAGGCGTTAAACTCATCGTATTTGGTATTGATATCTTCGGGCAATATCTCTGGCTTGCTGTAGCCAGCACCGGTCCATTTACAAACTACAATGTCCTCACTGCCTTTACCATAATCTTTATCGGCAGTAAAATACAGGTTGCCGCTTTTGGTGATAGAGGGATAAAACTCATTTTTATCCGAATTGACTTCCGGGCCAAGGTTTTCTGGTTCTCCCCATTGTCCATCGGGCATTTTTTTGACTTTCCAGATGTCAAAATCCTTAGCCTTATCGCCGCTTAATGGCCTGTCGGACGAAAAATAGATTGTTTGCCCGTCAGGAGAAAAAGCAGCTTCAAGATCACGGTAGCGACCGGAGAATGACGCTACTTCCGGTTCGCTCCATTTATCGTTCTTCTTAACCAAATGTAAAATAGTACTGCTTGCAAAATGCGCCTGTTGAAGGGTGAAGAATATTTCGTCGCCCTTAGGGGATATAGTAAAGTCCCGGTTGCTTAAACCATCAGACAGAATGCCTTTTGCGAATAGTTTTGGCGTATCAGCGGGAAGCTGCCCGCCTGGATATACCTGTGCGACAGCTCCGCTGAATATCAATGTAAAAACAATTAAATTAACTGATCTTATTAACATGCATTTACATTAGCCAGGACAAATATACCCTGTATAGCCCATCTAATATTCCCCCCAATAGGGTGAATTAAATGCTCATTTTAGGAAAACGGAAGAAATTTTGATATTATTTAACTATGCATCCTGTTCACTGCGGGACTCTTCAGTTTGCAGGGGGCCGAACAGACGTTGAAGTTTACGGATCTGCCTTTGCCTGTTAAAAAATTCATCCATAAGGTAAGCCGGGATAAAGCCGGCAAGCCAAAAGGCGATCACAAACAGGTTGGACATCCCCTTGTAGAGGAACAAGCCCGATATGAGAAAAAACACAAAACCCAGGAGGGTATAGTAATTAGATTGTCTGATTTTTAGCTGAAAGCCCTTTTCTTTGAAAGTTTGCTTAAAAGGCAAAGTGAATAATGGTATAAAGAGAAAATAGAACAGGTTTTTTTCGGCAAATGCCAAATCATGCGAAATATTTTTCCTGATGTAAACATTCAGTTTTTCTATTTGCTTGAATTTGTAATTCTTGATTTCTTCCTCCGATATACTCCTGCTTGCCAGCTCTTCAAATGCAGCTGATACAGCAAGCTCCGTGTAACCGAATTTATTGTCAATAATCTCCATTAACTTCTCAGTCGGAAGCATCGCATAAATCCCCTTTAGTTCGTCCTTTGAAACCATTGAAAATCAGGCAATTTAGTTTATAATAGTTGGCTTATATCAAATGTAAGTGTTAACAGGTACTTTTCCTAATTTAATCTACAATTTCGATAGGAATTAATGTTTCCGTTAACCATTAAGAAACAAATATATTATTTCAGGAAACATGAAGGGAAAAATCCAAGATATTTATCTGATTTTTTGAGATTTGGTAGCAGCTTTAAGCGTACCATTATTGTGCAATTTCGAGATCGTGCTCACTACACCACCGCCTGTTATTTTCCGGATGAGATTATTATTTTCATCGGCCACATAAACATTACCGGATGCATCAACAGCTACTCCTGACGGTGTATTAAAACTGGCTGCCGTACCCGTTGCATCTTTAGCACCCCTGGCCCCGCTGCCTGCAAAGGTACTTACAGCTCCTGAAGGCGTTATCTTACGGATGAGGTTATTCCCTGAATCAGCCACATAAATATTTCCGGCAGCATCCACAGCCAGGCCAAAAGGCGAATCAAAACTTGCTGCAGTACCTGTCCCATTTGCAGAGCCCGACTGGCCGCTGCCGGCAAGCGTGCTCACCTGTCCTGCCGGGGTCACCTTGCGTATCAGGTTGTTGCCGTTATCTGCCACATACACGTTTCCCGCTGCGTCAACGGCTACCCCTTCCGGTAAGTTGAAGGTGGCTGCCGTATCCAGTCCGTCTGTTGCACCCATGGCGCCTGAGCCTGCCAGCGTGCTTACCACGCCTGCTGAAGTTATCTTGCGGATCAGATCATTCTGGTAATCGGCTACATAAACGTTGCCGCTGCCATCTACCGCTACACTCATCGGCGAATTAAAAGTTGCAGTATCCAAACCGTTGCCCCCACCTGCGACACCTGTTCCCGCAAAGGTGCTCACCACACCCGCCGGGGCAATCATCCTCACCTTGTTATTCCCTGCATCGGCTACATAAACATTGCCCGATGCATCTGTCGCCACGCCAAATGGTTTATTAAAACTTGCCAAACTATCCACTCCATCAGCCGAACCTTTTACGCCTCCCATGCCGGCAAATGTGGTCACCAAACCGGTAGCGTCTATTTTGCGGATCACATTGTTACCTACATCGGCGATATAAAGATTGCCCGTTGCGTCAACCGCTATCCCGAAAGGATGATTAAACCTGGCTGCTTTACCTATACCATTCACCAAACCTGCCGTATCGCTGCCTGCAAAAATGGTGCTATCCTTCACAAGGCCTGGCGACAGCAGTTCCTTACCGCAACCAAACATGCCGCTTATGAAAACGGAGAGTAGAATAAAAACGAATAGTTTTAAGGTAGATTTTATCATCAGGTATTTAAACGCATCATCAAATTTAAAGTTTTAGAAGGGAAGGTGAAAGGGAAAAGGTTAAGGGTGAAAGGTCTTCTCATCCAAAAGCAACCTTTTGCCTTTCCCCTTTCAGCTTTAGCCTCAAAAATCTATCTTAGGCGTAATGAATAAACTGATTTTAGGTGTTGAGCAGAAAATACAAAGCGCAAAACAACTTTTCCGGTTGGTCTTTTGCCTTTTACCTTTTGCCTTTCTCCTTTTATTGTCGGCATGCCATAGCAATGACCCATCTAAGGGCAAAACGGTGTTTAACATCAACCTGGATGAGGGGCTTACCTCACTCGATCCTGCTTTTTGCCGTAACCAGAACACTACGTGGATGGATAACCAGATCTACAATGGGTTGGTGCAGGTAGACGACAGCCTGCACATTCAACCCTGTATTGCTAAAACATGGGATATCTCCGCCGATGGATTGATGTACACCTTTCATCTACGGAATGATGTCTATTTTCATGACGATCCTCTTTTTAAGGGTGGCATAGGACGTAAAGCTGTAGCAGCCGATTTTGCATACAGTTTTGGTCGCCTCATCGACCCAAAAGTAGCTTCGTCCGGGTCATGGATATTTAGTGATAAGGTAGAAGGTAAACAGTCCTTTACTGCCCCCGATGACAGCACCTTCCGTATCAGGCTCCGCCAGCCTTTTCCGCCCCTGCTTAGTTTGCTTACTGCACAATATGCCGATGTTGTTCCGCATGAGGTGGTGGATTATTATGGCAAGGATTTTCGAAACCATCCCGTAGGTACCGGCCCCTTCAAATTCAAGTACTGGAAAGAGAGTGCAGTGATGGTATTTTTAAAGAACGACAAATATTGGGAAAAGGACAAGGACGGCAGCCCTATGCCACACCTGGATGCTATCCGTGCCACCTTTATTGGTGATAAGCAGACCGCCTTTATGGAGTTCGTAACAGGCAAGATTGATTTCCTGAACGATATCGACGGCAGTTACCGCGATGACATCCTCACCAAATCGGGCAAGGTGACGCAGAAGTACAGGGGTAAGTTTACGCTGAACACAGCGCCTTATCTCAACACTATGTACCTCGGTATGCTGGTGGATAGTACCCTGCCCATCGTAAAAAGCTGTCCGCTTAAAATTCTTAAAATACGGCAGGCCATTAACTATGCCATTGATAAACAAAAGATGATCAAATACCTGCGCAACAGTTTGGCCACGGCGGGTAATGCAGGCTTTATCCCTGCCGGGATGCCGGGTTTTAATGCGAAAAATGTACATGGCTACAGCTATAATCCCGAGAGGGCAAGGGAACTACTGGCCGAGGCTGGTTTCCCGAATGGCAAGCATCTTCCCGACATACTGCTCACCACTACCGTAGGCTACCGCAGCCTGATAGAATACGTGCAGGGCCAGCTTGACCAGGTAGGTATCCACACACGGGTAGAAATTACACAAGGGGCCAGTTTGCGCGAACTTGTATCTAAAAACGGCGTCAACTTTTTTTACGGATCATGGATAGCGGATTACCCGGATGCCGAGAATTACCTGTCGGTGTTCTACTCCAAAAACAAGATACCCTGGGGACCAAACTATACCGGGTTTAACAATAAACAGTTCGACCACCTGTTTGAAGCATCGTACCACGAACCCGACAGCACCAAACGCTACGCCATGTACCAGCAAATGGACAACCTGGTGATGCAGCAATCGCCGGTAGTGATCTTATATTACGACAAGCTGGTGAACCTGTACCAAAGCAACATTACCGGTTATAGTAAAAATGCTTTGAATTTGTTGGTGTTGAAAAGGGTGAGGAAGATGTAGTTGATTGGGTTGATTGAGTTAGATTAAGTTGATTGGGTTGTCAATAGCGTTCCTTTAAGTAAGCCTTAACTTCATTAATTTCTTTTAAGTCAATCACTTCACATGAATTCCAATCAACAAGGATCAATTGATACTTTTCTCCCATAGTATTAAGAATGCTGGTTGCTTTAATGATCCTATCATCAGTATTAGCGCCTCGCGAGGTTATCCAGATATTAGTTAATATTCTTTCTTTTACTTCAGCCCAAATAGAAAAATCATCGTCACCATAAGCACGGGTAACATCTTCGGCATGATTAACCAAGCCCTCGTACTGATAGTAAATTTTATCAATACGTATGAAGGAGTTTTCTGCGAGTATAGCTTCAAAATTTTCTATTGGTATTAATAATTGCGATATCGGATAGGGGATATTTTCTCGTTGATACAAGGCGGTAAATCCTATTCCGTTAAAATGCGCATTACCAAAATCAATTGCTTCTATTGTTTGTCTTTTTACAAGATCATAGTTGGAAGCAGAAATTACCTCTACCTGGCAATAATCATCCTCCCACATGTGCGTGGATGTTTTAGTCTGTTTCTTTTTGAAAAATGAAAATAGTCCCATTATTCAAAAATAAAGAATCTCCCTAACTCATTCGTGATAGGTGCTTAATATAGTTTGGCATTCGCTATATAAGCTACAACCCCTTAATCCCCCTGTACTGAAGCCACTTCGGAAGGGGCGAGCGAAAGTTTCTGGAATCTCTTGACCAGTTCGGCGCGGGCGGTTCTGTTCAGCTTGTCGTCCTTAAATACTTTGAGCCAAATTTTTCCCTGTTTGCTGGCAAAAAACAGCTTCAACTGGGCCTGGAATTTCACCCTGTCGTGGTGCAGGTATCCCCACCCGCCATCGGGCAGGGCATCGCAGCTGTACGAGTCCCATTCCTCGCCCGTTACTGTATGCCATGGGATCACAATAATATCGTTCAATACGGCAAAAGCCACATCGCCTACTTTTAAATTATAGGCAGCACAGGGTACACGCAAATTAGCCTCGGTACTGTCGCTTATCATATCTACCAGGTAAGGTATCGCCAGGGTATCCAGCTCTAAAAGTTCGTGGTAGGCAGGGTTTTCTTTCCGGTAGCGGGCGTTAATCCGCTCGTCCATCTTGTAAAATTTCGATCCAAATTGCCCATAAGGCAAATATTTTATTCTCATGATGTCGCGGTCAACAATCTCCTTCACCTGGGCAAACCCCATTGAACCGCTCAGAATGAGCAAAAACAGTAATAAAGTCCGGTTAAACATAGTTATAAGGTTGATGTCTAAATATACTACAGAACAAACGATATTTCCTAATGATTTAAGAAAATTATCGTCACCGAAAATTAATAATTACTGATTAACAATTAGATAGTTACAGTGATAACCTAAAGTGAAATTTGCCTTAATATTAAGGCTTATTTAACCGCCTGTTTATGTGCGTTTTAACATCGGTTTTTCACTTAAAAATCTTTAGGCAGGACAACGAGCAACACAGATGAAAAAACACTCTTCAACAAACCAAACAGACAGGCCGGAGCATAAAAAAACCTTTCACAAGGAAAGGCTAAATCGTATTTCGCGGCGTAAAATTTGTAAACCGGGTTACAGACTATCGTATTTCAAGGCATCGGCATTAACAATATCTGATCCGGATTTGGTGCCATCATTAACTGTATTGCCGGTAATCACAATGGCATCGGCGCCGATAGTTTTTGCATAGTTTATAAGCTTAGCTTTCACTGCTTCCTGCCCAATATTAGGTATGGTTAAATGACCGATCACTTTGTAGGGACGTTTAACATCATGAGCGGAGTAATACAGGTCGACAGAGGTAGTTGGCGGTAGTTTATCGCCAAAGTAAGTAGGCTGGACAATACCGCAGGCTACAAATAAAAGGATACTGATGATAAGAAGTAAGTTTTTCATGGCTCAAAGGTTTTATAAATATAAGACTTACTCATTATCAGAAGGTTTAGCAGATATTAAGTAATGAATTTATTACAACATAAAGCAACAAAAAAGCCTCTCCAAAAGGAAAGGCTTGTAATTTATCTCATTCCGAATTCGAACTTCCGAATTCCGCAATCTTACTTAATTCGCCATTTGCTTACGAATGATATTCAGCGCACCACCGGCTTTGAACCACTCTATCTGTTGTGCATTGTAGGTATGGTTTACCGGGAACGACTCGATAGAACCATCTTTGTGATGTAACATTACTATTAATTGTCTACCGGGAGCGAACGTAGTAAGGCCGGTGATATCGATGGTATCGTCTTCCTGTATCTTATCGTAATCAGCCGGATCGGCAAAGGTGATGCCCAGCATACCTTGTTTCTTCAGGTTGGTTTCGTGGATACGGGCAAATGATTTTACCAGTATGGCGCGCACACCCAAATGACGTGGCTCCATAGCTGCATGCTCACGTGATGAGCCTTCGCCATAGTTCTCGTCGCCCACAACGATAGTACCGATGCCATTAGCCTTATAATCGCGCTGAGTGGCGGGTACAGGGCCGTATTCTCCGGTCAGTTCGTTTTTAACACTGTCAGCCGTTCCGTTAAAATAGTTGATCGCACCGATCAGCATATTATTGGAAATATTATCCAAATGCCCACGGAACTTCAACCACGGACCAGCCATTGAAATGTGGTCAGTAGTACATTTGCCTTTAGCTTTGATCAGTAATTTCAAACCGGTAATATCAGTACCTTCCCATGCAGCAAACGGATCGAGCAATTGTAAACGTGCCGATTTTGGATCAACCTTCACTTCTACCTTGCTACCATCTTCTGCAGGCGCCTGGTATCCGGCATCTTCTACCGCGTAGCCTCTTACCGGCATTTCGATACCCAATGGTTCGTCCAGTTTTACCTGTTCGCCCTGCTCGTTGGTCAGGGTGTCAGTTAAAGGATTAAAAGTAAGATCACCTGCAATAGCAAATGCTGTTACTATCTCCGGTGAAGCCACAAATGCGTGGGTATTAGGGTTACCATCCTGGCGTTTAGCAAAGTTGCGGTTAAACGATGTGATGATAGAGTTTTTGCGTGTAGGGTCATCTGTATGACGCGCCCATTGACCTATACACGGACCGCAAGCGTTTGCTAATACAACACCGCCCATTTCAGCAAAGGTAGCCAGGTAACCATCACGGTCAACAGTATAGCGTACCTGCTCGGAGCCCGGGGTGATGGTAAATTCAGCCTTGGTTTTTAAATGTTTGTCGATAGCCTGTTTAGCGATAGAAGCCGCACGGGTAATATCTTCGTAAGATGAGTTGGTACATGATCCTATCAAACCAACTTCTAAAGTAGCGGGCCAGTTATTTTCTTTTACTGCTGTCGCGAATTTAGAGATCGGCCATGCCAGATCTGGCGTGAACGGACCGTTAACATGCGGTTCAAGTTCAGTCAGGTTGATCTCGATCACCTGGTCAAAATATCGTTCAGGGTTAGCGTAAACTTCGGCGTCGCCTGTTAAATGTTCTTTTATCTGATCAGCAAGGTCAGCAATCTCTTCGCGTTTTGTTCCTCTCAGGTAAATGGCAGCTTTTTCATCATAACCAAAAACCGATGTAGTGGCACCTATCTCGGCACCCATATTACAAATGGTTCCTTTACCTGTAGCTGAAAGTGATTGGGCACCTTCGCCAAAATATTCTACAATGGCACCTGTACCACCTTTTACAGTAAGGATACCGGCTACTTTAAGGATAACGTCTTTAGCGGATGTCCAGCCGGATAATTTACCGGTTAGTTTTACACCGATCAATTTAGGAAATTTAAGTTCCCACGGCAAGCCGGCCATCACATCGCAGGCATCAGCACCACCAACACCAATAGCGATCATACCCAAACCACCTGCATTAGGCGTATGCGAGTCGGTACCAATCATCATACCACCCGGGAAAGCATAGTTCTCCAAAACAACCTGGTGAATGATACCAGCACCCGGTTTCCAGAAACCGATACCATATTTATCAGATACCGATGCCAGGAAATCATAAACTTCTTTATTGATATCTTTTGCAGTGCTCAGATCCACATCAGCGCCAATTTTGGCTTGTATCAGGTGGTCGCAATGAACGGTCGAGGGCACCGCCACTTTTGGCCGGCCTGCCTGCATAAACTGCAATAGCGCCATCTGTGCGGTAGCATCCTGCATAGCCACACGGTCTGGTGCAAAGTCAACATAATCCACTCCACGGCCAAATGCTTTGCGGGCATCGCCTTCAGAAAGGTGGGCGTACAGTATTTTTTCGGTTAGTGTAAGGGGTTTGCCGGTCGCTTTGCGGGCAGCAGCCACACGGGTGCTGTAGCGATCATAAACCTTTTTGATCATATCTAAATCAAAAGCCATTGTATTGATTTTTTGGGTAAAAAGTAAACGAATACGGAATGAAAGCTCATAACTGAGTCAATGCCGCGAATTTATGAAAATTACAGGTAAATGGTGTCAGTAATTTGTTTAAATGTTATTTGGAGATGTTCTAAATTAGGTTGATTGGGTTAAGTGGTTGATTAAGTTGGATTGGGTTAAGTGATTTTATTATAAAAATCGTCCGCTTGCGTACGAAAACCGTACGGTATCGTACAGTTGATGAAAATTATTAAATTTTAATTACCTGATTATAAGCACTTTAATTTATGGGCATCTATTTTGGCATACCACTGTCAAAATGAACAACAATTAATACAACATTAAATATCAATAAAATGAAACATTCAATTTTAACCCTCGCAATCGCATTATCATCGGTTCTTGGTATAAGTCACGCAGCATTGGCTGCAAATAAAGGTCACGATGAAGTTACAGTTTTAACTGACATCAGCCACATCAGCAAGATTGAGGTACACGGCAACATTGAGTTGTATTTATCGGACGGCGTAACCGACAACGTAAAAGTTTACAACAGTTACTATTCAGAAAATGCATTGGTGCAAAACCAAAATGGTGTATTGAAGATATCTTCCTACAAAGCAGAAAAACTGGTAGTTTGGATAACCGTGAGCAACCTCAGCGATCTTACTGTTTATGATAATGCACAGGTAAAATCTTTCGGCAAATTATCGGCCCTTGAGTTAAACGTTAACCTGCACAACGATGCATCGGCTCAATTAAATATGGATGCTTATGCCGTAAACATGAAATTGAATGATCACGCCAAAGCTAACCTTGAAGGCACCATCTCAGAAGCTCAATTTGGTTATGACTATTCAACATCGTTAAACATCACTAATCTGTGCAGTGAGCACCTGGTTAAAAAAGCAAATTCATCTTATCCTGCTAACTCAGTAGTAGAATTATAATTATTACCCGCCTATTCAATTATCAATTTTATTTCATCCTTGTTGTCCCTTAAATGAGATGGCAGGGATTTTTTATTTTAATTCATTGCCATCTGGGCATTGCCGATAATTAATAAAGGGTGGTTAATAACTTTATCTCTGAGCCGGATTCGAATTTTATCTAAAAAATAATTTTGATTGTGATTTAGTGCGATCTACTCTTATATTTGCGGCGAATCTTATTACATAACAATGAAAAAAACTATACTTATTATGGCAAGTATATTTGCCACCATGGGGAGTTTCGCCCAAACGACAAAAGTTGACACCGAAAAGAGCCTAAAACCAAGCACTAAAAGTTTAACGACCGAACTCAATGTTAATCCGTTCAATGGACAAATGAATCTCAACAATTCACTTAATCAGATCAAAATCAGGTATTTTACCTCGCCTGGTGTTGCGCTAAGACTCGGATTTAATATCAGCAGAATTGATTCTGTTAATAACGTAAATAACCCTTACGGTACTAATAGCTTTTTTAATAATGATGAGAAAAAATCAACTACGGTTGGCGTTAACCTGGGTATTGAAAAACATTTTTCGGGTACAAAAAGGCTATCTCCTTATATCGGAGCGGATTTATCAATAACAAGTAAATCTTCGGGCGAAACCCTTAGTAATAATCAATCAACTACGACCGTCACTAACGCGTGGTATTACAGTTATTATAGTAACAATACTTTAATCACGCAGACCCAACAGAATGCTTACACCCGGTACGGTTTAAACTTATTCACTGGTTTCGACTTCTACATCGCCAGGCATTTCTTTTTTGGTTATGAATTTAATTACAGCATTTCCAAAACTAACTGGAAAGAGATTAGTATTATTACCACACCATCAACAGGTACAAATCCTACTAACACATCTACAAAAAACTCGAACTTAACATTTGGACCGAGTTTAATAAATGGTATTAGACTAGGGTATTCATTTTAATTTAAAACCTAAACTTAATGAAAAAATTCTCGGCTTGCCTAAGCGCAATAATTTTGCTTTTGGCATCAATTCAACTTCAAAGTTGTAAAAAGGATAAAAGTACAGATCCGCAAATACAAACAATTTCGGTAACGGCGCTTTCCCCAGGTAATGTTTTATTTAAGGGAAATATTGTTAGTACAGGTAGTTTTAAAATTTTAGACTATGGATTTGTTTATAGTACAACAACCTCCGGAATTAATGAAACGATAGGCACAAAAGTGTCTTTAGGGCAAAATCCGCAGACAGGACAATATAGCAAGGAAGTGGATGGTATTACTGTAACTAACAGTTATTCGCCTATTATTTATGTAAGAGCATACATAACCAATGAAAAAGGAACAGCTTTTGGCGCATTAAGTTCTGTAACATTGCCGACGCCGACTGCTAGCAGTGTCTCCCCGTCAAGCGGTAAATCCGGAGACCAGATCACTATAAGCGGACAGTTTTATGCTGCTACTACCAGTGATGCTAAAGTAAGTTTTAGTGGTGTTCAGGCAAATGTGATATCAGTATCGTCAACACAAATTGTTGCCACTGTACCGTCGGGTATTAATGCTGTCGACAATACTCAGGTTCCTATCCAGGTATCAGTGGGAGGACAAAATTTAACTTTACCTTATAGCTTTACTATCCTGGCTAATTTTAAGGACTATTCGCCAAAATCCGGTCCGATAGGCACCGTAATAACTTTCACGGGTGACAATCTTCCAAGTTACTATTCTTCCGGTTACACTGTGTTATTTGGAAGCATTTCGCAGAGCGTTGGTTACTACTCTACTCAAGCAACCGTGCCTTCCAATGTCACAACCAACAATTTCCAGATCTCGGTTACAGATAATGGCAAGACATTTGCTTTGCCAGGAACGTTCAGTGTGACCGCTCCGACTATTACATCCATATCTCCTGGTTCAGGCCTGGCGGGAAGTACAGTTACAGTTACAGGTACAAACTTCCCGACATCCTATGGAAGTATCAGCGCAACCTTAGGAGGTGTTAGTGTTAGCGCGAACGTTTATAGCAACAACCAGTTTACATTTACTGTTCCAACAAGCCTGGCTGCAGGGAGCTATTCATTTGTTTTAACTGCAGGCCCTAACAACGTAACAGCTCCACAGAAATTCACGGTTACAGCTCCAACAATATCAAGTTTTTCACCATCATCCGGACCAGTGGGCGGCCAGGTTACGCTAACCGGAACCTTCGTATCAGGTCAATATTACACAGTAAATTTCGGTTCATACAGTACCGCTGGGTATGCGTCATCATCAAATACACTGACAATAAATGTTCCTACCGGAATACCTCCCGGAGCCGTAAAAATTTCTGTTGTAATTGGCGGGCAAACGGTAACGGCTCCTGGATCATTTACGGTTACAACTCCTACTATTATGTCATTTTCTCCAACATCGGGTGTAGCGGGGACTACTGTGACAATTACAGGAACCGGATTTAACTCTGCTTACTATGGAACAAGCGTCAGCTTTGGAACAGTCAATGCCAATATATTAAGCATTACCAGTACATCAATTACGGTGACTGTCCCATCGAACACCGGCAATGGCGCTATGAAAATTATCGTCAATTCAGGCGGGCAAACAGTGACAAGCTCAAGCAACTTTACTGTAACGAATTAGAAAATCCTGATTCACTTCGAAGTAATTAAAACAAAACAAAGCCGTCGTCATAATTACCTATGCCGACGGCTTTGTTTTGATGATTTTCAATAGGATTACTCTGTCATGAGCGAGGATATCGGGATATCAATGTTTGGGTTTATACAATTTACCCACCGTTAATGTTACTGGAGTCTTTTTGTTTAAAGTGTTAAAATGCAGGTAAAAATTACGCGATAAAGTTGCATCAGGTTTACTTATTACAAAAATGTAGGTTGAGTTATTTTTCCAGTAGGAGTTTTCCAAATACATATCATTTTCATCAGACTTACTAATAATATAAAGATTACCTGTAATTTCTTTCCCATTGTTTATAAAGGAATAATTCACATTCGAATAACATGTGCTGTATGAAAATGAAAATAGCTTCTGCGGCGGCTTACTGATGTTATTAATCAGCCAAAAGTCAGAGTCAAAGGATGTCGCTGCACCACACATGCCAGAGCGATGATCGTTCGTTTGGTCAGTTAGTAATAAAATAAGTGAGGAACTATTTTGTAGTCGATAATCTGGTTTTAAGTCCTCATCTGTTTCATCAAACTCAGCATTATTGGTACAGCTTAATGTTTGGTTCCCAATTTTATACTTCATGGTTAAGACCGGCCAAATGTCACCCTTTCCAAAATCCTCGTAACTTTCGGTAGCCACGGCTTTAATAATGTATTTGCCGACCTTGTAATTTTTTCGTGCCAGCACTTTACCAGCAACCTTCAATGAAGGATAATAATAAGATGTATCCTTTGTCAATACGAATAAAGAATCCCTATAGTCAAACGAACCCGAGTGCACACGCAAAAAATCGGTACTTTTTACATCACCGACTGCATCAGTCTTATAATAAATATCTAAAAAGTTAAGTGTGTGCGCCAGAGAGTCATATTTTAAGAAAGGCTTAGGGAATTTCCCGGATTGTTTAACATCCGAAATGAAGCCCAGTGATTTGGAGCTACCTGTTTTGATAGTGTCTACGGCATCAGGGGTATTTTCCAATTGATCGTCATCATCATCGTCCATAGTCGGAGGGAATGCCACTTCAGTTAATGAATCCCTGTCCAGCCTGAGAACTGATGCTATGTTGGTGATATTTTTAAGATGTTTAAAATCTGCTTCGCCTGGAGAGTCGGATATCTTGAGAAAGTCAGTTACCGGATCGTGCTCATAATCTGGTAAAGCTTGTCTTTCTGAAAGTAAAAAAAGATAAGCAGGGTTTTTACCGGGCAACCTGTAAATTCTTGTTAACGGATAGTCCGAAAAATCAGATTTGTAATTCAGATCTTGCTTAAATATTTTGTGTTGATAGATATATTCTATTGTTGTGGTAAAAAAATTATTGTCTCCGATCAACTGTGTAGCCCTCAATAAACCATCGGGACTATAAAGAATTTTGCCACTTATCCATTTACCCCGTATACTGCCACTGCTATCCAATAAAATGGGATGAAGTTTATCAGCGGTTATTACTGATTCTGTAATCCAGATAGAATCCTTTTTTGCATTAGGATGGAAGGTAGTCTGCCCGGAAACTTTACTATTTAAAATAACCAAAAGAAAGATGAGGTTTAATAATTTAGGTTTAGTTAGCATTTTTATCTGTTGTATAACTCTGGTGTTATTAATCGTATGAAAAATCAAGGCACTATTGAATCAAAACCAAACCCCCTTTTACTCCACTCCTCCATCGCCCTCGGCAAAACATACTCCAGCTTGTCATAAGCCTTCAAGCTATCATGAAACACGATGATTGACCCATTCTCCGTATGCTTCAACACATTCTGCAGACATGCTTCGGGCTCAAGGTTTATATCAAAATCGCCGCTGAGCACATCCCACATAATGATATTTATGTCAGGTTTTGCCTTTTTGATAAGCCTGATCTGTGACCTTTTTATCCGCCCGTATGGAGGGCGGAACAAATTGGTATGCAGCAATTCATCAGCTTTAAAGAAATTATCCGCATAAATTTCATCATCTGTTTTCCAACCTTTCAGGTGGTTAAAAGTGTGGTTCCCGATGCTGTGGCCCGCGTTTTTTACCTGTTCAAACATATCGGGATGCTTGCTCACATTATCGCCGATGCAGAAAAAAGTTGCCTTTGCATTATATTGCCTTAAAATATTTAAAACAAACGGTGTAACAATCGGTATAGGGCCGTCGTCAAAAGTGAGATAAATGCATCGGCTTTTACGGTTCTTATTCCATGTTAAGGCAGGATAGAGCTTTTTTAGCAGCCAGGGTGTTTTAACCAGGTACATTTAGACAGCGTAAGATTTTAGATGAGTTAGTTCATAGTTAATGGTTAATAGTTCATAGAACTATGGCCTAAAATTATTAATAATAACCTAATGTATGGCCAGGAATATTGCCATGAACTATTAACAATGATCCATGAACAGTAATAACCTTATGACAAAATTCATATTTAGATTTAAAAAAGGACTTTTAATAGCTTTCAGCTTTGGGCTTTGTGCTTTCAGCTTCATAACCGTCAATGCCCAACAAGTAATTAGTTTACAAAAGGCCATCGACCTTGCACTCGCAAATAACCTTACCATCAAACAATCGCAAATTACAACAGCTATTGCCACAGAGGATTACAAGCAATCAAAATACAACCAGTTGCCTTCGCTAAGTGCTAATCCGCAGGCTTCTTATAATTTTGGTCGCAGCCCTAACTTAACCACCTATTCTTATACCAGCCAATCATTCCTATACATAACCGGACAGGCACAAGCAGGCCTAACCCTTTTCCAGGGCGGACAGTTGCGCAACCAGATACTACAGAATAAGATCGCGCTTGATGTAGATAAAACAAATACTGAAAAAGTTAAGAACGACCTGTTGCTGAATGTGGTTACTGATTACCTGACAATATTAACCGACCAGGATTTGGTAGCGGCTGCCAAACAGCAGATAGATCTGGCTAAGATCACCTTAGACAGGGCACAAAAAAACTATGACCAAGGCAATGCCACACGGGCCGATCTTGCACAGGCGAAATCACAAGTATCTACAGCCGAACTGAACCTGACAACCGCACAAAACCAGGTTGACCTGGCTATCCTGATCCTGAAACAATACATGGAGATGGATCCCAATACGGATATCACTGTTGAAAAGCCGGATATCAGTAAACTATCGGATGTTAAAACTATTTATGATGCCGGTGAGGTAATCAAAACAGCCATCAGTGTAAATCCGGATATTAAACTGGCCGAGTTGCAGCAACAAAGTTATGCTCAAGCCATAAAAGTGGCCAAAGGCAGCTATTATCCTACTATATCACTATTTGGTGGATTGGGTTCAAATTATTCCAGCATATCACAAAATCTAATAGGAACTTCTACCACTGAGGGGCAAATAGGTACAGTAGATGATGCTGCTCAAACGCCGGTAAAAGGTCAATTTCAAACCCCTGTTTACGCAAAAAACTACCCTCTTGGCAGTCAGTTGAGCAACAACCTTAATGAGTCCTTCGGTATTAGTATGCAGATACCCATATTTAACCGCTTCACTGCGCGAACTTCCGTCCGTAAAGCAAAATTAAATTATGAATATGCACAGCTAAGTACACAACTTGCTAAAAACACCTTAAGCAAAACCATTATACAGGCTGTGCTTGATCTGCAGGCAGCGGTAAAAAGCTATCAATCGGCCCTGCAAACTTATGAATCAAATAAAGAGGCGTTGAACGTAACCAAGCAACGTTATGATGCTGGCTTTGTAAATACCCTGGATTACAATACCGCTGTTACTAATTATAACAAAGCGCAAAATGACATGATAAATGCAAAGTACACCATGATATTCAGGAGCAAAGTGATTGATTATTACTTAGGCAACCAGATAGTACTTTAACTTAACAGATATTAGAATTTAGAAATTATAAAAATGGGAAAAACTACCAAATATGTTTTAATAGGCCTTGGGGCATTAGTTGTGATTTATATTGCAGGTAAGGCAGCCGGAATATGGGGCAAACCGCCAAAAACGCAAATCGCTACCGAAAAAGCGGATACACGTGTGGTTAATGAAACCGTGTCTGCAAGCGGCAAGATCAAGGCCCATGTTGAGGTGAAGATCAGTCCCGAAGTATCGGGCGAGGTGGTTGACCTGCCTGTAAAAGAAGGTGACGTGGTTAAAAAGGGGCAATTGCTTTGCCGTATCAGGCCTGACATTCTGCAATCGGATTATGACAGATCGGTAGCTGCCTACAATTCGCAAAAAGCCAGCGTTGGAAACACAACACAGATGCTGAAGCAGGCAGAAGCTACCTATGAAAACCAGGCAGCTATTTATAAGCGCAATAAGGTGCTTTTTGAGAATAAAGTATTGACCGCTGCAGAATATGATGCTGCAAAAGCAAGTTATGAAGGCGCAAAAGCTCAGCTTGAAGCAGCCAAACAGAATGTAGCCGGATCAAACTACGGTCTGGCGCAATCAGCCGCGTCTGTTAAAGAGTCGCAGGCTAACCTGAATAAAACGACCATCTATTCTCCTGTGGACGGAGTAATATCCAAATTAGCCATACAAAAGGGCGAACGTGTATTAGGTACCCAGCAGTTTGCCGGTACCGAGATTATGACCATATCTGATTTGAACCAGTTGGATGTAAATGTGGATGTGAACGAGAACGATATTAACCGTATCACGCTTGGCGACTCTTCGAAGATCCAGGTGGATGCTTTCCAAAGTAAACTATTTACAGGTGTGGTAACCGAAATAGGAAGCGCTGCCAATGTAGTAGGAACAACAGCCGACCAGGTAACCAACTTTACCGTAAAGGTGAGGATCGATGCGAAATCGTATGTGGCATTATTAAACAAAACAGCTTCAAACCCTTCGCCATTCCGCCCGGGATTAACTGCCACGGTTGATATTCAAACCAACCATGCAAAAGCACTTACGGTACCTATTCAGTCTGTAACCACGCGCCAGGACACAAAAGCGCCAACAAGCTCCAACCCTGATAAACCTGACGACAATTCTGATAAGAGCAAAGCAAAGATCATAGCTCCGGCCAAAGAATTTGTGTTTGTTTATAGCGCCGGCAAAGTAAAGCAGGTAGCAGTAACCACAGGTATCCAGGACGATTCTTATATCCAGATATTATCAGGTTTGAAAGGCGGCGAAGAAGTGGTGTCAGCCCCATACACTGCTATCTCAAAGGCATTGAATGATAAGATGGAAGTAGAGAAAGTAGATAAATCAAAGCTGTTTAGCGGAGATCAGGGTAAGTAAATGTGCAGATGAGAAGATGTGCAGATATGCAGATTGAATAGTTTCTAAATTTCAATAAACTGAGGCTTATACTATTGTGTAAGCCTTTTTTATTAAAAGGTTATTTACACATTTGCACATTTGCACATCTATCCGCACATTTGCACATCTGCATATTTGCACATCAACCAAATGCATCAACAAAGTAATAGGATACTAATAGTCGGCGGTGGCAGCTGGGCTACGGCAAATATTAAAATGCTGACGGATAACGCTGTTGAAAAGGAAATTTTTTGGTGGATGCGCAATGAAAAATCCGTTGAGCACATACAGCAATTTGGCCACAACCCAAATTATCTTAGCTCTGTTGAGATCAAGGTACCGGCACAAAACATTTCAACCGATCTCAAATCATTAATCGCAAAAGCTGATATTATTCTACTGAACGTACCGGCCGCTTTTTTAAAGGAAGCGCTTGAAGGTATTACACCCGAAGATTTTACCGGAAAGAAACTCGTGTCAGCTATCAAAGGTATTGTTCCGGATGAGAACCAGATCATCGGCGAATTTTTGAATCAGCGCTACAATATATCTTTTGATGATTTTATGGTAATCAGTGGCCCATGCCATGCCGAGGAAGTAGCTTTGGAGAAATTATCCTACCTCACCATCGCATCCGGCGATACTGAACTGGCCGCCTGCTTTGCGGGCATGCTCAGCACGCGTTACATCAGCACAATAGTTTCTGATGATATTTATGGTACCGAATATGCTGCTGTATTAAAAAACATTTACGCTATAGCCAGTGGCATTTGTCATGGCGTTGGTTATGGTGATAATTTCCAGGCAGTTTTGATATCCAACGCCATACGCGAACTGGAACGGTTTGTGAAAGCTGTTCATCCTATCGACAGGGATATTAAAGAGTCTGCTTATCTCGGAGATTTATTGGTTACCGCTTACTCTCAATTCAGCCGTAACCGCACTTTTGGCAATATGATAGGTAAAGGCTATACCGTTACCTCGGCACAGCTGGAAATGAACATGATTGCCGAAGGCTACTATGCAGTAAATTGCCTGCATCAGGTGAATAAACAATACAAAGTTTTTATGCCGATTTGCAGCGCCGTTTACAGTATTTTGTACGAGAAAAGAAATCCTGCTTTGGAAATGAAACATTTAGCCGGGCAACTCAGTTAATAGCTTAATTAATTTAATAACTTATAAACCAATGAAAAAGGCATTAGGAACCGCACTGTTTGCTGCGGTATTGTTTGTAGCCGGCCAGGCACAGGCACAAGAAAAAAAAGACACATCAAGTTTTACCCACAAGGTTAGCAAAACAGCTACAAAAGTTGGCAATAAAACCTCAGAACTGGCAGTAAAGGGGGCATCCACCGTTGTCGATAAACAGTACAAAGGAAAATGTGGCCCGCATGGTGAAACGGTTTATATTAACAACCATTCGAAGTACTATTATGTTGATAAAAAGGGGCATAAGGTTTACCTTAAAGAATCAGAATTGATGGACAAAAAAATGTAATTTTATATTACAAATCATAGGCGCTCCGATCCCTAACGGAGCGCCTGACTATTCCAATGCTATGATAAAGTATGCTTTTATATTGACGAGCAGAAGCATGAGGTTTTGCCTCATGTGTTGTACACTGTTACTATTGGCTTCAGCTTGTTCCAATCCCCCTAAAGGCAAACTGAAAGGTGACTGGAAACTGAAAACCGGCGAGACAACACTTAAAATCACCGAAAAGAAATTTGCGATGGACAGCGATTTGCAATATGCCGAGGACTACTTCGTAAAAGGTGATACTATTTTTACTTCATTTGAAGGCAATCAGCCTTATAGTAAATTTGTTGTGCAAAAACTGGATGAGCACCAACTAAAATTACTTTCGCCCGACTCTACTGTGATGGAGTTTACCCGGTAAAAGCAAAAGCCCCTCATCTGGCAATGAGAGGCCTTGCAAACTAAACTAAACCTAAAACTTTTATCTTTAAAGATTAGCGATTAGTTAATTAGAGATTAGTTTTAAAATATTTCTAATCTCTGGTCTCTAATCACTAATCAACTGATCTTAAAATCTCCTGCGACGTTCGCCATTTCCTGAACGGTCCTCACGGCGTTTACCCGAGAAATCACGGAAACCACCATTAGCTGGCGCTGCTGCTCT
>Ga0307510_10000713_pt1 | contig 34068 bp, 41 predicted proteins | sample 12_EM_MG_FD_207224 | JGI IMG/M metagenome (GOLD analysis project Ga0307510, IMG submission 207224) | Populus trichocarpa ectomycorrhiza microbial communities from riparian zone in the Pacific Northwest, United States - 12_EM | ecosystem: Host-associated > Plants > Roots > Unclassified | place... | reverse complement strand
CTCAAATACACTACCCAGACATTACACCGTATAATACATGTTTTCTAGGCCCATCCGTCCAGAGAACACTACCGACAGGTGGCGGTAGTAAACCTTAAGGGAATAAGGTCTCCTGAGACCGCCTTTCAATTGATAGCGAGAAGTACCGCACCTAAGCGGTCGGCGGTGTCACACTAATGCAGTGACACTCGAGTGATTACTCATGACGAGTAGTGATCATTCCGTCGGGGGTTTTCAGCCGGAGAGTTTATAACCGAGCGAACGGCAGTGCTAGAACCCGGGATTGAAAAGTAGCTGCACATGTGCTCGTGGCGCGGTGAGGAAGCCGGGGGAGAGATATGCCAGGCATTGTCTCATAAGCGAGTCGGTACTACTTGTATAACGGAGACTGCGGGGAGCAGAGTAGGGATCAGAAGGGCAGCCTCCCCGCCAGCTCGCGTGCGCACACCACTCAAAACTACGATATCTCGCAACTATCAACTAACATCCCCAATCATTCATCCCATCATCCACCCCGCCACGGCACATCCAACTCATCCTAGCTTACCAATCTCACCCTCCCGCCTCGCCCCCACCAGGACAAAATGTTCAATATCAGTAGAAACACTTCTCTTATCCCCGCACGATGCAAGTACAATACGGAAGCCGTGCATATGATACCGCAACTTGCCGTACCTTTCGTCCTGAATTGGCACGTGTGTATCGCAGCTTACCACCGATAGGCGCCTTCCCAAAGGAGGACTTTCCCGAAGCGGTGTGTACAGGGGGTTGTGGGAAAGTCTGTCGAACTCTTGGCGGAGTTTAGTTTTGCTGCAAGAGTTCGACAGACTTTCCGACAACCCCCCCGTACCAGCACTCGGGTACTCGAGTACTGTGAAACCTTTCACAGCACTCTCCCAGATTATCAGACCCCCACCCCACGATAGGATTGGTCTCCGGTAGGTTGACGACTGCGAACACCGGTTAATGAGATCCAACAGATCCAGTGGGTTGATCTTATACCTTATACCGTGTCAGGAAAAACTCTAATCCTTCTAAAGAGCTCTTAATTCGGAATCCGGAGATTGCAGTGCTGGCGGAGATAAGTGGATTACAAGGGTTCCCTCCAAGTAAAGTTGTCGGTACAAGTCTGAAATATACACCCGGAGACCCAGACTTGTCACAAATTCTGCAGGACTGGCAAGGGACCGGATTTCCGAGGCCACCCGATACGGTAAGGAAGCAACCCCCATATTGTGCTGCAGTGAGCTGAGGTAAACTCAGCCTACAGTAGTGGTCGCGATTACGAAATGTTTACCGCTACGGGAGGGATGTTTTCCCCATTTTCTCAACACTCCGGGTTCAGCTCTATTAGCACGAGTACAATTTGACCACCCCACAGTACGATACCGGTAGCGTATTACCGGACGGACCAACGCCCCTAAGCAGCACAACCCTCAGCTATGCTATATCAACGCCATCACGCCCTCCGAATTGGACCCCCGAATCTCGGAGCCGTTATCCAAAACTGATGCGACCAGTGCAGTTCTGGTACTCGAGTACCCTTCTTTAGGTACCGCTGTACGACGTTTCAATTTTATCGCCCCAATGTGATTGGCCAAGACCGGCGCCGCAGGGGTGTCGATCAACGACATATCATACGGCATTTCGCTCGAGTACGGGAACTAACACCCACCTGCACCTGATGCCCGGGTGATGTAAGCTGCAAAGAAAGCATGGTATTGCAGTGTAACCCTAAATTGGATGCAATTGGATACGGTTGGGCTCAATTGGAGATCGGCCTTAGGCCACCAGTTTTTGTTTTGTTTTTTCTTCAAAGGATAGAATGATAGTGGTGGAGGCCGCCAGGTCGATAAGTATAGTCCCGGTATCGTATAATACAGAGCGCTTCTGCGGCAGTGTGAGGGCGGATTGGCGATAAAGAGGCTCAGTGAAGCGAGCAAGCTTTAGTTAGAAGTGCAAAGGGGTGACGGGTGAATTGGCGTATAGGAAACCTCAATACTGGCAAATGAGCCTCAATGGTACAGTACGATATTCAGATTCCAGGTCTAGCTTCTACTTGTATCAACTCAGTTAAACCAAAACACTCCTACTTAAACTATAATATCGCAATTCCTCTTGCCCAATCGAACCAATCCCATCGCCACCGTTATCTGCCGCATCGTAGCTCCGTAGCCCCGGATGGACCACGTACCGGCACCGAGCCCCAACCCGGGAAGGCGCCTTCCCCCCTCATTCACCAATTCAACACTCCATTCATCGATTTACATACTTACCCAAACATGGGGAGATACGCTCATTCAACGAGTAGAATGGCCGGCACGACGCCAATCTCTTTCGGAAAAGAAAAAAAGATGGGAAAAATTGTACCACTATCCCGATTGAAGAGAAAATTCAAGGAAAAAGACATCGGGTGGTGTGCCACTTTGGATATGCAGAATGGAGTAGATATATACCTCCTGCCCCACCCCACACCCCTTTTCCATTTTCTACTTTCCTCTCATTGGGATCGTCCGCCATTCTTCACCTCCATCGTAACGTACGGTATCGTCTCCGCCACGATCGATTGCGCAATTCAACACTTTGAAGAAGGGCGTAGGTAATCACTCAACGTGACCTCACTCACCCACAATGTCTGCTACAGCCACAGTAGAAGACCACAACCCAACCTCACCCCCAAAAGCACACCACCCGGACCCCGCCCTGGACATCCAAAACCAGCACCACCACCCGCACCTCCACCATTCGGCTGCCGCGCACAACCCAGACTCCGAGCCTTCGTACGTGATCGGCACCAACCCGGACGACAAGCACGTTCCCCCGCAATTCTCACACGATGTGGAGAGGCATGCTGCAGCATTGGGAGGAACACCGGAGAAGGGGGACGATGCGGCCGAGGGCGGGAGCATGAGGAGTACTGGCGAGGTGAGTGGAAGGAAGCGGGGAAAGGTGGGAGTATATTATAGGAAATATAAGCCTTTTGTGCACATGTTTATTTTTGCTCTGTTTACGGGGTACGTTACCTTCTCCTCCTAGCCTCCGGTATCATACCAATCCCGGCATTAACGACCCGGACGAACGGGATGGGATAGATGGTGGATAGCATCCCTCATCCTCCACCGCCACGACAAAAACTGGATCATCCCCTTCCTGCTTTGGCTCATGATAACGCTGCGCATAGTAACCCTCTGGGTACCAGCACACCACGTCCTGCGTCCCGCCAAATTCCTCTGGTCCAAGACCGCAACTCCGCTCGTCGCCGCGATCCCCCCAAAATTCCGCACGGCGGCCGCAGCGATACTAGTAATCTCGGTATTCCTACTAGGCTCCTTCATCAGCGAGGAATCGCTAAACAACACCCGCGAAAACCGTGCAGTATCTTTATTCGGCCTAGTGGTATTCATAGCCGTCCTCGCAGCGACCAGCCGAGACCGGCGGAAGATAAAATGGCACACGGTGCTCGTCGGTATGCTGATGCAATTCATAATCGCCCTCTTCGTGCTCCGCACGGGCGCGGGGTTCGACATTTTCACCTTCATATCCGAGCTCGCGCGCTCGCTCCTCGGCTTCGCCGGCGACGGGACGGCATTCCTGACATCCCCGCAGGTAGCGAAGCTACCGTACTTCCTCATCGGCGTTCTCCCGGCCATCATCTTCTTCGTCGCGCTGGTGCAACTCCTCTACTACTGGGGCCTGCTGCAATGGTTCATCGGAAAGTTCGCCGTCTTCTTCTTCTGGAGCATGCAGGTCTCGGGCGCGGAAGCGGTCGTCGCCGCGGCAAGTCCCTTCATCGGACAGGGCGAGAGTGCGATGCTAATTCGCCCGTTCGTGGCGCACCTCACGCAGGCGGAATTGCATCAGGTCATGACCAGTGGGTTCGCCACTATCGCCGGTAGTGTCCTAGTAGCGTACATTGGCATGGGCGTGAATCCCCAGGCGCTAATATCCTCCTGCGTAATGAGTATCCCTGCCTCCCTCGCCGTGTCCAAGCTACGCTACCCAGAGACGGAGGAAAGCCTCACGGCGGGAAAAGTCGTGATCCCAGAAGACGACGAAGTCTCCTCCGTCAACGGCCTCCACGCATTCGCGGGCGGTGCCTGGCTAGGATTGAAAATCGCTGGCATGATCATGGCAACCCTGCTCTGTGTCCTCGCGCTTCTCGGCCTCGCCAACGGACTGCTAACTTGGTGGGGCCGATACCTGAACATCAACGACCCACCCCTAACAGTGGAACTAATCGTGGGCTATATCTGCTACCCAATATCCTTCCTCCTCGGCGTCTCGCGCGAAGGCGATGACATATATAAAGTTTCCCAACTGATTGGGACAAAACTAATCGGTACCTTATAATCCCCCCCCCTTTCCCTACCCCGCTTCTTCTTCTCCCACCCCACCTAACATAATCCCCCCAGCAAACGAATTCGTAGCCTACACCCGCCTCCAATCAGACCCGCAATTCCAAACCCTTTCTGATCGCTCCCGCCTCATAGCCGTGTACGCACTCTGCGGCTTCGCCAATATCGGCTCGCTAGGTGCGGCAGTTGGCATCCTGTCCCAGATCGCCCCGACTCGCTCTGGCGATGTCTCCCGCCTCGCGCTGAGCGCTTTGATCGCTGGCGCGATCTCCACCTTTACTAGTGCTAGTGTTGCTGGCTTGGTGGTTACTAACCAGAGGCAGTTTACTGCGCCTTCTTCCGGGCCGTGATACCGGCATCCCCCCTCCTCTTTCCTTTTTGTTTGTAAACTTACTGCAATGTTTTCGAGAGAAAAAAATTGTTTATTCTCTCAGGCTTGGTTTTCTCTCGTACTGGATTTGTTCGTTGGTGGCGGTGGTGAAATATTGTGCATGGATGGACATGGAGGGAACGCTGTACATGACTTGGGAGACTGAGATGTTAACGCTATTACCCCGGTGCTCACGCTGTTCTGGTTGGTCTGTCTTTCACCCGAGCTAGGGCAGTATTCACTGCCGAGCGAGTGAGGGCGTATGACGACCGGGCACAGGCTTCCCATAGTTGGTGCGTTTAGTACTGCACGATACAACTGCACATGTCCCGTCTCCAGCAAGCAATAGCCGCCCAGCCATCAATCAAATCCTCGGATTTTAGGAACAAAAGAGACGTTAAAACAAACAGAGGCTTTAGAGTAATAGAAATGAATTTCCTCAGGTCAGCTGGACAGCGCATTACGCGCACGGCCCAAGCTCGACAATTTCCTACATTGCCTGATACCTCTCTCATCGCCATCGCCTCGAACAACCACCACACCACTACTACCGTCACCAACCACCACGATCAAACCACTCCACTCCACTCCACTCCACTCTACACCGGCACTAGCGAGCCCACCTCGTCACAAGAGCGCCTTCTGGATGCTCGCTCTCCAAAAACGGGCAATTCGGCCTAGTGCACTTGCCGTCCCTGATTGAGACGCAAGAGTGGCCCCTGTAGCAGCTCTCGTTCCGGCATCCTACGCCAAACTCACATCGGGTAGCGCCGACCCTGCTCTGCATCGCCTCTATCTCCAACTGGGTTAGATTATACTTGTGCGAGAAATGGCATGGCTCTTTCCAGCACAGTCCGAGGATGTAATGGTCGTTGCAAGGTGGCGGTTGTAAAGTTTTAATTCTGGCCATCGCTGTCTTCTGCTGCGGAGTTACGATGCTCCTGTTCCCGGACCCTATCTGAACCATGCCTGTTGCCCTCGCCGTAGCTCCTGGGGCCGGTGTCACAGCTGCTGTGGCGTAAGTTACCGGGTACGGGGCCGGCGGTTCTACAGGCCTAGACGGACCCGGTAGCCCTGGGGGCGGACGGAGAACTTCCAATTTCCGGGAATCGAAGATGCGAGAAAACTTGAGTTTAGTGAACGGTAGAGAATGAAATTCGCTGGCGAACGGGGGGCCCTCCAATAAGCAAACCTTACTCTCGTAAGTTGTAGCCGCTATGCTGTGTAGGATTCGAACGTATCCATTATCGTGCGAGGCTCCAAGAACAACCTTCTGGCAGTTGTAATTCTGTAAATGCCAGCTCAATTCCGCTAATCATATTAGCTTGGTTCAGCCGAGATTTGGGTTCGGTGTATATGAAACCTCTAATACGGCTGTCCACCATCTCTTTTCCATCCCCGACATCTATGAAATACAGGTGTTCTTTGGCCTGGATAAATCCCGTTGCGAAATCTTTAAAATTCTTGGCCTCTTTAACTCGACCTGAAATCTGGAGTATGCTTCCAAGCCTGTACATATTGACGAAAATCATGACATGGACCTCCGCTGTATTTCCTGCTTCAGATGTTTCAATTAAAGCTTGAATAAGCAGCTTCCCAGCCTCTGACCCGCCAGATTTTCCTTTAGCTAGTAACTCTTCTGTGAACTATCAATTATAAAGTCAGCTAGCGCTCCTCAGGGCTGGGGGCGGCAAGCATACAATCATTCCATCACCGTCAACCAGGGCGATAATGTACCCGTTTTTATTCTGCCCTATTAGCTGGATTTCAGACAGGTAGGATTGTAGCATACCAATCGGCCTTCGGCTTCTTTAAACTTTGACTGTAAGAGCTCTCTGTCTCGGCAGGAAACCACCATGCTATTGTAGACTATTTTCATCTCTGCAAGACTGTCGCTGAGGCTTTTGTTCTCCTCTAATAGTTCCTAAGGGATAGCGTTAGGGATGATTAAAACCGAGTGAACCAAGAAGACATACTTCTATGAACCCGATTGAGTCCTTGTTTGCTTCTTTCAAAAATTCAAGTCGCTTTGCCGCAGCTTCAGAGTCCATCTCGCTTCACTTTTTGAATTCTGCTAAAGGGTTGTATAGGAGCAGGGGGGCATGGATAAATGGAAGGGGAAAAAAAGGGCGGACTTAAATGTTTTCGAACTTTAATTTTTGCGCTACCGAAAAACAGAAGGAAAGGTCAAACGATGTGGGGGAAAAATGGCGGTCGCCAAAGCCACTGCGACAGCTCACTTGCACTTTGCAAAGCTGCCTAAATGTTTCGTCGCTTTCGTCTTGTGATATCGTATTTTTTTCCTCAACCGTGGACTGTGGCGACTCGTGAGTGAAACAAGGCTTGCATTTTGTTGGTGCTTTCGTGCAACCTACCGGTCGGGAGGGAGTGTATCGATCTGATTTTCTCAGAGTCGCCCACTTGTCTGATACCGGGAGTGGTACGGTATCACAAAAAACCCTCCCTTCTTGTCTCACAATCAAGGGGATTAGTCAGGAAAATAGCTTCGGCACTTGCACTGTACTCGAGCACACAATCTTCCACCCAGCAGACTCCTCCTTCCGAGGATTGCAGAAGGATACGGCACCCCCGCCCTCCCCAACGTTCCCGAACGGATCACCCAGACTTGCCCAGAATTCGACAATCCGCAGGTGACCCCCATTCAACCGCAAACGTTGCAATCTGCAATGCCAATCCAGCAAACCCAAATCCCAAAACCTAGCCCCACCAGTAGAGTTGCGTATACTTGTAGCATATATCATACCGCCAGAACATCGTATATGTTTCAGATACTCTTAAAAGCTTCAAGGGAAAAAACAAGGTATATGTTTCAGACTTTACCCGCTAACATGAATTCCCCAACCGGCTTACCGGTATTTCGTCTAGGTGATTGTGTATCTCTTGATTCGTCCTTTTTCTTCCTCCTCTTTTATGTGGAACACGGTATCTGGCAACTAGTGTGGATCGAGCTGAGACGCAAAATGCAACTACCCCTCAAGGCCAGCCCTCCAGCCGATAGACCCTGATACAGTGATGTCAGATACCGGTAGGCGGCCATCGAGCTATCAATTGAGAGAAGTTCATTCACCCCGTGCCTGCGAAAATCAAGGGGAAAGGAGCCCTGTGATGGGGCTGCATATGCCTGTTAGAGGGGCTGATCTTATCAGGAAGGATGCGCAGTGGGTCTAGAGGCACAAAGCACTGGACTTGAGAGTAGCCGTTGAGTGGTGGCAGCCCTGGTGATGGTGGTGGTGGTGGTGGTGGTGATGGTGATGGTGATGGGTGGTGATGATGGTGATGGGTGGTGATGATGGTGATGATGTCCCGGGAGGGGGTGGAGTTGTCAGTCTACGCATTACCTGTTTAGCTCTCATGGCATATCAGGCGTAAGAACAGCCGAGGCCACGTAGTTTGTTGCGGAAGTCGACGCGAAGGTTTGTATGTTTGTGTGTTTTAAACTCGCCATCAAAGCATTAGGCAAGGATACTTGGGCAGCAGCCGTTGGCAGCGAAAACCCCCCCACATTCACGTTCCATAAGGTGAGAGTGCTTTCGCGATCGGGAGGATAAAGTTAGTTCAGCTTCTGCGATACTCCATCAGAATATCCTACAGCTCCTCCTCTGCATAGCTTGAGGAAGCTTGCGATATGAATAGCATGACCAATCAAGAGCATCGACACAATCGCAGCACCACGTGTGACTTGTAGAATAAAACAAAAGATGCACTCTCTGTCCCGTGCTACGTGCTTACAAACCCTAAAGGCACACAAGTGCCCTTGCCAACTCTTTGCCCGGTTGCGCTTTCCATTCCCCGAACCACGGTACCTCAGGAGACAACGAAGGGGCTGCTGTAAAATCTCTTAGAAATCGACTATCTCCTGTGATCCCCGGATTCGCAGGCAAGAGCCTCTCAGAAGGCTTGGCGCTCCCCTGACACAGTGCGAGGGCAGCCCTCAGGACATGTATCTCATTGCCGGCAATCGGTATTCGCGATTCTGTTACAGTAACTCGTTAAACTAAACCTACCCTAGGCTGACGGGCTGGTTTCCGCTGGCATAATCCAAACCCACGCTGGTTACACTTGTACCACTGGCTATCCGACACTAGATTCCAAGAGATCCTACGACATGGCAAAGGATGAAAAGAGGAAGGAAAGGAGAAGGAAAGAAAAAAAGAAAACTAACATTAATCGACTCTACGGCACTCGTACAGTGCCGGTGCACGACGAGTGTGATGCCGGTGCCGGTTATCAGACACCCTACCGGCAGTCCCGGTACTGCACGCCCCAAAGTAGTATATGTTGCCGCTGGCCATCCGATTGTCCAAGGCCGATGACCAATATCTCTGCGGAGAAATGGACGACGAATGCCGGCATAAGATGCTACCCTCATTTCTGAAGGCATCACAAAATCCCCGCACATCGGCTTTCACCTACAGGGAAAACTTGAAAACTTTTGAAGATGCGTTTTCCAACACCACCTTCCCTTTTCCCCAACTTCCCCATACAGGCATCCTGCTTTCCCACCCCACAGTTTATCACGCCTGCCAAGGGGAAAAAAAAGAAAGAAAAAGTGGCCCCCGAACACATGCACTACGGATTGCCAAGACCATCCGTCCACCTGAACAAAAAACGGAGACCAAGACCACCTGCTAACTAAATTTAATACCACTTGGATAAATTCAGAATATGGAGAGGCTTGCTATGTGCCTGAGACCCCGATCGATAAAAACTTTCACAGAACGGGCAGTAGAATCCGATGGTTTAGTAGGTCTATGAAGTCTGCTCGTATATGCTGTTGTGCACAGTTAGTTCTGGCAACTTACAATACTGCATTGCTGGTACGTACGGTAGAAGCACAGAAGCTGAACCTCCAATCCGAATATCCCGATCTATCATATGTGCTCACTCGCTGAATTAAGCTAGCCTTTCGCATTTTTTACGGAAAAAAAAGTGCTTCTTTCTGAAACTCCGTAGTTTGGCTTGATGCCTTTTCCTCAGTTGGCCTCCAGGTGTTGGGGGGATGTGAGAGGTGTTCTTGTGAGGTGCGGTATTGGGATGCTCGACCCCTGTTCCAAATTGATAAGGTTATTTCACCCACCATAGGGTTAACCAACCAACAGCCCCCATTCGTCCAAGGCATTAAACAACTCAGGCACCGAATCTTGCTCCACGGTGGGTGTATGATATAATAATTAACTTGATTGATACCCTGCGATGATCTTGTGATCACAGGTACTCTATCGAAAGTCTTCAAAAACCTCCCCCCGCTTGCGTCAAGCAAACACCATTCGGTCCACGTCAAAATATCAGCCAGTATCGCACTCCTAGGTCAAATTCGACCATCGACGCTAAAGACCCGGCCCGATTTGTAAGCTTCCCAATGCACAAGGCTGGGAGTGATCCTCTGCGCCTGCGGACCTCAGTGTACTCGAGTATAGTGATGAACAAGGCTGTAGCTGTAGGCGTATTACCAGTAGCGCAAGTTCTTCTTGTGCTTCTGGAAATGGCCCCTCAATCCTATGATGGCAGATGGACGCACGGGTTGATTTTAAATTCGGGAGTATCTTAGTATTTGTCAAAGCTAGTCGACGCGTGTCCCCTCTCACTATAGCTCACTCGAATCCTGCGATTCCTCGATCTTAGGGATCATCGAATCGGGTGCAAAAAGCCCAGAACGACGACACGTCAGGGTATTGTAGGCATACGAACGACTGTTGTATAAAGGCTTGCTGAAGCTCATGCATGTATTGCGTGTCGGGATGAAGAGGGGGCTCAAGGAAGGTTCAGTTTGTTGAAATGAATTCAGCAAAGTCAACATTGATGACGAGGGCGCAAGTGTTTACCTGTGCATCACTTTGCAGGACTTAGAGCAGCGATGAATATGAAGGAGTATATTCATACAGTGAGTTATACTGCTACAGCATTTTTTTCCTGTGCGGAAACAGTTGCCAAAACTATCTCACCCGGTGAGCAAGATCTCGTGTGATGCTGGTAAAAGCGGCGAGGGGGTGTGCTCTCTGGAGTGAAACCTGCTCTCTCTCTTTCTCTCGATTCTTTCGTCAGACCCCTTCTGATTCGCAGAAACTACCCATCGTATCTCTCGTCCGTCTCTGCTCAAACACACAACACCCTGACTCCTCTCCGGGGCTTTCACTTTTTCCACTCGCGCTTGATGAATTGATCATTCACCACGGGGAACTGAACTTGAGAACCTGGGAAAATCAAGATTGCCGAGACCACGATGTCATGCCCTTATGTCAGGTCCTAGAGTTGTGCTACGTTTCTTTAACTCTTATATTTGCCAAGTTGGAAGGAAACGAGGTGGATGTGGAAGAGGAGGGTGGGAATTCAAAGCCTGGGAGCATTGTCCTGCTGGGGTGAATGCGTTAAACTAATGCAACTTCGGGTGAGGTATTTCCGCCAGAGGGAGGAAGGACGAGGGGGCAATAAACGACAAGATCTTCACAGACTCAAAACAAGCAACCACGGAGAGAGCATCACACTAAGAGAAGGCCACGCAAGATGGGGTTTAAGGGCAGGTCAGAGATTGCACATGTAACGATAAGTGCACGACTGGAAAAAAAAACGCTGCCGGCTTTCAAGCCGGGTTTACTTTGGGGAAACCTTGGGCCAGTATACGAGTCATTGTTTATGATTGTCAGCATCTACATCAAACAAAGCAGGGGAAACAAGGCACGACCGAGGGAGCTCCTCGCCTTAGAGATTCATTTGCGAAAGTTACAGAAAAATAAGGAGCTACACGCTGTCATTAATGTTATCACTTCCATATATATTTTTAGCTTATTGACACTCCCGTATTCACTCATGTACGGTGCAGTAACCCGCAATTTCTGATTATCAGCGCATCAACCCAGGGTTGGCAACAGAATTGCAACCATCGGTTAATCGGAAGAAAAAAGGTCTACAGGGCTCAGACCATACCGTGTCAGGCAACCGCTATTCCTTCTCAGGAGGACCTGTCTCCGAATAAGGAGAAAGGAGGCTGGACGGGGATAGCGTGCTACACAGGTAAATACGGGACACCCGTATCATTACCAATAATTCTATTATACCTTCTCAAACCACCCGTCTCCAGTAATGTTTGCTCCGGCCGAGTTTGCTCCTTACTTTCTCAATTACTCCCAGCGAATGAAAGACCGTCTTATACGTGCGCAAATATCAAAGGAAAAATCATTTTTTCATTATCTTAAATCCCACTAATTTGTTAAACCCCTTTCGAGTGCCTTCCATAGACCGAGCTGCCTCACCGTGCAACAGGCCTTCCAAGTACCCCTCCTCACTATCTCCGCACTCTACTAACACTTTGATTGCTCTACCCATCTCAGGTAGTCCTGTATAACACCGCAAGCCGGCCCCTCGCTCTACCTCTTCCCCGGCTGGCTCTCCTAGGCTCTAGCCATCTAGCCGGCCTCCGCCCTGCTCACAAGCGAAGCCTTTGCGACACTTGTATGTCCATTCCGCACAGCAAGCCCCTAAGCTGTGGATCCAAAGCCACCTTTCAAGCTTCCACTGATTCCCCGTTTTCCAATAGCATCTGCATAATCCCCAACTCCCCAGGCCCAGCAGGAACATTCAAAGCCATCTGCTCCCCGAAAGCAGGATCCGGGTCGGCCCTTTCGTCATCCAATAGCGTTCGCACGATGCCCAAGTAGCCAATTTGTACAGTAGTGTTAAGTGGTGTTCGATGGTGGATGTTTGCGAAGCTATAGTGTGCTTGGGTAGTGGGTATCCTTGAAGCTAGGGTTTACTTGGGGTTGCGGAGGAGGCAGGCTACAACCTGCCAGCGGTCGAAGTTGACAGTAGCGTGCGGAGGAGGTCCGTGACGAAGTTGTGTGGCTTGATCACTGACGAGAATTGTTTCCTGTTATGCCGCTTCATACTATCGGTAGTGAGTAGATGCCCTAGGAAGGGGCTTGTTCGAGCATTGAAATCCATGCTACAGGCTAGCAATGCTTTGGCGGAGTTAAAAGCAAGGGTAGAGGGGCTCAGTGGATACGGGGCTAAGAATACCATTATCTAGCAGATTCTTGCCCGCCGGTATATCACTACGACATGCAGCAGAATAAAGAGCCTTTTAACTCAGACGTTGAAGGTTCTCTCTACCGAGCAGAGCTTTTGCGTAAGCATTTCCTTTAGAAGGGGGGCGGCGGTTGTTTTGGAGGAGAGAACTCAGGCCTTCAGAGAATCTGTAGGCGACGACTTGTAGGATAATCTCGTTTAGGGTCAGTATAGGAAGGATGCAGAGGTTGCAGAGGTGTAGAATGCGATGCTGGGTTAGGGTTGGCTTTAGAACAACGGCAGTGTGGGGCGAGCTCGTTCATCCAAGACAATCATGTATCATAATATTATTATTATTATCATAATTCTTGGGGGCGTACGAAATATGCATCACGGCAGATTTTGATAAAGAGTACGGTACCGGTACCATTGCCTTTTGCCTTCCTAGCATCACCCCTACCAAACCAACTCTTTCCCCCGGTCTGTCGCCGTTTCGCAATAGCTTAGTTACCCTACCCCTCCGGAAAAACTCCGATAAACGGCGGACCTTGCTCAATCACAGTGCACTGCCCCTAAAACCGTCCAAGGTCAATACTATACTATGCCCACAATGTCGATCAACCACCTCCCAAACGAATTGATATTTCTAATATCCGAGAGCCTCCCTACCCCCGCCCTTAATGCCCTCCTCCGAACCAGCAATAGGTTTGTCTTAGTTCTCACGCCGTCCCTCCACAAACGCGCATTGATCAGTGACGGCACATGCTCAGCCCTGTACTGGGCCGTAGCCAGGCGCCACCTTCCGATGGTGCGAATAATCTTGAACACCGGTACACCCATCAGCCAACTTCAATCCGTATCCGAGCCAGTGCTTCAATCCGCCATCCGCACGGAAGATCTCACGATCCTACGACTCCTCCTCGAGGCGGGGGCTGATACCGAAACCGTACCTGGACTGGCTAGAAAACGGAGGAAAGGGAAAGGCACAGCATTGGTACGCTGCGGCGTGCTCGGCTTGGTAGATGCCGCACGACTCCTACTCGCTGCTGGGGCACGGGAGCGAGAACTTGCGCTCCAGTGTGCCGCAAAGTGGGGCCACATCGAGATGGTAAAGCTCTTTCTTGACCACGATGTCACGATAAACCCATCCCCTATGTGCATCTCAGCAAAATCCGGAGACGAGAAATTACTAAACTACCTAATACAAGGAGCTAGCAAGGACCAACTAAGCCTTGCGATGCTGGACGCCATATACTCCGGCCATACCAACTTGGTGAGAATCCTCTTAGACTCCGGCGCAGATCCAAACCACAAACTCCCCAGAGGTTCATTTCAAGACACACCCCTAATACGACTATTCAGGCGCCTCTACTACGACTCAAGCGGACACATGGAATCCCACGTCGATATCGTAGAACTGCTGATCTCCCGTGGCGCAGACGTCACTTTCTCATCGCACACAACAGCGTTTCACTGGGCATGCCTGGGCGGGCCAAGACTCATAAGAGGCATTAACCGGCCAGACGGAATAATCCCCGAATCAGCGTACAAACTCCTAGACCTATTCCTATCCGCAGGTATGGACATAAACAGCCCAGGCCCACACGGAAATACCCCAGTACACCTCGCCGTGCGCCACCTCGCACGCCGTCAAACACCCATAGATTACCTAGAGTACTTCGTCTCTCGAGGCGCGGACGTTAACACCGTTAATCAAGAGGGTGGAGCACCGCTGCACAAAGTCGCCGGCTCTCGCAAGGACGTGTTCGTGCGGTTGATAGAGTTAGGCGCGGACTTGAGTATCAGCGATCCATCAGGGGACGCACCCATGATGGACGTTGCACGTTGGGGGATGTTTTGGCCGGACGTCCTCGAGTGGTATTTACGGAGGAGGAGAGATGGGCTGGGATTTAACGGGGTTAGTGAGACGGCGCTTTTGAATGCTTCGAGGAATGCGGGTTTGAGGGGGCAGGTTGAGGTTTCGAAGATTTTGTTGGCCGGGGTTAACCCTGGGTGATGGTGAGAGTCGAATAACAGAGTGCGATGGGTAGATGCTATGGAAGTGGTGATAATCTGGTTTTAACGCCCCGCGGTGCCAGGCACTTGGAATCAACCAAAAACCAACACAACAACCCCCGATGATTTCCAACCATAAACAGGCCTTTAAGAGTATATGGTTTGATAGCAGTACTCTCTAGCTCTATGTTTTCCGATTTTCAATAAGAGCAATGTCCATAGAGATAGTAAAATTCCAAAATACCCATGCGCGGTCATTTTCAAGGTTATTTTAGCCAACCTATCAATTTTGTACGTATTACGTAATCAAATTTCATTTTCTCTAATAATATTATTACAATGTCATGTATCACTATTGACTTCAAATGCCAGGCACCATGCCTTGTCTAGAAAGAAAAGGTAAATGCACGATGCATAAGGCAAACTGGAAAACAGAACCACCATTCCCCAAAGCCTCTGATATCCAAATCCGGTACCCTTAATCAGTGATAACCCCGCACCCAGAGCACCAACCAAAGAACAGCAGTAATACGAGCCCTCAATTACCAGCCGGCCCCCCATTGCATTGGGGACCCGCTGCATCGCGCCGATGACTAGAACCATAGTTAGCCCAAGCCAAGAGCGGTAATTCCCACTACAAGAACGAAGTTTCATAGCACAAAGTAGGGGCAGGAAACTCGGACCCCCGCGTCCAAATAGCCCGTAATTGAATCCACCGTTATCGCCCCCCACCTATAATACACCCTCTAGTACGGAAGCGGCATTATGCTGTAATACTGTGTACCGGAGGAACTCTAATTCCCACGTGCTGATAAACCCACCGCCCCACCGAAGTGTGAGTGACACGACATGATAAAGCTCACATCCCCGTCACACCATCGCCGTATGCTCACAAGAGCTTATCATAAATACCATAGGTGGGGTTACCGCCCGGAAGTAATCCCGGAGTAATCGCCACCGGAGCGATAGTGCGCCTGTAAGTTAGACAGTAGGGAATAGATTCCCACATATAATTCCAAGACGCCCGCCCAGCCTGTGCGAGACGAGGAATTGAAGTGTGAAATTAGAGTGACCGGGTAGAGCTTAGCAGAGTATTTTGTGTGCACATGGTGAGTTATGATAGTGCCAGCTTCCTGTTCGTTGTCGCAGTTTGCAATTCCCGGCACACCAGTGCTCTTTTAAATCTCGTATGTAGGGTCTAGTCCTTGGGCGCGGTTATTCCAGGGGACAAATACCGGCTGCGTAGGATGTAGCATTGGTTCCTTCCTTCCCTCATACCTCCCTTCCCCCCTATATTAGCACACGCGAGTGGGAGAAAGTTACCTTTATAAATGAACCGGCGGGACGCGATAAATCACATTCCTAGTGAATAAATCACATTACGAGGTATATAGCACCTCTGTGAACAGCTCACTGCCACACCTGGGTACCAGGACCATCAATTAAATTCAGCAGACTAGTTCTTTGCCAGGTAAGAGGTAAGCAGCCACTCCACAACACCATTATGATACCATGCGGACAGCCTTGCCCAAGAGGCAATCTCATAATATCACAACACCAGTTGGAGTCTGCCGAAACAGACAATTGTCATGGTCCGTTGACGAAATTAACCCGCACCAACGAACAGGAAAAACTTCGGCCATAATGACCGCGCTCTCCTGCAAACCCCACTAAATACATAGAACATGTACTAGAAATTGGTATTTGATCAAGAGAAATATCTTTGGGAGGTGTTGAAAGTGCCGGGTGATGAGGAGGATTGAGTGCTATTGATCGTTAGTGCAGGGCTAATTTGTCAACGGACAATCAGAATTGACGGGCAAAGGGTAGATGTGAGAGTGGTCGGAAGTAGGCAGCCCACTGCGGTTGACTGTAGAAGTTTACAGAATTACCCGAGTGATGACATGTGTTCTGGAGTTAGAATTATTTACGGAGGTGATTCTATGGTCATGTCTTTCCTTTGTGATCACGGGGGTAAGGAGAGGAACGGGGACACGCATGGAGGAGAACAGGCGAGTGTGGGAATGATCAGGTTGATTTGATGACGTTTCACGTATACTAGTGTTTTGACTAGCAAGGCAAGTTTGATGGGCTGCGACCAAGAGAACAATTTTTATGATTACACCTTCTCCATAGAGAAGCCCTACTCTAGTCTGCCAATTCTGCCGCTGTCCTAGTTCTTAGCCAATCTCCGACATAACGGAGCTTTCTCCTCCTCCGCCCCACCAGTAATAGTCTAGTAGTTCCAAGAAATCATCAGCAGCTTAGATAACACGCTATTCAATAAACCATTGTAGCCTTAGTGCATTCCGAATTTCGGACCTTGTGGGAATTGAATGGGGCACTTCAGGGGTAGATAGTTGTAAGGAACCAATCGGTAATTGATAGAGGAAAGAGATGCTCTCGCTACGTTCACGACGAAACATTCTTCAACTTTGGTACGATGCCATTGTTAAGACCGATAGTCTCCATAAGCTGAGGGAGGTAATTTCTGGTAATCGTATGCAGGTGTTAATTCGTTAAGACCACCAAACGGGACCACTGACACGACTTAGACTAAGATAGAAATGGAAAATGAAAACTATTTCGTAACACACAGTAGATATCGAGAATCTGATTAAGGAATAAACAAAGCGTGAGAAACTACCGCTAGCCACGGTTGAAGAGGAAGATTACTCGGAAAAAGCGCTGGAACGAAGGAAAATATATGTGGAAACCTCTCGACCAAATGCAGAAGACATTCTCTCCCCTGCTCCAGCGACCTCAACTCTTAAGAAACGTAAGTCAGTTCATTCCTCCCAAGTAACTTTCCAGATCCTTAGACTTCAATATTGGAAAATCATTACCCACCGAGCTATTTGTGGTCAGCATTGGTAGGCCTCTAGGTAACTGTTCCCCAGAACTTTTTCTCAAGGTGAGTTTTTTGGCAATTTGTTCCTCAATGCCTGAAGGGTATACGGATTAAATGAGTGACTCCATATGTCCAACCCACAATATAGTTAACTACCCGGCAGAGCAATCTCTTCTTTTTTCTCCTCGAGCAATATGGACTATTTTTTGGACTCTAAATGCCGTGCACACAACGCAAGCTCTCCCGGACAATAACCAGGAAAAATAGAATTGCGGGGACTGAAATAAGGATCCGGACAGACAAGGTGACAACATCTCTGCTTTGAAGGACGAATTTTGCGGCAGCAGCTTCCACCGGCCCTCCCGGTCCTGCGGCGAGGTTTTCCACGCCCTCCTTATTGTATGTGGTTGTGTCGCGTAGGACATTCCGACTGCTAACCCAACTAGCCAACACCAAACGCTCGAGGTCCTTGACAATAGTTGATGCGCCCGCATCCAGAATATAAACAGGGGCCCGAGCAAAGAAAGCTGATTTGAGTGCAGATGGCCCAGCGGCTTTACCCACGCTGAGTACCCGTGGGATGCCAAACTCGAAAGGGAAAACCTTCTTGACCCAGAACTTGTGCAGCTTTAGACCAGGCAACATATCTAACTTGGAGCCATCCACATCTTTGCCATTAAGATGCCACGTTTTAGCTTCCCAGCAACTGAGAACTGGTCGCTTCCGGCGCACCTGATATGGCACGAGCTCGGGGTACTCAGACTTGCCGGTGGCATACCATGGGTCTTCACTTGAGGTGTAGCTATAGCAGCCGCCAGTGTTGACGATCATGGCGTATGAAGAGTTGGATCCCGTAGATGTGTTCGTGTCGATCCAAAAATCCACCATTGGAGGAAGATCTACCTCTGGTTGGTATTTGACCTCCAATGTGACGTTTCCACCAAAGAGCCTGTAGGTGTCCCCTTTGTCGGTAGAGTTTAAGAGCCACGTATCATCTGTGTGGCATGAACCTTTGACCATGAGCCTCAGCTTGGGATCACTCTGCAGCCCCATATCCACCCCAGTAACATTATAGTCGTAGCTCAGGCGCACCGAACCGCCAACAATCCCGCTACTGATATGTACTCGGTCTCGGACCGCGACTTCGGAAATTTCGATAGCTCCGAGTGCGCGAAGTGCTGAAGGTGCTTGCAATAAATTTAATTTCGCCATTCTAGCGCCGTTATCATCTAATCGAACGTAGCTTGCGATGTCGGGGTAGAAGATAACATCTTTAGCAGGAGGGGCGACGTTACCCATCGAGAGTTGTCCCGGTACCAAAATACCCGCCGTGATATTTCCAACAGAAAAAGCGGAGGCAATAAATAGAGTCAGGAGGCCCCACAACCGATCTCCTGTCGTTTTCTTCTCTCTAGATATAGCTTTCACGCAGTAAGATGTCGTCAACAGCGTCGCCTTCATCGATTCGCCGGAGGTCCTGAGGATATCTAGAGCAGTCTGATTGTCCTTGTCATCGTTCGGGGGCCAGAATACAGTTATAATCGCTAGGATCAAGTTCCATCCAACCATAAATATCAGGATCACCAGGATTGTGTACGCAGAGGTGATATAATCAGCAGTTTTTTTAGTAACGGCGACAGCTGGGATCCCGCCTGACTCTGTCGGCATCAGGAAAAACTTCGTGATGCCTGTGACATAGGTATTGTTCGCGGGGTTGGTATAAATGTCCATAATGAGAGGGTGTTGTGTTGCTGCAAGAAGATCTTTCCTATTCTCATTAGCTTAGCGAGTACTTCCTTCAAGGGGGTATTCCAATACATACCAGTTTCTGCGGAGGATCGTGGACTAAATTTGTAGAGAAGTCAATCCTCGACCACTAGTGGATAATACTCTTCGATCTAGAGAATTACTAAGGCTGATCTCCTCGCTCTGACAGAGGGGCAGAAGGAGAGAATATATCCCAGCATTCCCAGCGAAGACTGCCAAAGAAATTTGCCATATGGCAAAACCATTAGGAGGTATTGCTACAATGGTCGTCACTTGAATTGTCCTTGTTGCCAGAGCAACGACACTAACCATACCAAATTTGTATAAGTGCTAAGTGGCTCAACTGTGCTCAGTTCTCAAATAGAACGGGTGGGGCAGGGGGGGTGCCGGGGGGTGGGCCAGGCTGTGATCCGGTTGTTGACGAGCAGTGGTTGGTAAAGTTGACTTCTCTTAGCAAAACGATGAAGAAAAGGCTACTGTCGCCACACCGAACTTTGCCTAGATTTAAGCACGGTTCTAGAGACGACTCGTAGCAAAAGCCTTCCTAATGGCAATGAAGACACTTTTAACGATAGTATTATTGTCAAAGCTAATAAATCTACTGACAATGAACGTGCTGCGCTTGTTATCTTGCTTAAGGCCCAAAGTAATTGGCCATATCCACTTGAATGGAGAGAGGATACACCACACAAGGGAGGCGAATAGAGGATGTAGCTGGTTGTATTTACTTTCTGCGCTAATTTTCTGGACGACATATGGCTTACTTACTGGTATCGAAGGGGGGCAGGGGATATTGCGATTACCTTGTGGTGGTTCTAATGATCTGTGAGGGAAGCCAACTCTTGTCGCGACTCCCCTCCCCCGTCCTGCTGAGCTTTAGATTGTGGTATACAATGAACCCAACCGTCCAGTCTGTCCGTCTTCAGCTACAGACGGGACGGACGGCACTACCTGAGGGGACCCCCTGGATGGACTGCCGGGGACCGCAGGTGCCTTAGGCTGCGCAACGTATCAAGCCACCACAGGCGACCACAGACGGCTCCCACACAGTGGCTGTCAAATCTCCGAGGGGCCAAACTCCAAACATCGCTTGCCGTTGAGCGATTGTTGTGGGATTCTAAATTATATCAAAAATTGTGGTTAAAATATGGGGCTAACTCGCGAAATCGAATCATCCGGACTCAAGGAGCTCCCACCACTGGCCGATGCATGAGGTGGTGCCTTAGACATGAAAATTAAGTATAAAAGGCAAGAAATATGTTAGTTCTGTTATGATAGCTCTACGATATGTTGAGATATGGGTACCCACTTACGTCATGTCTTTGGGTTAGTCCAGGGCCTGTCTACGTTCACGATCAGGTGCATGTTTTGGGAGACAGGATCATGGTATATCACTCGTCGTCAAAAATCCTTATTATCAGGCTACCATTATTCCTTCTTCCAGTCACATCTAGTACCCGAACACGGCAAGGTAAATGAGAGTTTCTCGTACTGACTTTTAGCATCTGCCATAGTTTAGCCCACGATACCAACCTCTCCCCCCCACATCGCCGCACCAGAACGGACCGGGACCTAACTTCTGAAAGCCCAAATATCCTACATGGACCCTTCATCTACTAATACCACCTCCTCAGAAAACTCACCGTACCCCAGGGGATTCCCAGAACCTGGACTGCTACCAGAGCCACTACCCAATACGGTCTCTCGTTAGAAAACCAGCATATAAATAGGATTGGCAGTCTTAATTCCGCAGGGTTCTGTTACTGCGGGAGTTATCATTCGTAGGATACACGTCTCGCCGGTGCGGCTGGGGTTCGCGTTTGCATTGCACTCGTGCTGGCGGTAACTTGGGCTTGCTTGAGTGGGTGTGTGGTTTCGGACAGAGTGAGATGGGGGCGGGTGGGGGTTTGTGGGATTTTGGATATCATGTTACTGTGTAGTAACTAATAGCTAATGCGCGGTAGTAGCAAGTGGCTCAGGCATTATTTGCTAGTCAAGTGATGAGGAATCATTCCCTCGTGCTTCTAAATTTAGGTCACCAGGGCGTCGTTGGCGACTTAGACTACATGAAGAATTAACCTGACAAACAAAATGGAAAGCTAAAATGCAGCGGAGGGGCGGGGAAAAATGATGGTAGAGAAACGGGAGGGAAAGGAGGATATTTCAGAAATTTAATAATAAATGAACAAAGTTTTCATGTCCCACGCTCGCTCGATGAAAAAAGAAAAGAAAAGAAAAGGACTAAGATTACAAAAACCCCCAACCCAAACAGCGATTACACTACTCACTCCCCCAGCAACCAAGCATCAGCCACAATCTTCGCAATGCCAAGCCTAACGACGCGGATGATGTCGGCGACTTTCCACCCTTCCGCCCCCCCCCTCCAGTCCCACGCTCGCTGGGTTGTTCCTGCTGCGGCATCAGCACTAACCAGTCCTGAATCAATCCCGTCGCGAACGCTCTCCCAGCTACTAATCATACTCCCGGCGATATACCCGCTCTCCATCATCCCGTTCACTTCGCCGGCGTTCCCACCACCGCTGGTACCATCACCCCGAGAATCTTTGTGCGCGAGTACCCGCTGCAGAAATTCCTCCGCCCGCCGCCACACGTCGCCGCGGACGCACTCAAAGTCCGTAATCACCTTGAGCACGTCCATGGCCTCACGCATGCCCAAGTAGCGCTTCCTAGGGTTGATGTATGGCATTAGCTCGCCAAGGAGAACAGCTATCATCCATTCCTCCACAGCGGAGTCCCAGTCCGCGTCGTAGACACCGCCGTCGAGCTTTTCGCCGGCGGATTTTAGGACAGCTACTAGTGCCTTGACGGCACGGGGATGGTCGCCCGAGTCACGGGATTCGTAAAAATTCCGGAGGGTGGCATAGCCGGAGAGCTCGAAGCGGAGGATTGGTGAGGTGATTGAGGTTGGAGTTTTCAAGAGGCTAGAGAGGACGGGGTCTAGTGATGAGGGGGCGGGTGAAGGAGTTGAGCGGAGAAGGGAGGAGGTAGTTAGCTTTGTGAGAATATTATGGAGAGAGAAGCGGTCATTTGCGAGGGCGAAGAAGTGGAGACTGTCGCCGTAGGAAGTGGTGCCCGAGAGGCGTTCTGCAAAGGACTGTCTTTTTGTTAGATTTTTTCGCGACATCAACATTGGATAAAATACTTGCCGCCGCTATTTCTGAAGCCTCATCTTCGAGATTGTTTTCGCCACAGTAGGTGAGAAGCTTCTCAACACGTTCTTTCGACGTCAGCTCCAGCTGGGTGAGTAACTACGCACGGATCAGTCAGCTTTGAATTATCTTAGCAGGATTCGTGGTCACCAACCTTCCCCGACATCTCACGCCCACCCCTCACTCTGTGAAAAACACCCACTGCGACCTCCCAGCCCTCAACCTGCGCCTTCTTGTCAACCCATTCTACACCAAACAGCCCTGCCGCATATTCCTTGACGACGCCATCTGCCTTTTCAGCTTCTGCTCCAGAACCTCGGGTCGTTCCGAAGACCGCAAGCTCGTCCTCGTCGAAGCCGCCCATCATTCCTCTCTTCTTCGCCTCGCTCCCGATCTTTCCCCTCTGGATCGATCCTGCAACACCACATATCTCGACAAGAGCACTGGCCACAAGCAAACTGAATTTGGGCATAACCCGGACAACAACGTTTGGATCCCAAACTAGACATGCTCCTGCTGCAAGCTCGAGTTCATTTGTTGGATCGAGAGGAGTATCGGATTCTACCAAATGCTCCGTCACTTTTGAGAGTCTAATTAGGTCCTTTTCTCTTCGTCTTCGATTCAAGGCTTTCCCGGTATCATCGTCGTATACGCCGTCTTCATCGCCGTCCTCTTCCTCCGAATCATCTCCGGTGCTTAAATCCGGATCGTCGGAATTGTCTGTAACCCCCCACATCATTAGCGCAAGCGCCGCGTCTTCCCATTTCTCGGTATGAGCGAGGATTGCTTCTCGGTCTCCCCTCATAACATCGTAAATTGCCCTGAGGCCTCTGCTGACCTCACCAGGGACTGGTGTTTTTCTCTCTTTGGGTTTCCCCATACTAATCCCGAAGCCGTATGAACCTCCGTTCCGTGGATGAAAGCTTTCGTAGTAACTATCATCAGTTTCGTCGAACGTAGTTTCACCGTCGCCTTCACCTCCCACCCTCAAATCCTCTGCGGTAGCGAACACTTTTCCCTGCCATATCCGCCAATCCCCCTTTGAGCCGTGAGAAGTTCCTGTTGCCGGGAAGAACCCCACAGAACTAGGGGCGTATGATGAACGAGCTAGCCCGGGGCAGCTACTTAATAGCTTGATCGCGGAAGTCGTTGCGTTCTTGATACTTTCAATTTCCTCCTTGCTATAGCGTCTATCCCAGGTGGGCTCTTGTGTATCGCCAATTTTTGGTTTTGGAACGGAATTGTTGTTCTCGTTCAGCATATCCCAATCCGCGCAGCGAAGCAAATCGATAGCTTCCTGAACTTCACCGCGAAGGATCAGCCGCAGAAGAACCTTCCAGTATGAATGGTTGTAGACAGCATTGGGGTAGAAAGTCTTTAACGCTGTCAGCTCCTTTCTTGTTGGAGCTTGTTTGTGCGTGTAAAGCCATCTCCTTAGTGTCTCGACCACGTTCGCTCGGGAATGGTGCAGCGGCAGGAGCAAGGATGCGAGGTAGTAAGCCTTGTGAAGACGTGATTTGGCCTGACCCTTGGGAAGATTCGATGCAAGCGTATCAAGGAAAAGCCTCGATGCACGGGTAAGATATTCTTCCTTCTTGAAGGGGGGTAGGGGTGCGTTGCGATCAACATCCATAATCATATCCTCCTCGTCCAACTCTGAATCGTAATCCAGTAGAGCAGCCGGTGACAAAAGGTTCTGCAATTCCATCATGATTTCCTCAGTTTGAATAATCATAGAACTAGGTTCCTGGACTATCCCCGGTTTGATCTTACATTCCGTCCCATACGGGACCTTGCGATCTTTACCGGCCGAACTCTCTGGCAGAACATCGTAGGAATCGTCGGCCTCGTCATCGCCGTCGCCGTTAAAAAAAACACTGGTCTCTTCTTCTTCTTCTTCTTCTTCATATTCCCCATCCATATCTTCATCCTGTTGGGTGGGTTCTTCGCTTCGGGATTCGTCCTCAAATATCCTTGGGGAGCCAGCCTCTCGATCATCATCACGGTTAGTAGACGGGAGTCTATTCCCACCCCATCCAGCATTCCCCTTACGTGCAAAATTTGCCGGGGGAGCGGCCGCAAAGGCTGATTGGGAGACAGGTTTGCTGAATTGAGGGATCTTGTTGCCACCGGTCGTTCCGCCAGCTCCCCCGGGGGCAGCGAGGGGGAAAATAGGCGCAGACGAAGATGATGGACCAGCGCCAAACAAACCGCCCCCGTTACTGGGGCCGGCGGACTTTCCTGCGGTCGGTTTTAGCCCTGGGGTCATGCCCGCAAATAAAGTGCTTCCAGAAGAGGTGCGCTGAGGTCCCTGAGGTGTTGATCCGGGAGAAAAAAGACCGTTGCTTGGGACGTTCGAGGCCGGAGGTGAGAAGGGAGCGGCAGCTGATGAGGGATCGGAGGGGATACGAAATGGTGGAGGATTCGAGGGAGCCATTGGTAGAGAATATTCTTGCGAAAAATTGGTTTCTCCTGTTCCCTTTTCGCCCAAGACCTGAGCCGTTTGTTAGGTCTGGCCGCTAGGGACGGTCAAAATGAGAGCGACAAACAGGATGAAGAAAGGAACGTGGCTGCTACCGTCGAGTAAAGACGTGACGATTGTCGGAGGGGTTGGGTGAGGGATTGGGGAATTATGGGAGGTAAGGCAGATAAGGGTAGAGAGAGAGTTGGATAACGAAGGTGAATATTTAATAAGGCGAGGGGTTTTCGTGAAGTGGGGACTTTGTTAAGCTTTTGTCTCTTTGACTTAATTCGCCCCAAGAAAAACAGGCGGCGGCGACAACACCTGAGATTTTTGGCGATGGCAGAGGAAGCGAGAGGATGACTATCGCAGGGTTAGGGTTGGAGGGTGTTGGAGCTCTATTTATTTATTTATTTTTGCGGGAGGCAACTTGCGGGTAACAGTTGCTGTTAGCCTGTAGGGCAACACGTCTTGGGTGGGAAGGGAAGGGGATGATGAAAGAGAGGGGAGAGCCTCAACGCGTGTGAGAAGATGGGGTTGCCGTGAAATCTCGTGGAATCCTCTCTCTCCCTCCATCAACCCTGTAACCTCCGGATTCGGAGACAGAATCTCCCAGGGGGGAATAGCGTTTTCCCGACACAGTATGATATTACACATGTTGGTTCTTATTAACTGGTATTTGAAATTCTGTTAACCCGTCGAACCAAATCTATGATACTTGTGCTATGGCGCGAGAAGGAGCTCGTCCCTATACGAGTGCACACCATGGGCAACTCGCTAATGATGAAAACCTCAATTATTTGTCCTAGGAGCCGAGCTATAGGAGACAGTGGTATTATATGTAGGGATATTGTGGACTCGAGCTGTGGCTTGCCCGTATGGTGTATGAATGATTTGAGCAAGGGTGACAAACTCGCCCTTTTCACCTTCTCGCATCATGGTATCTTGGGGGCCGATTGACCGATTTCCGCCGACAACCTGACGCCGGTGGGGGGTTTCACGAGGTTTCACGGTTCCGGAAGTACGAGCATAGGTTTACCGGTACCTGTACCGTACACAGGATACCTTTCACCCAGAATACGGTAATGTCCTCCAAGCGTACATTCTATACCCGAGGGTACGGTGGATTGATTTCATCGGGCGAACAAACCATCACACCAGGCACTGATGGCCAGCAGAACCATTCCTATATACAGACCGCTTCTGGGGCAGTCGGATAGGATAGGAGACCAGTTATTTCAGGCCTTGCCACAAGTGCTCGAGTACCGTAGACTACTCGTACTTGCACAGTACCGTACCAAGCACGTTACAGTGCTTCGTACGGTGTCATACCGGCGCCACTCGTTCCATGTCCTGCGGACCAAGACCAGACAGGCCATGAGAGTCAGCGTGCAGAATGGATTCCTTCGCGATGAGCCATCGTCAACCAGCCCACAGGCATAGCCGTTCTACATGATGACTCAGAAAGCCCTTACCCATGCTTTTTCCTTTGCTGCTGTTTGTGACATTTTCAGCGGAAATGCATCATGAGAATCACCAGTCACGCTTTTTGTAGTCACGCCCTCCCCCCCCGTCCCGTTCGCCACACCACAAGGTTCCTGGTCCGCCGTACCGCTGGTACTGCACTGGTACGGTGCCAGTGTCCCCCCAGCATACATCCACTTTCTCCCCCTTCTCTTCTCCCCTCCTCCCCCCTACAACTAATTCACCAAGCTTCATAATCGTGCAATGTGTTCAAGCGGCTGCCCCCCTCATCGCCGCCAGTAGCGAGCGGGGCGGAAGCGAGAATCGACGAGAGACAAGCTCTCGTTTGTGACTCGGAAACGCCTACTCTTCTCCTGATACCTGTACGCATTATCGTGGAACACCGTACTGCACAGTACCTCTGCCTACATATCCCCTCTGTCAGCCTGCTCAACCCCGAATTTACTGGCCCCTTCGTCCATTATAGCACCTTGATAGGGTACCGATACACCCCATTCCCATTGAGGCGGTAGCCCTTGTCGACTATCACGCCCATCCTCCCCCCATTTTCTATTTCTACTTCTGTAATTTCCCTAGCCTATTGCATGTTTCCTCCTCTACATACAACCGCCTATCGCTTCTAAACCTCTCTCCTTTCCTGCATAAATAAATCGCATCATAGATACTTTTCCTTCCCCTCCTCTCTTCCCCTCACATACTTACCCACAGTACCGCCAATAGTAGGATACCCGCCTTGTCCTCCCTCCCTTCCACCTCCACCTCCACCTCCACCACCTCCTCCTCCTCCCCTCGCACCAAAGTTCGCCTCCTTCCCCTCCTTGGCGGCCTAGAGACTTTCTACTTTGCCACCATCATTCGCTACCGCCCGTGATGTTCTCGCTTCCAATTTCCCTGCCTAGTCAGTGGGAGAAACGGATAGTTCGCTACATTCTTGGTCGATTCGATTTTCTGGAGGAGCGGACTCTTGGAGATTTGTCAAACCTTGAGGGTTCTCTCGGTAGAAATTCGGTTCTCATCTTGAAAGATGTCGGCATCAAGGTAGATGTATGCCGATAACGACCCATGCCCGTTTGCTTGCCCCCACCTAGCGTGGAGTGACCACTGACCCTTATTTTTATTTTATTTTCTAGAAATTAAAACAACTTGCTAAATTGCCAATACCCCCCCGACTCCACATAAACGAGGCCGTGATCGGCACCCTGACCGTCACACTTCCAACAAACTTTCTCGTCTCTGGCTCGATAGAAATTGTCGTTTCCGACATCAGAGCTGCCGTTTCTGTGGTACCGGTGGCACCTCCGACGCCCCCACCTTTTTCGGGAAAGCCAGATTCAACCAGCACTGAGGATGGAGGAGAGGATTCTGAATATGAAGACGAGGAACACCATTTACCTACCACTGCAGAAGACCTAGCCCACTCCTTTCTTCATTCCCAGCCCCTAAGTGAACAGGATCAGCTCCTGCATTCACTCTATCAGGACCCACTTGCCGCTTCCAACGTTACTACTAGCAGTTCGACTTCTGAGGATGACGAAGAGCCAGAGCTGGGGATCGGAACGAGCATCGGCTTGCCGACCATGTTTGCAAACCTTTTCAAGGGTATCGGTGATAGGTTACAGGTCCGGATCAGAGGGGTAACGATAGCATTAGAAACCACGGCACCCGAAGATCGGGGAGGAGATAAAATACGTGTCGAGTTTGAAATGGAAGATATGGATGTTGAGGGGATCACCAACATTGTTCCAGCAGATAGTGCAGGGGTCTCTGAAATAAAAGCCAAGAGACGTAAAGAGGGCAAGCGATGCATTACCCTGGAAAACATCAGGGGATATATCATTTCCGACCCTTCTCTATTCGAACCGCCATCCCCTCCGGAAGCGAGTGCCATGTTCGGAGCCACGTCGGAGGTGGCGGAGGGGGGTATGGAACAGAGTATAGATACCATCATTCAGAGTAATTCGGCCGACAACGTAACGGCATCCACCAGCACCATTAGGACCCCAAATCTGCAACCCCCTTCCAAGCCAGCCTCGCCTCAAGGTTCGTTGGATCCGCCGACTCATCGGAGCCGGGGGGTAATTGTTGATGATTCGGATGAAGATGTGCAAGGGGGAAAAGGAGATGGCCTTGACAGAAGCCTTTTTCCCGGCAGTGGTATGCTGGCTGACCCCGAAGACTCCTCAGATGAAGAGCTTGCCTTCGCACCAATTCACTCCACCAATAAGACCCGCCCACCTTTAGGCTCTTCGTCCCAACCCCCCCGCGTAATGCTCGACGAGTACGACGAAGACAGCGAGGATGAGGGCGGTGCTCCCTTTGCGCCTGATGCTCTTTTTGTTGAGCAGCCTCGGTCCCCTGTCCACCTCCCCATCGGCTCCGTCCAATCACTCGTTTCAGACCCCGACCCAACAGTAACCCAGCTGGACGCGTGCTCGAGTGACTGCGATAGCAACAGCTCTGGCGACGATGAGATGGATGCCGAGACTAGTAGACTTTTGAGCGAATCGACTCTCTTCACACATAGCGAAGCCGGAAGCCTCTATCTTTCTGCCACAAGCGGAGTCCTTCATGATTCACTACCCCCAGAGCGTAATGAGGAAGTCGATCGCCGACGGGATGAGCAGGACGAGGAGGAGGTTGATGAGAAAGAAATTGATGCTAGGTTAGACAAGTTGTTAAGTGGTGGCATTGGAATCCTCGTCTCCGAGGCTGCGGAGTCGTCGCCAGATGTCCCAACTGCCGGATTGGCTTCTGAAGCAGTGCCCCAAAAAGTTGAGAAGCGACTAAGAAAGAAGATCTTCGACCTCAACACCGTAGAGGTGTTTCTCCCTTCACTTTCTGAGGGAGCTGGGGCGCCAGCAGGGATACCGAGTTCCATGGTGGAGTCTACCTCTTCTCTGAGGGTGGCATCGGATATGAGCGACAGTAGTCATCCTCCAATTCCTGGCGCATTCTCAATGTATGCTTCTCGCTCATCAGGGTTCCCAGATTCGAAGTCCGCTGCTCCCCCCTTGTCGCCTGCGAACCCTACGCCACGAAAACCAGCAGTTCGTATACTGGACGCACATCATCCGACCCATCCAAAGAATTACCTATCCGGGGAGACACATCCGGACATTGAGGTTATCGTTGGTAATATTGATATAGTCGCGGATATAGCGACCGCCAAAATTCTGGGAATGATTTCTGAGACACTCGGTGCCGCATTTGCAGAGGAGCCAATTGAGGAGCCCAAGGGCAAGAAACAAACAATAAACAATCCCGATACGGCTACGGATGGTGGGCTCTGTCTTGAGGTTATGGTTGGTGCTATTGGACTACGCGTGGTCCAGAGTCTCGCTGGTGTCTACATTACGGAGGATGACGAAGAGGGGGATGGAGGGGGAGCCGGGGGCGATGCCAACGAGCATCTGATTTTAGGCTGCGTTTTAGGACAAATCAAGGTCTCGCACAAGGTTCTGCAAAAGAATGTCACAACAACAAAAATCGATATCAAAACGGTCACTTTGGGCGATGAGAAAACCGACTATTTATCCTTTATTCAGCCACCCGCGATCGCAGCCAAGCCCAGGAGGCGGGGCTCCCACCCTCCTTCGACCACAAGCTCTGTTCCCGAGAACGACGTGACCCTCGTAATATCCCAAAGCCCAGTCAAAAAAAGAATCAACGTCATAACACTTCCTCTTAAGCTCCAGCTAGATCTCTTGAACTTGGAAGAGACTCTATGCGCTTTCGGAGGATTTGGTGGTGTTATGGCCTCTACTTCCGCGTCCACTGCCACTATAGCAAAAAGCCGACCCACTGAATCCCCGGATAGGGGCGGCTCCGTTTCCGAAGCTCCGCCTATTATCCACACTAAGGTTGATTGTAAGATTGGGGGCCTGATGGTGGAGGTTGTGGGAACAACAGGAAAGATAGGCCTAGAGGCCTCTCCATTAAAGATACGGAGTGAAACCAGTGACCAGAGTAGCATATCCTTTAGTGTGGACAAAATTGCTATCTATTGCCCTGTTGTCCCCTGGGATTCTCCCTCAGTGCCGATCGATGCAAATATCCTGGTTGAAAATACAAGAGTCGAATTCCTGGGCACACCGGAGCAGGAAGACCTGGGGAGATTGCTGGAGCTTTTGACGCCGAGCAAGGACCGATACGAGGCAGACGATGATATTCTAATCGACACGTTACTTCGCCAGAGGGAGCAAGGTAGTTTACTCCGGATTGGTGTCGGGGCGGTAAAAGTGGAGATTGGGGACATTGGGGTGGGCGAAAAGTTAAAAGAGCTGGGGGGCGAAGTTATGAAAGTTCTTACTGTGACCGAATTTGTTGCGCAGGATGAACGACCTGGACTTCTCACACTACTAAACGTCGATTCCCTATACGGAAAAGTCAATGTCGGGCTCGGGGTTGGGCTGCTCGAAGCGCATATGCGTGGTATAGGAATTGCCCATGTTTCCTTACCTAGTTTGGTTGCCCTCGCTGTGATGCAGATGAATGTTCGGCGGAACGGCGAGGAAGAATTGATTGGCGAAGGGCTTGAGAGGAGGATTTACGACAAGGCGGATGAAGGGAAACCGATGCTGATGGTTAGGATGGTCGGCGACGATCCTGAACCCGTCATTAAGCTTAAGTTTTGGAACCTGCGGGTGGAATATAGGGTTGAAACCCTGATGTCAATGATGCGGGCACCGGAAAATGCATCTGCCGAGGTTTTGGCACAGGAAATGGTTCAGAGTATTGTCCACATTGCCGAGGAGAAGATTATTGCTGTTCAAGGCCCGCCGCTAGGGCTTGATATCATACTCAAAGACTGTGCACTCGGACTTAATCCGTTGGGGCTCAAAAGCCGGGCTCTGGTGGTTCTCACAGACTCCAGGTTACAAGCCGCTCTGCCCAATGGTGGGATGCTTAGTGCCGGTCTTGAAATCAAGAAGGCTAATCTCATGGTGGTGGACGATGTTTCAAACCTTGCGCCCCCATCTGAGAGACACGGGTCTGGAAGACGCCGAGAATCAATCGATCGTCACCTGGTAGGATACACTGCAATGGGCTATGTCTCGGTCATCACCATATCTTCTGCCATGGCTACGCTCTGTGTCGTAGAAATGGGCGGTGTAGGCGGCGAAAAAGCTGTGGATCTTGAGATTCATGACAAATTGCTGCTAATAGAAAGCTGTGCCGACTCCACGCAAACGCTCGTCGCGATCGTAAACGGGCTTAAGCCTCCATTTCCGGAGGGAGAAGAAGTCAAGTATTGCACCGAGGTTATGCCTATTGACATGTTGCGATCCCTGACGGAAGATGCCTTTGCTCACCCGTCTCGCAAAAGGGCTGAGGAAACCCCATTCCGCATGGATGATGAAGACGGTGACATGGTTGGTGACGATGTACCGATCAATCTCACATTTGTGGAGAGCTACTATGGCCACAATACCTCGTCCAGTACACCGGAGGTGTCAACCTATAGCAAGGATGAGCTTGCTAATAGTATGCTGGATGAAGATCTCGGAATGCTTGCACCCGGACGTAACAAGCCATTGGGGGTTGGCGAAAAGGGTATGCTGGCTAGCTTTACCGAGCAAGTGCAAGTTCTTGACAACTCTCCACTTTCTTTCGTGGAGGATTATGTCAAACAATCGGAACGGCAGCGTCAGGCATCTATAGCTAACAAACGGCCCACCAGAGAGGCGGTCAACAAATGGGATTCTTTTAGAAAGAGATACGTTCCTTCTCGTGGCGTTGATGGCGGGGCTCAATACTTTCCTCTGAGAGTCAAGATCAAAGATGTTCACTTGATTTGGAATCTGCACGACGGTTACGACTGGCAAAGGACAAGAGAAGCCATCAACCAGGCTGTAAGAGACCTCGAAAACAGGGCTTTAGAGCGAAAGAATCGCCAGGTGTCCTTCGATACTAGTGATGATGATGGGAGTGAAATTGGAGACTTCCTCTTCAATTCCATATACATTGGAGTTCCGAACAACAAGGGCCCGGGTGATCTCGCAAGCGCAATAAGTAAAAACTTTGACGACCACATGAGCGAGACTTCTATGGGTACCAGTATCCCCGAGTCGCGGCCCTCTAGTCACTCGAGAAACACAGAATTTGGTGGTAGTCATAGGGGCTCAGGAAGGCGCCTCCGGCTCGGCCGATCGAGAAGCCATAAGATCCAGATTGAGTTGAAGGGTCTATGTGTGGATTTCCTTCTTTTCCCGCCGGATATGGGTGAGACGCAAAGCAGTGTGGATCTGCGAGTCCGAGATTTGGAAATCTTTGATAATGTTCCGACCAGTACCTGGAGGAAGTTCGTCACCTATATGCAAGATGCTGGCGTGAGAGAGACTGGTAGCAACCTGGTTCATATAGAGATTATGAATGTCAAGCCAGTACCTGAGTTGGCTGCTAGCGAGATTGTCTTGAGGGTGTGTATTTATTATCCACCCCTCTATCCCTGAGATATCTGCTGATTTACCGCCAGGCTACTGTCTTGCCTCTGAGGCTGCATGTTGATCAAGATACTTTAGATTTCATGACGAGATTCTTTGAATTCAAGGATGACAGTATTGCGCCACCAATCAGTCCGGCCGAAATTCCGTTCTTGCAGCGAGTAGAGGTGAACTCTATCCGTGTTAAGCTTGACTACAAGCCCAAGAAGGTCGATTATACCGGGCTTCGCTCCGGTCGCACGACTGAATTTATGAACTTTTTCATTCTCGAAGAGGCGGATATGGTATTGCGTCATGTTGTACTTTTTGGCATATCCGGTTTCCCCAGGATGGGCGAGGAGCTGAACGCTACCTGGATGCCGGATATCAGGTCCCACCAGCTGGGAGATGTCCTCGCCGGTGTTGCTCCCGTCAGGAGTCTCGTGAATCTAGGAAGCGGCATGAAAGATTTGGTTGTTGTCCCGATGCGTGAATACCAGAAAGATGGCAGGATTGTGAGGTCACTCCAGAAGGGCGCATTGAAATTTGCAAAAACAACCACCTCTGAGCTTGTTCGTCTTGGTGCTAAAGTTGCGGTTGGAACTCAAAACATGTTGCAGAATGCTGAAGGGCTTTTTGTCCCCACTATTCTGGAAGATGGAACCGAGGGCATCGAGTACCTGATCAGTGATAGCGAGGAGGAAGGTGATATGGGGCCCAGCGAACATGGACAGAAGAAAGTCATTAGCCTTTACGCCGACCAACCGCTCACTGTTGCCCAAGGACTTCGAGGCGCTGGTGACAGTCTTAGGAGGAACTTTGGAAATGCTAGGGATGCTATCATGGCGGTGCCGGTTGATATAGCGGAACAAGGGAGTGCCCAGGCGAGTTTTTTGTCACCATGGCTTTTTTTATTATACATGCTAACACTTTACAGGGAGCGGCAAAGGCGGTAGCGAGAGCTGCACCGGTGGCCATAATCCGACCTATGATAGGTGCTACGGAGGCAGTTAGCAGAACGTTATTAGGGGTGACGAACGCGTTAGACCCTGACCATAAGCGACGGGTTGATGACAAATACAAGAAGCATTAGGAGGTGTAGAAGGGGTTTTTTGATTGGGAATGCGAAGTTTTTCTTTCTATTTTACTTTC